>Ga0164294_10006199_pt1 | contig 10234 bp, 5 predicted proteins | sample GEODES005metaG_FD_111479 | JGI IMG/M metagenome (GOLD analysis project Ga0164294, IMG submission 111479) | Oligotrophic lake water microbial communities from Sparkling Lake, Wisconsin, USA - GEODES005 metaG | ecosystem: Environmental > Aquatic > Freshwater > Lake | place: USA: Sparkling Lake...
TATAAATTTTTATAAAAGATTATTGAAAATATATAGTATTAATAGTCAAATTAAAATATGAGTTAAATTAAGCAGTATTTAAATATTTAAAAAATTAAAATTTTTCACAAACAGCAGAAGTTTTTGAAGTTTAAGCTGACGTACAATTTTAATTATATGCTAACTAATATAAAATAAAAGAATAAAATTAATAATTTTAAGATATTTTAGAGATAAATGGATATCTATTATAAGACTATAAAAAAAAGTAAAAATAACATTTTTATAAGAAATTTTTAGATTAGTGAACTAGAACAAAGCCTCCAATAACTATATAATGAAATTACATAATCATAAAAAGCTAGGAAAAATTTAAAAGAAATAGATATAAATTAATTTTTCTCTAAATTACCAGCAAAGCATATATTATAAGGACATATGTAAATATTTAATTTGTAGATCATCTGTTAGTAGTTTATATTTTCATCCAAGTTTTCTTAACTTGCCAGTGCAAGTGAAGATGCCAATAAAAAGCTTTGGGATTTTAAAGCAGGAAAGTTTGAGTCAACATTAAAAGGACAAACAAGCAGTATAAATTACATATCTTATGATTAAACTGGTCAGTTCTTATTAGTATTAATAATTATATAAATTATTTAAAAATAAAAATTTTATATAAAAATAAATTAAAAATAAAAGAGTGCATCTTCTGATTTGAGTATAAAACTTTGGGATTTGAAATAACAAAATAACTTGTATTAAAACATTAAACGGACACTAACACAAAGTTTCTTGTGTTATTTTCATTTAACTTAAACTAGTATTGTCTTGTTCTCGGGATAAAACAATAAAATTATGGAATATTTGTAATGGGTATAATATTAAAACTTATATTGATCATAACGATTGGGTAAGATGTATTTCCTCAATTTAAGATGGAAATAAGTTTGCAAATGGAGTTAACGATTAAAATATATTAATATGCGATAGAGATCAAAATAATCCTATATTATAACTTATTGGACATGAACATGTCATAGGTTTCAAATTAAAATTTGTTATTTATCACTTTTATAAAATAGAAATTTATAAATTTTAAAAATTATTTTTTAATTTAATTTATAATTAGTTAAGTATGTATTTTATTTATAAATTGTCAAAAAGCAGAAAGTATATTAATGACTGTTAAAATTAAAAAAAAAATTAATTAATAATTGATTAAAAAATTAAAATAAATGAGAAAAGTTTATCCAAATTTGTTATTAATGGGTCATGAGATAAAAATATAAGATTTCGGAATATTCTTATTGGTTAATGTATATTGACTTAAGAAGGTATAATTGATAAATATTTTAATTTTCTAATTAGGGCATGATAACTGGGTAAGAGCTCTTTGTTTACACCATTCTTCAAAATATTTATATTCTTGTAGTGATGATAAAACTATTAGAATATGGGATCTTAGTAAAGAAAAATGTTATAAAAAAATAGAGGCCCATTCTCATTTTGTCTCATATATTCAAAATACCAATAAATATTTAATTCTTGCAACTTTTAGCGATGATAACTCTATAAAAATATGGGAATTATAATGAAAATTTATTTTTTAAAATAATTATGTTTTTATTTAATTTAAAAATTAAGTTTTAAGAATTATTATTAATTATTTTTTAAAATGTTGATTTTTTATTTAATATTTTTCTAATTATCAATTTAAAATAAAATTAACAATGAAGCTTATATGTAAGACAATGTTATATATTCTGGATGGTTAAAATACTTTTATTTTATATAAGGAGATTAAAATGATTAAGATGGTCCTCAAGATTTTGATGTAAATCCTAGTTACTATATATAATAAGATAATAAGAGTTAATAAAAAAGTACAAATTTAAGAAATTATTTTGATAATGTAAAAAAAAACTTATACTCATAAGAATCGTTTTATAATTTTTAGAATTTTATTAAAAAAAAAATAAATCAAAATTAAAACTAAAATCAAAGCTTAAATTAAAATAATAATTTTATCAAAAAATAATTAGAAAATAACAATAAAGTTAGGTTTTAATAGGAAGAAAATTTTATTATTTAAAATTAGGACTAATACACGAAAAATTAATAAATAAATTTAGGTGCAATATTAAATAAACAACAACTAAATATTCAAAAATAAAAATTTTACAATTAAGACAATTTAGAGTAAAATAATTAGTTTATTAATCAAATTCCTCTTAAAAATTATTAAAAAATTCAATAATTAAATGAAGATTATTTTTATTTAAACTAAAATAATTAAAGAAGTAAATTTATCAATTTTTAGATGGTTAATAATATAATCAAAATTAATTTAAGGAGTATTAAAATTAATTTTAATAAGGATAAAATTAAATTTAAGATATTCCAAATTAATTTTAATATTATTAGAATGATTAAAATCTCTAAAGTCAAAATTATTAAGCAAATGACTAAAATAATTATTAAAATAAAAATATTTTGTAAAATAATACACCTAAAAGCCGAAATTCCCCGAAATTTAATCCAAATTTTGATTTAATGGATTTATAGATTTAATAAAAAAAAAATTCTTAAAATTTCGATAAATTTATTCCAAGATTTAGTTTTATAGAATTTGATATGGAAGAATTCAGATCTTAATTTGAAAATAATAATTATGATATAAAAAACGATTTACAAGCAAATTTTACCGACTTTTAAATTGATCATATAGGTGGTAATTTAAATGATTAATTAATAATTTAGGTGGATAAAAAACTTACTCAAATAAAGATAATATTCTAAGCGATTTTTAAAATTTTTAACCTTATAATATTTAAAACTAGTTATAAAATTAAGAGCCTAATAGAATTTAATAAGATCAGAATTAAAAGCCTTTAATTAATATCAATCTATCAGAAATACCATCTAAAAATCATTTTTACTTTGTTTTGACAAAAAACACTTTATACATAACTTCAAGTAAATAAGTAATTTATTTAAAAAAAGCATGATTTAACTCAAACAATAAAGAGTATCGAACTTATGTGGATCCTTCCTATAACTTATGATCGTAATTTCTATTTAATTTAGAAAATGGAAACCCCTAAGGAGGAATTGAAGAAGTTGGAGATTTTTGTGAAGGGTATTGCTTTAAAGTTAAAACAAAGACTATGGCTGTATGGACTCTATGTGCAGATACTTAAAAAGATAAATTCCAATGGATGGAATCCCTAAGACTAATTATATAGGATTAAAACTCTGAATTTGGGGAGTAAGCTTAGCCACAACCCCTATATTAATAAAAGAACTAAGGTAGTATTTTCATAAATCAGTCATTAATGGGAAATGGATAATATTACAGAATTTTACATAATGCTCACTTGCTTGTGGGGGGGGAGTTCAGTTTCTATAAAGAATATGTTAACCACCTTAAAATGGTGGCTAGCCTTGTGAAGGACCTTCCATAATTTAAAAACCATGTTTATATTGTTTAAATATTAATATAATTTTAAATTTAATAAATATTTGATAATATATTAGGCAATTAAGACCCGTGCCCATAATTAGAGTTTAATAATTAAGCTCCTATCGTTTAAGTGAAAAGAGTGAGCAATAGACCATAAAGATTCGAAGCATGTGAATTAAGAGAAGGAGATTTATTGATCTATAAAGACAGCGTAAATTTTCCTGGTAGAGTCATATTAAACAATAAGACGATTTCTATTTTCAGCTCAACAGTTATATTTTGCATTTAAGGATTCTTATGATAACATTGTAAAGTCATTTGAACTTGCCTACACAATAGTAAAATTAACAAAGGATTAAGCATCAGACTGTTTTTTACTGACGGATTCAAGAGATTTAACAAAAGATGTATATTTATATTACCTTAAATTTATGATATAGTAAAAGCTTTGTGTAATGGAAGGAAACCTTGGTCATAATTAAACAATTTCTTAATTCAGAGACGGGTGGATTCAAGATGTAACCATGTTTAGAGATGAATGTAAAGCTATTCCAAAGTAACTATCTAAATATTTAGCTCCTAAATTATAACTGATCCCGAAGAATAAAGATTAAAATCAGAATTAATCGCCTAATAAAATTATAATAAAATAACTCAAATTTAGGACTAAAAAATGCAAAAATAAGAAATCCAAGAAGAGTCTCTAGTAGATTAAGCTATCAAAAAACAAAAAGAAATGGTTGAAAAAGAAATGCAATACGAACGCTTGGCTTTGTAGGAGGAAAGTCTTAGAGAAAAAGAGGAGGAGTAAAATCTCAGGGCTCAGATTCAAAAAGAAAAGGAAAAAGAAGTTATAAATATATCTTTAAGGATTAAATGATCAGGTATTTGTAATAAAAACAGAAGAAAATTGAAATTGTAGATACTTCTTAGGATACGAAAAATTAAATATCACTAATTGAACAAAATACAAAGGAAGAACTCATTAAGGCAAGAAGTTAAGTATATTAAAAAATAATGGCTATGCGAAAAGCTGCCGACAGAAGGAGAAATGTTTTTTATTTCAAAATAGGAAAATAGACACACTATCGAAGAAATTAGGTCTCATATTGCAACCACAGTTCTTAGCTCAGAAAAGAAAGGGAATTCTACGCAATGTGATCCGAGACAACCTTAGAATGTCCGATTCGAATACTGTGATTAGAATGTTCCTGATGAGAAGCCTTAATTAAAATCTGAGTGCCACGGAACCTCCTCAGTATTAAATATCTTTATTCTTAAATGTTTTTAGGAGTTTTGTCTATCATGTTGTGATAATGAATTTGGCCTTAATTTCTACCAGGAAAGAAAATACTGTTATAACGATGTGTGTAATGGAAATTTAGATGCTAGAGGCTCAGGCATATGGTAATGGACCCCAGAGACCTCAAAAGTCGGATCAGGCTCTATAGTTGACCTTCCTTAAATGGCAAACAAAATAAAGTTAGGAGTTTTTAATCAAAAATTAGGATCCAATATGCCTTAAAGTCAAATGTTAATTGGTGCCTAAATTTAGAATAATCTTATGAATCAAGACTTCAATTCTTAAATCTAAACAAATAAAATAGTAGATTGCTGATATATTCTTATATTTTATTTAAATTTAAATTTATAAATAAAAGATTTTAAATTTTTATTATTTAATATAAAAATATATGATTGTCTCTAGATAATTATAATATTAAGATTTTTGTAATAATTAAAAAATATGAAAAATTAAGAGAATAACTAATCTTCCATGTTTTCAAAAGCTGGTAGATTTACAGATGAAAAATTGGCTATTTTTCATTTATAGCTCAATGATTAAAATGATAAGGAAAGAAAAAATTTTAATAAAAGGTCTAATTCCACTCATTCAAATATTAAATAAATAAATCAATTATAATAAAATAATTTAAATCATGATTAATAATTAAATGAATTTTCAAATAATGATGTAAAAATAAATCAAACTTCTTTTCAGAAACAGCCTTTTTAAAAAATGGTTTCTAGAGAAAAAATTAATACAATTAAACAAATTAAAAACCCTCCCCCTCCTTTTGGATATTACCATCCTAAATACAGCGAGGTTGATAAAAAACCTCACCATACTAATATTCATCCAAATTTTAATAATAATAATCAATCTAAATACAGAGAAAATATTCCTGAAAATTATAAAACCATAAATTATAGTCCCAAAAAGCTTTAACCAAAGGTAATTTTAATTATATAAAATAAAAATGACAAATTTTAATAAAATATTATTAAACATCAAATATTAAATTTTTTATAAAAAATATAATTATTATTAAAAAGGTAAATTTATATTTAATAAAGATTAATTTTAAATAAGATTTTTTAATAAAAAAATTTAAATAGCTAAAAGGCTTTGTGATTATCGAAAAATAGACAAAACGGCCAGATTTAAAATGTTAAATAGACCCCCATGAAAAAAGATTTGAGTCAAGATCAATTTCTTACAAAAATTCAAGTTTTTTTAAGGCTCCAAATGTGCTAATGGATAAAAGTATTCTCTATTTATTAAAGATTTAGGAAGAATTTAATAATCAGATTAAAAATACAAATATCTTTCGAGAGATTATTACCCAAAATTTGAGTGCATTGAACCTAAAATTGCAGTGAGCGTTCCAAATTTTCAAAAACAAACTTAAAGAGAAAATATTTTAGTAAAATTATATATATAAGCACAAAAAAAATGATTTTAATAATGAAAATGTTTTTGACTATGGTTAGTTTAAACACAGAGAAAAATCGCAAGGTATTAATTTATAAATTGAAGTTTTTTAAAAAGTGAAAGGATTTTCTATTAGTAAATAGCTGTCAAAGTATACAGATGAAAAAATGCCTTTGCCTTCATTTATGCAAGTTATTAATTTTACTATAAATTTAGAAAAACATGAGTGGAAGATCTGACCTGCAAACTATAAATTTGAAAATGATTGAATAAAACAGCTTTGCATAATCTTAGTTTTAAAAAGTCTATTCAAGTTTTTCTATAAAAAAAAATAAACAAAAAAAAGTTGAACTTTTAGATCTTAGCTTTATAAACAAATATTTATATGAGCAATGATTTTCTTTAAATTTCTGTTATTTAAAAAACAGGAATAATAAAAATATTTATATTTATATGATATAATTCAAATTAATTATTAATAATAATTTTTTTCATGTATTATCATAAAATTTAATTTTAATTGCGGCCATTACTGAAAACTAGAGCACTATACATCCGAAAATTCCGTAATATTTTTATTTGGGATCAGGATTTTTATCATCTAAAATTCTATTAAATTCCCTATTTTAATTTAAATTACTCTGCATATTAATTTGAGAGAAAATAAGTGGAATTGCAAAATGCTATTATTAAAAATGCCCATTATATATAATTATCAGCTAAAATATGATTAAATTTACGTAACAAACAAAAACAGCATGCAGGAATATAAGTTATCATACTATAACCGTAAATTGAATATGTCTAATTAATAGATAAAATTTTAATTAAATTACTTCTCTTAATGTATGAGTAGCTTTTAAAAATTTCAAATAGCCATAAAGCAATAAAGGTAGAATAGCTCCGAGACCACACACCATTGCAACAGCTTTAGGTACGAATGTGAAATCATAATTAAAATCAGTAGAATCCTATATTTTAAAATAATTTAATTAAAAACATAAATTAATTTTTAATTTTCAATTTAGCTTCAAGGTAATTACATTAGTTTAATTATATAAACAGTTTTTAAAATTATAAAATATTTTTTATTATAAATATTATTTTTTAGAAATTATAGAATTTTTTTAAAATTAAAAATTATTTCAAATTTACTTTTAAAAATTTAAAATTATATATTGACTTAAATTAATTTGAATTTAAATATTTTGAATTTAAATATTTTGGTTAATTATTAATATTTTAACTTTTAAATAAGCACTTAGATTCCCTGATATTGATAATATTATAGTTATTGTTATCATAATCCAAAAAGGAATAAATAAATCAGGCTCCCCTTTAATAGTTTCTAAAAAGCTTTATTTACTGGGAATTATTGCAATTTTGAGTCTTTACTTTACTTCTTCAGTGGTTAGATCAATTCTTTTTACGAATAATCTATCATTATAATATTTTACGGTTTTCCTAAAATGGAAAATAACTTTATCTTTTAAGAGCTTTCTACAATGGTTTGATTTAAATCTTCTGAATCCAGTTCATTATTTTTTTATTCTTTTAGCTAAGACATTCTATTTTCAACCTCTTATGTATTGTCTTTAATGATAGACTTTTTATTATCATTCACTATTTATTTAATAAAGGACATTATTTTATTAATATATCTTTAACTTTTGAATTTAATTTTAAATATTATTTATAATTAATTTTAAATTTATAAGAAAAATTTAATATTGATTATATCAATTGGTAAATTATCAATTTTAAACAAGTTTTAAAATTTTAAAAGTTTCGTTAGTGAATTTTAATTATAGGCCTGCTTTTTTTAAAAAATATATATAATTCATTTTATTAGGCAAACAGCGAATTTCTATTTCAAATATTAAATTATTTTTTGTACACTGTGCTTAATACTTGCTTATCTAAATATTAAAAAAATACCTATTTTTGCTAAATATTTAGTATTTTACAAGCATTTTAAATGATGATTACTAAATCTGAAGAGTTTTTTGTACTCGTACAGTTATAGTTAACAAAGGAAGTATGTGTTTTTAAATTTTAAAAAGAATTCCCATGCATACTCTTTGTAAATTATTGTTTATTTACTTATTTTTACTGTTAAATTTATTCTTAATTTTAATTTTAATTAAATTTAATCCTTTCTGAATCGATTTACTATATAATTGGAGATATAATCTTTTATTTGATTTATTTTTTATCATTTTGTGCCATTTCATTTTTTATTTCATAGGATTCTTTTCTTTTTATAAAGTTCTGAGTTTATTGAAATTTCTTTTATTTTTATTGTTGATTTTGTTCTTAGTTTAATTAAGAGTTAATTGATTATCTCGAAGATCGATTGTATATAATTCCTTGTTTAACTTGCATCTCTCTATTAAAAATATTTTATTAAATATTTAAAATTCCTTAAAATTAATCTACCCTTGTACAGCCTAAATCTAATTAATTAAATTTGTTGGTTTTACTTAATTATTTTGATTTGGGGTTTATTATAATCTAGGATCTCTAGTGCTTAACTTTCTCTATTGATTATTCAAAATGATATTTTGATTATTTGTCATACTTCTTTTATTACGAATTTAGATTTTTTTTTAAGGATACTCATTTTTCATTTTTTGAAGTAGCATATAATAATGAGAAGTATTTTGATTATGGCGGTTGGTTTTAATCTCGATTCTTATTTTTTGTGGGTCTATTTCTTGAGAGTTAAGTAGTTTGAAAGCTTATTCATCTATTTCTATAGAATTATCCCCAACAAAAATGCCTTGAGGTTCTTCACTTTTCACATATCTCTAATAAAACCCACTTCTTCTTATGTCATCAATATTAAATCTAAGTATATAAATACATAATAAAATTTGAAATATTCAATGTATTCATAAATTATATATTATAACCTTTTATTCGGATTTACAGTAAGTAGACCCTTTACAAGGATTTTGGCATCATCAGTCAAATAATTGGGAATCTCAAAATTACCTGAAAGAATCTTCTTATAAAGAGATTGGGTGTTTGAGTCATCAAAAGGGAGTTTACCACAAATTGTAGCATAAAAAATAATTCCACATGTCCAAATATCACTGAGCAAACCTAAAATTAATTTGAAAATTACCATTGTACATTTTGCCAGCAATCATTTCAGGAGCCGCATAGCAGGGGGAGCCACATGCAGTTTTAAGCAAGTCTCCAGGTTCATAAATATTACTAAGACCGAAGTCTACTATAAGGATATTCTTGTTTTTATCAAACAAAAGATTTTCGGGCTTAAGATCTCGATGTACAATTCCCAACTTATGTAAATACTCGATTCCCGAAATAAGCTGTTGTAAGTATTTGCTCGCCTCTTGTTCCCCTAATTTCTGTTGTTTTAAAATATAATGAAGAAGCTCTCCTCCTTCAGCATATTGCATTATTAAATATAATTTCTTATCATCTTCAATAATCTATCGTTTTATATTATTAGTTCAAACGTTTATAAAAATATAATTAAAACACATATATAAGGTCATTTTATTATAAATTAAAAAATAAAGACATTTTATCTATTATTATAGATGATAATTAAATATTAGTATTTTTTTATTAAATAACTAACGATCCTTTTTATTTTTTATTAATAAATAGAAAAAATTAATATTTTCCAATTAATAGTATGATTATATTAAAATTTTGTTTTTTTATACAAATATATTGATTACTTCGAATAGTTAAACTACGTTAGGATGACGTACTTAGCGCAATATAGTTATTTCTCTATTAACTCTCTCTCCATCATTTTCTTATTATATTATCTTTTTGTCTAGTATTTTTATAGCAACTTTTTCATTTGTCTGTATGTGAAAGCCTTATTTAACTTTTCCAAAAGTACCTTAGCCAATTGTTTTACCTTTTTTAAAATATTGTAACCTATTAAGTAGTTACTAATTTATTTTTTATCTTCACTATTACTCATAAATTATAAATTTCAAAAATTTATAAAATTAGTTAAGAATTATTTTTTAATTTTTCAATTTTGAAACGCATTTTAAATTGAAAATTATTATAAATTATTATTAATA
>Ga0164294_10006202_pt1 | contig 10233 bp, 6 predicted proteins | sample GEODES005metaG_FD_111479 | JGI IMG/M metagenome (GOLD analysis project Ga0164294, IMG submission 111479) | Oligotrophic lake water microbial communities from Sparkling Lake, Wisconsin, USA - GEODES005 metaG | ecosystem: Environmental > Aquatic > Freshwater > Lake | place: USA: Sparkling Lake...
CTTCGTGTGCGAGATAGCAAAGTAGAGGTTAAGCGTTTCCAGACTTGCGTTGCTCGGTCATAATCAGCCAGAACTTCTGGAGCCAGAACGAGCCTATTCATTAACAACCCAAAGGGTTCCTTATATTGCAGCATCATTTTAGATTCCTCATCAAATACCCGCGAAATTCCAAAATCAGTTAAAATCGAACGTCCGTCATAGCCCACCAAAATGTTATCCAGCTTCAAATCCAAATGCCCGACGCCATGTTTCTGCATGTGAACAGCAACTGAGAGCAAGTCTTGTGAAATTCTATGCAAAATATGCCACGGCATGGGCGCCGGCCAGACGCTTCGCCAGTTGTCCAAGGTTGACGGATGAAACTCCATCACGAAGAACTGCGTTTGGTTTTTAATAGATTGCGTATCAGACGATACACTCGTCGCTGCTTGCTGCATAGCTGGGGTAAGAAAACGAATAATCCCTTGCGGAAGCGATTCTTCAAACTCTTCAAAGACTCGAATTATTGACGGATGAGGAGGAAGAAAAGCGAGCGTCTTTCGTTCGCAATCTAGCAAAAGACGAGCCGAGGCGTCCCAAAAGTGACTCATTACTTTCAGCGCTAGCTTACGATGTAACGGGATACGCCTAGACGGAGGCTGCCGGGTAAACGTGCTGGACAAAACAACCCCATTGCTTCCGCTGCCGATTGCAGAGATCAAACCGTTGTTGCAACAACTCAAGATTGAAGACGACGAACTTTTCAACGATTTAGTATCCGCTGCATCTAAATTTGGCATTTGGAAAGGAAAATAGAAAGTTGAACGAACTGGGGATTTCGTGTTGGGTTGAAGTTGAAACGAGTTTTCGCGACGTTGAAGTTGTTCATTCATGTCTATCTCTGGTGCTTTTGTGCTTCGAAAGAAGAACTCTTCATCAGAGGTTGAGGTTCTTTCATCCCTGACTAGTTCACAGCACCTTTCTCTCCCAACTGCTGATCAAGTGTCATTGTTTGCATTTGATAACGAGTTTCAACTTGGAGGCCAGAATCCTCGCGCCTTTGTGTTGACCCAAGAAAATGGCTCTAGAATGTACGGTTCAGCGCTTACGCAGGTTTATGAAACAGAACCTGTAACTGGTGATGATGCAGTCTCACTTACGAGCGCGTTGAGTCTAGTTATTCTAAGTGAGATTCCTGCGTTCGATGCAATGAAGAAGCTGTTGCTCGATGTTTTTCAAAATGAAACGGTTCCAAACCCTGCTACAATATCTGCAAGAGCATTTGCTATTATTCCTGCTATTCCTTATCCGATTCCTGGATCAGCTGTCGGTGTGACATTTCAATCATCAATTTCAAACAGCACTATCTCGACGATTTTTTCATTGCCGTCTTTACACGAACACCCTACAAACAAATGTAGCGACGAAGACGTCATTCTTCTTTTCCGGGTCCTTCCACCTGTTGCTATTCTAGCCGCAGTAAGAGCCCTCCTTCTCGAGCAGCGAATTGTGATTCACGTAGCCGACGGGCCTCTAGAATCGATCCTAGCGCCTGTTTGCGAAGCTCTGCTCTCTCTTCTGTATCCGTTAAACACGTGGCCTCACGCTTACGCGCCTCTCCTTCCTTCAGGTGCGCTCTTGGAAGAAATTCTACAGTCTCCTGTTCCTGTGTTTATTGGCGCAGGAAGTAACGCTTTTGCGCAGCTTGACCCATCAAGTCTTGAAGGCGTGGTTGAAATCAATCTAGATGAAAGAACTGTACTTATACCTGGCGAGGGCGCATATGGGGTAAATCCTCCTCCTCACATTACTCAAAGCTGGTTTGGTAGCCCCGCAGTTGGCTTTCGCTCGTCAACAAAGAATCAAGCCAAGCTGCCTTCTCTTCCTCTTCGAATGCAGAAATCCTTACTCGAGGCGATTTCACGAGCCTCTTCATTAACGCTTGCACTGTCAACGGCAGATCTTCTGTCTTCACTTTCTTTACATGAAGCGAGGAGTAAACGAGAAGCAATTAAACCTTGCGTTGCTGTGCAAGTCAAGCATGAATGCCGAAACTGGGAACAGCGGAAACAACCTATCGACTCTTCGACGTTCTCCCGCTCGCTGATTCAACGTGCCTTTCTCGACGCAATGCTGCTTTTAGTCGGAGACTATGATGAACACATGCAAGAAATAACATCAGCGTCTTCTGCTTCTCGAAGCAATGGAGGAGCAACAACAAACGATTATTCTGAAACCACGAGATCCGCCGCTTCAGCAGCAGCTTACCTAGGGCTCCACTTCGACCGTGTGAGCGCTTTAGCGTGTAAGCGAGAATATGAACCCTTTGTCTCTGCGCTCTATGGAACCCAAGTCTTTGACGATTTTCTCTCTCAACGATTACGAGTCTCTGCCTGGACTGACCCCTCGGTTCTCTTTTTTGATGCCCTTGTGGATACTGTAGTGACGGGATCTCCCAGCCCGTTTCTTCAAGGAATAGCCGTTACAGGAGAAAGAGCCTTCGTTGATGGATCTAAGCCTATGTTAAATGTAATTCTCTCTGGAGAAGCTCCAAGCACTAGCACGTATGAAATATTTCAACAATTTAATCCTATTGACTTCGAGTCCGCTTTTCTATCGGCTCTTGGAAACTCTGCACCTGACAATAAACAACCTCTTTTTCAAGTTCAAGAACAGCCTGAAACTCTTGCCGTGTGTATATCTAGTCCAGGTTTACAAGTTCGAGATGATGACGGAGACATACCGCTAGGAGGAGGATGTTTTGCATCTCCACAAGAATCTTCAGCTGCAGATGCAGTGGCTAAAGTCGTTCGAAACAGAATGAGCATAGCTGGCGATCAAATAAAGCGGGAAAGGCTTCGATCAAAGAGAATAAGCAACATGCACGAGCTCCGTATCGCTTTATCTCCAACCAAAGTGATGGTTTCTCCTCCTCCTCCTCCTCCTCCTCCAGCTCCTCCTCTTCCCCCTCTTCCTTCTTTGCGATTTCGGCTGTCGTCGTGGGCGTTCAAGTCGAAGGTCGTTGCTGCTCCGTCAACTACTCAAGATAGTCCAGCGCCGCCAGCGATCAATACTTCAACACTGCCTCCAAACATTCCTTTCTTCGATGCTCTGCGTTCGCCTTTGCCTGCATCACACATAACAGCGGAATTGGCCTCGCCCATTGTGAATGGACAATCTATTCGAAAAAGAAGAAGAATGCTTCATGACACGACTCATCAAGCCTTTCCTCCTCCTCTTCCTCCTCCTCAACCTTCTTCTTTAACAAATTCTTCATCAATCATTCCTTCGGATCCTTCCTTCATTTCTGAAAACGAAATAAAGGAAGACACGGACGAGCCTCTGAACGTCCTTCACTTTAGTAACTTTGTTTCAGAAACCCCTGCGCTTGAACAAGAGGCTCTTGTTGCGCAAGCAGAAGAAGTTACGAGTAGCCCAAAGACGTCATATATAGCTCAATTAGAGCAAAGAGTCGCTTGCCTTGAACAGGCGCTTGAGCTTGCTAACGAAAAAATTAGATCATTGATGATGATGCAAGATGCAGACGTGAACATAAGCGATGAAAACAATCAGCCAACAAAGAGAGCAAGAGTTTAGGATAATTACTTCAGTGCACCAACTTTCTTTGGTCTTTTTACCTTTTCATGCTCTGAAACCTCCACGCTTTTTGCTGCGCTATGCTTGCCAAGTGAGGCTTGTTTCGACATTGAACCTTTTGAGAACCTCAACAAATCAACATCAACGTCTAGACTATCCGCTTTATGGAACGCATAAGTAGCTGGGATGTCAAACTTGAGTTCCGCAACAAGAGCACAACCAACACCCCAGGTCTCTGCAAGGTGAGCTAAGTGAGCCCGAGTTGAGCTCTTGTGTAGACTATAGACAACGCCGTTCCGTGTGCACAGACTAAGAGCTGAGCGAAGAAAGGCCACGTCAATGCCTTGTCTACGCGTACCAAAGGGCGGGTTCATTAACACGGTATCAAAGATTCCATGAGCGTGAATAGCAGACGAATTTAGGCCGTCGTCGTCAGGTCGACGAGCAGCAGATACGATCTCGTCGTCCTTCGCAGAGGGCGATGGCAGATTCTCGCTAGGAAGAGTTCGCTGATGCAGTTCTCGGAACAATCCATACTGATGCAATGTAGATACATCTGCGTTTATGAAGTCGACAGACTCAATCAGGCCCATTTCGTCTAGAGCCGATGCTGCTTGTTCGAGTGCACATGGATCTATGTCGACAGCAACGACGTGGGCCGCCCTAAGAGCAGCACAAGCAGCAGAGAGAATTCCAGTGCCACACCCTAGGTCAGCAACGATGTGATTGCTGATGTCGCCAAACGAATTCTCTATCGAAAAGGCAATCGACGCGGCAAGTTCAGCGCCAGTCTTGTATTGTTCTAGCTCATAGTTGGGTGTTTCAAAAGCAGGAACTTGTTCTAACAGAGCTACTAGATTTTTTCTTTTGATTGTCATAATGGTTCAACTAACTATTCTCCACGGCTTTGAGAATTTCAAAGGGATCGACTGCAATTTCTTGTCTTCAGCTGCTCCTTCAGCTGCTACTCTAAAGAGACCGCCGTTTTCCTCAACTGCAAGTCCATTAGCAGCTAACCACGTCAACCGCTGATGAACAGCAAGAGGACCGAGGCCTCCAGATGCACTAATGGATCCACAAAGAAGTCTAAAGCGAGTTCTTTGATCGTCACTCCCTGCGTCGTCTTGGTGATGAGACGACGCTGCAATGTGATTCAAAGCACGAGAGGCAAAGTCTGGTGTAACTCCACCAAGACTTCCAACATCAGCCGCAGCCAAAATGACAAGAAGCGTCGACGCCAAGTGTCTCTCATCTTGAGCAAGAGAAAGAATAGCACTATAGGGGGCTTTCCATAGAGGAAATAGTGAACCAGAGTGCGAAAGAATCTCCACCTCTCTCTCTTCTTCTTCGTCTTCTTCTTCTTCTTCCTCATCTTCCTCTTCATCTGCTTTTCCGTTTAGAGCCAAAGCAGCAGCGCGGCGAAGTTCCTTCTCCTTCGCCTTTGTTTCTAGTTGCTGCGAACGAAGAGCTGCTTTGCGCTTGTTCTTTTGAGCGCGGGCTTCTCTCTTTGCGCCTCGTAAGACAGCTTCAGAAACAGCATCCGCCAGAGTCAATGCTGCGGTCGACCACCGGCCACCTTCGCACAGCGACTCTGCAACCACGTCTAGGGGAGAAACGGACATTCCCTTGTGGTGCGTAGGTCCGTGAGACAAGGAGCCGTGCGCAGCTGCACGAGGGCCTTCACCGAGGGCCTTGTTCAAGATTGGCACGGCCACATCCGATTTCTCTAGCTGCCAAAGAGATAGTTCGCTAGCAACTTGGGGAGACACAGGAAACCTTTGTGATGTAGGAGAAAGCAACGACTTTAGTCCGTAAGCTAGAGTCTGAAGAGATAAAGTGAGCAAGGGTGAAGAAGAGGAGGAGGAGGAGGAGGCGGACGAAGAAGAAGAAGAGGAGGAGGAATTCAAAGAAAGTAACGGAGTCAATGGAATCTGACTCATCTTCTGTGCTGTGGACAATCCAGTAGGAGTAGGCGCGGCAAGAACATCGTCAGTCTCTTGCTTTGAGTACATGGCTGACTTGCCCCATCGAAGTTGACTCTCATTAGCGAGAGCAGCAGCAGCAGCCACAGCAGTGGCACTAGTGCTAGAGCGAGCCGAACCCCAGGACTTTGACAAAAGGTCTGTGTAGGAAACCTTTGGATGAGAGCCAGCAGCAAAACTCGAATGAGCTGTTGGGATAGCAATGTTCCATGCGTTGCGAATCGCTTCTTCGAGCACGCTATTACCTCCTAGAGTATCTCCCCATACTTCAGCCGGGTGTAGCAAGAGCTGAGCGTGGTAATCTCGACTTCCATTTGTGAAGTTTGGTGGCGCCATGGTCGACCTGTCTAGTTGAGAAAGGGCCATCGCTGTGTCTGAGAGACGAGGGCGGATAGGCTGGGTATAAGAGGTTGCCATGGCATGAATTTCTGCGGCATGCGCCCTTGCAGCAGCCGCAGAGGCGCTCGTAGTTGCGGCAAAAGACGCGCTGCTGTGTTCTCGAGCTGTCCTGCCCGCAGACAAGTTTTGCTGACCCTTACCGCCAGAAGAGCCGCCAGAAGAGCTTCTCATGGCTGACACCCCAGAAGAGGATGAAGAAGCATGGGGAGCATCAGCGCCGCGCTGTCGCTTCTTCTTTGCACCACCAGCCATGCCTCCACCGCTTGAGGTAATACTGGGCAGCTCAGTTGTGGAAGCTAAAGGAGCTCCAGATGCTGCAGGCGAATCTTCTATGTGAGATTCTCGTCGACTGCGTTTCGCTGAACGAACATTCCCATCATCATCTCGCTCAGAGAGTTCGTTCTCTGGAGTCGAAATTTCCGAAGGAGAGGTCTTTGAGGTGTGTGCTTTGCTTGTTCCAGAGGCTGCCCCAGACATGGTGTTGTCATGAGACGACGTTCCCACGTCTTCTGAGCCTGCCAAAGTTGACCCAACAGAATGTTGTTGTACGGCAAGTGCAGAAGCGGTCGATAAGGGAACAGCGCCAGCACCGCTCGATGTACCTTGAAGAGCTGATCCATCGCTGATTAGTTCAGAGCCTTCTCCAGGAGTTGCCCAAGATTCTTCAATCGCAGAGCAAGAAGCTTTCGTGTTGTCCCACGTGTTCAGTTCACAAAACCACGACCCTGACGGCAGAGAGCTAGCAGACATGCCTAGAGGAAGCTTCCTCCACTTGCCGCACTCTGCGTGGTCGCACTGGACCCACTCTTGCTGCACGGCCTTTCTCGCTCCTCCTCGTTTTCTGGACGAACCAGCTGCGCCTCTTTTCATGCCACCAGAGGCTACAGCTGATGCATCATCCACTGCACCATTTTCTGCTGCCGTTGCTCCCCACGACTCCTCTGGAGCATCGCAGGAATTGCGAATAGAGTCCCACAGATTCTCTGCGCACGTCCACGTCTTGTTTGTTAGCTCCTCTATGTTAACATGCAGAGGCACTAATCTCCACTTTTCGCATTTGTCACAAGCTACCCAATGACCCACAGCTGACGATGAGGAGGAGGAGGAGGATGTTGACGATGATGTAGATACTGCGACCTTCGCAGACGATTTTCCACCTTTAGGAGGCATAATTCAAATTAGTTTTAGATAATAATTAGTTGTGTTAAATATGCGTGAGTATTCATCTTTGTATTATTATGCGTTTTCGTCTCTGGCGTCCGTGCCACGATTTATTTTGGTTTCTATGTCTTTCTTACTAAGACACGTCCCTTCTTTCTTTCATCTATCTCATCCAACTCTATTCCCCAATCTTCTCCTTGCGCTTAACATATGGTCGCATACTCATATACTCAAACTAACCCTATCGAATCTCTCCCCATTTCCTTGTTCGTTGCTTCTATAGCTCGTCTTATTGAATTAGTTGCTCCGCTGCAGGGCATTATGCCCCAAGTGAAGACACCTTCTCAGAAAGAAAGGAACTCACTTACTGTGAGTATTTACTTTCTTCTCCCTCCTCCTCCTCCTCTTCTTCTTCTTCTATTCCTCAAGCTCTAACCATTATCCTTCTTCATCTTATTCTTATTCTTGTGCTTTCTTTCTAGCCCTACTCGAGGTTTTTGTGGACCTTGGGAGCATTGTTGGTCTACTTGATTTGCTCGCAGGTGCCTCTTTATGGAATCAACAAGGGAGGCAACTCGGACCCCTTTTACTTGATGCGCGTTATCCTTGCGTCAAACAGGAACACCCTGATGGAATTAGGTATTTCCCCGATCATCACATCTGGCTCGATCATCCAGGTCCTTGTTCACGCAAAGATCATCGACGCTGATCCAAGCTCAGAGACCGATAGCAGATTGATCAGCACGGCCCAAAAGGTTCTCGGCTTGATCATTTGCTTGGGCTCCAGTTTAGCGTATGTGCTCGCTGGCATGTATGGCCCCGTCTCTCAGCTTGGAGGCGCCACTGCGCTTGCGATCATTGCTCAGCTCTTTATTGCTGGACAAGTTGTTGTCATGCTAGACGATCTGCTGAACAAGTATGGAATTTGCGGAGGCTTAAACCTTTTCCTTGTGACCAACATCTGCGAGAACATTCTTTGGTTCATGTTTTCGCCCATGACGTTCAACCAGGGCGGCTCAACTCAGTTCGAAGGAGCGATCATCGCCGTCTTCCACCTGCTCCTTACCGATAGCAACAAGATGCACGCGCTTCAGCAGATCTTTTTCAGGGAGGGCTTGCCTAACCTCAGCAACGTCATTGCAACGGTTCTTGTCTTCCTCATTGTCATTTACGTTGAAGGTCTCAAGTACGACGTGGAGATCCAGCAGCCTGAACCAGGAGCAAAGGTGACGAATTTCCCAATCAAGCTCTTCTACACCAGCAACATGCCTATCATCCTCCTCTCTGGAATCATCAGCAACGTCTACTTTTTCTCCCAGGTCTTCTACAAGCGATATGGATCGAACCCTCTTGTTCGCCTGTTGGGAGTCTGGTCTGATGACCCGCAGACTGGCAGGACTCGCCCAATCTGGGGTATTTCGTATCTCATCAGCCCCCCTGATGGCGTCCTTGATCTTGTGCAAAGGCCTTTACACTCACTTTTCTACGTTGCTTTCATGTTGGGCGCGTGCGGTCTGTTTGCGCGCGCGTGGATTGAGCTTAGTGGCGCCGGACCAATGGAGGTCTACAATAAGCTCCAGAAGCAGTTCCATAATATGTCTGGAGGAAGGGAGGAAGACTTGAACTTGAAGAACTATGCTAGCGCGAAGGTTGTGCTTAAGAGCCCAAGGGCAAAAACGGATGGCGGCAAGCCCTTGTTGGCCAAGCTCAAGGACGTTATCCCAACGGCTGCACTCGTGGGAGGAATGTGCATTGCTCTTCTTAGTATTACGGCGGACCTGTTTGGTGCAATCGGCAGTGGCACGGGTATATTGATGGCGGTGACCATCATCTACGACATCTTCTCGAATGTAGAAAAGATGACGCCGGGCGGTTTGACAAAATTAATGAGTCAGGGAATGTTTTAATAATGTTGTTGAACAACTAAGTGTTTTTTCTTATAAGGGAGTCCCCAATTTTGCCAATAATCACTAGTGTGTAATAGCTCTATATATCACTAATTCCTCTCTCTTTTTGTCAGTGATATTAATAATAATGTTAATTCTTACTCATATCTTCCTTCTTTTCTGGGTGTTAAAATCGGCATCCTCAACTAGAGGAAATCTTGTTAGCAGCTCAACAACAACAACCAACTCTGGCTCATCTTCGTCGATCCTAGTAGATTCATTTCTTCCTCCTCAATCTTCCACATCTGCAACTGGTGGAAATCTTGGCAACAGTTTTTCAGTAACGAGCGCAGAAGATTGCGCAGAATCTTGTTTATCAAACACTTCTTGTATTTCTTTCAATCTCGGATATGAGCAGCAGCCTCCCACAAAAACGTGTGGAATAGTCGAGGAGTGCTATGCTCCCAATGTCACAAGCTGTCCGAGTCTGTTGACGCTTTCCTGTGTTGGAGGGGTATTTACGTCCGTAGATTTTGCATCATACGGACTGCCTGTAATTGAACCAGGTGTATGCAGCTATGCTGTAACACCCTCTTGTAATGCTCCTACAGCTCGAGCAGTGTTTGAAACTGCTTGCATTGGGCAAACATTTTGTTCAATCGATGCGCAATTATCAACGTTTGGAGCGGATCCTTGTGAAGGAGAGGTCAAGTTTGTAGCTGCTTCTCTCTCGGGTAATTGTACAAACAATCCTCCTCCTCAAGCACAACTTATGTGTCAACTAAGTGGTTACTCAAGAATCTATACCCTTCATTCTTCTTCTTCAAACGTCAGTTACTATCAGCGTTTACAGATAAGAAATGATACTCAAATTTCTCTGGCTGTTCCTTATTTACTAGATGTTCCTACGGGAGGTGTTTACTTGAAAGGCACGGGACTCTTGTCGCAGGCTTTTTCAACCAACCTTGAATTCCTTGTCAATGGCTCTCGAGGAAGTATCGATGACTTACTTTATCCGTACCGAAAACGTTTCAATGCCTCTGCTTCCTGGCCTGGGAATCTGTTTGGTTGGGATTCGTTTGTTCCAGGAAGCGTGGCGTCTATGCTTTTGATGGGCGCTGGAGGAGCTCTTAGGTGGACGGAACACGAAGAGCTACGTTCTAGGCTTGTTTCGATTGTTGAAGGCATTGCAGCTGTGGCTGAGGCAGATGGATTTGCTGTGGGCTATC
>Ga0164294_10006203_pt1 | contig 10233 bp, 10 predicted proteins | sample GEODES005metaG_FD_111479 | JGI IMG/M metagenome (GOLD analysis project Ga0164294, IMG submission 111479) | Oligotrophic lake water microbial communities from Sparkling Lake, Wisconsin, USA - GEODES005 metaG | ecosystem: Environmental > Aquatic > Freshwater > Lake | place: USA: Sparkling Lake...
GTATTTATTATTATCAGTTTTGTTTGGGCGCTAAACATTTTTCTAACAAGGCTCCAGTCAATGATGTAATCCGGACCCTCGAGTATGATAGGTTTGGCTATACCTCCACATAATTCAATATCTGGTCGATAGGAGTCGTAGGCTGGTTCAAAATAGATAACCTCATCTCCCGGTCTGATTAAGGTAGAAATAGCGGTGAAAATACCCTGGGTTCCGCCGGCAGTTATCGTTATTTCATCTTCTTCATGCAGATGAATGCCGTAAAGTCCATTAAATTTTTCTGACAATCGCGCTCTAAGCAGGGGAACACCCGTCATTTGAGCATATTGATTTTTCCCTTGATAAAAATATTGGGTGGCTAATTCAAGTAAATAGGGGTCTGGTTCAAAATCGGGAAAGCCCTGCGATAAGTTGACCGCACCATATTCTTTAGCCATATTGGACATTACAGTAAAAATAGTAGTGCCAACATTGGGTAATTTTGAATTAAAATACATTGCTTAATGGTTGTAGGCGTTATATATCTTGTTGATACCCTCCGCTAAATCTAAATCTTTTTGTGTAATAACATTTCCTGCATCATGTGTTGAAAGTCGGATGTCCACTTTATTCCAGCAATTTGACCAATCGGGATGGTGGTTCATTTTTTCCGATAACAAAGCAACTTGTGTCATAAAGCTAAAAGCAATAGAAAAATTATCAAATTTGAAATGTCCAATGAGTACATTTGATTCTTCTTTCCAGTGAGTCATAAAATAATTTTAATTGGGTACCTGATCTAAAGCGTCATCTAAGTTAACAAACAATTGTTCTACGTGTTGCTTTTCCGTGTGAATACTTGTAACACATGCTCTAAAATATAAATTTTCTTTCAATTTAAGTATTGAAAACCAGGTATTTCCCTGGTCAATAATTCTTTTGTGAAAGGCAGCTAATTCGTACGGGGATAATTTTTCTATTTTTTCATGAGTAAATATTACAACCCCTAAAGCGCTTTGGACTGGTAATTTCCAGCCTCTTTTCACTAGCCCTTCAGCCATAAATTCGGCCAAAGAAAGTTGTTTTTCAATATCGGCGGCCATATTGATGGCTCCTTTTACCCTGAAGGCCATATAAACCTTTAAGCCGATAAATCGCCTGGACCAAAGTAAACTATTCTGATAAGGATCATTGTTGTTTTGAGAGGGCATGTACAGCGCTTCCGTTTGAAAAGTCTGATATACCGTTTGTGGATATTTACAAAAAAACATACCTGCTCCCATGGGAACACTTAACCATTTGTGGGCATCAGCGGTCACAGAATCGGCGAGTTCGATGCCCTGTAGTTTTTCAGCAATGACAGGTGAAATAATAGCACCTCCTGCCCATGCAGCATCCACATGGAGCCATAATTTCTCTGTTTTTGCAATATCAGACAGCTCGTGGAGGGGATCTATACTGCCGATAGGGGTAGATCCGACGGTTCCTACCAAAAGGAAGGGATGATAACCATTTTCCTTATCTATATTAATTTGTTGCTTTAAGGCTGAAATATTGAGTGAAAAATCATCATTTAAAGGAATTTTATAAATAGATGATGTACCAAGGCCTGCGTTTTTTGCAATTTTGTCGAAGGAATTATGGGCTAGTGCAGAGATGTAAAATCTTGGTTTTTCTTTAATTCCTGCCAGTCCCTCTGTTAAATATTCCGGAAAATGATGCGCTAAGGCACACAATACGGCGGTGAAATTTGCTTCTGATCCACCTGAAGTAAAATGTCCTGTGGCGCTGTCTGGCCATTTCATTTTTTCAATATAAAATTGAATCAATGAATGTTCCACTTCATTTGAAAATTGAGCATGGCTGTAAGCGGCCATTTGTGGATTAAAAAGAGCCGTTAAATAATCGCCAACAACGGCTGAAAACGAAGTGGCAGGATTAAAAAGGCCAAAATACCCTGGATGAGGAACATGAATATTACCTTCCTGTAGCCAGGGTAGTAAATCCTCCAGGGTGCTTTCAATGTTTTCTCCACCTGTTAAATCTCTATTTTTTAAATAGTTTTTTATCTCTTCCACTGTTTTTTTTGGCACAATGGACATATCCGATAAACCAGAATAATAATTTTCTGTGACAGATTGGAGTTTTGAAAAAATAGAATCCATACCTTACGCTTTTAAATGCTAAGGTAATATGTCTTTATTAAAAAAGTTGGCTGGGGAAACAGCTATTTATGGGTTAAGTAGTATTTTAGGTCGATTACTTAATTATGTTTTGTTGACGCCTTACCTGACGAGGGTTTTCAGTACAGAATCCTATGGAATCATTTCCGACCTATATGCCTATATTGCTTTATTGACGGTCATTTTTACTTATAGAATGGAAACGGCCTTTTTTAGATACGCCAGTCGGCCTGAAACAAAGGAAAATGCATTGGCTACCGCTACCATTATGTTATTGGTCAGCACACTCTTCTTAGCAGGTATTTTATCGTTTTTTGTTCCACAATTATCAGCCCTCCTGGGTTATGAAAAGTTTCCGGAGTACCTGTATATATTTATTGGTATATTGGCTTTAGATACTTTGGTGGCCATACCCTTTGCTCAATTAAGGTTGCAGAACAGACCCTGGCGATACGCTGGTTTGAGATTGATGAATATTGTCATTAACATAGTGTTTCTATTCTTTTTCCTTGAATTTTGTCCTTATTTAATCGAAAGTAATATTGTTTGGATAAACAATATTTACAGCGAAGATTTTCGCATTGGCTATGTTTTTTTGTCTAATCTTATAGCGAGTGCGCTAACTTTTTTTCCGTTTTTAACCGCTTACAAAAAGCTGAAAGCCAAATTTGACAAATTATTAGCTGGAAACATGATCAGGTATGCCGCACCTTTAGTTATTTCAGCTATCGCGGGCATAATCAATCAATTTATAGGAACGCCCCTTTTGAAATATCTTGGCCCTGGCACTATTTCTCAGAATTTAAGTGATGTAGGTGTTTTTAACGCGGCCGCAAAAATAGCTATTCTGATGACATTATTTACCCAGGCCTTTAACTCCGCAGCTGAACCGTTTTTTTTCAGGCATTCCCAACGAGATGATTCGAAGATTATTTATGGACAAGTAGCCAGAGCTTTTACTTTGACGGGGAGTATTGTTTTTTTAGGAATTTTAAGTTTTATAGACCCCATAAGTCTTTTCATTGGTCCCGATTTTAGGAGTGGATTGCACATTTTACCTTACTTGCTCCTGGCTTATTTATTTTTAGGTTTGTTTTACAGTTTCTCTATTTGGTATAAATTGGCAGATAAAACTTTCATCGGAGGAAGAATTTCTTTTGTTGGAACCTTAATTACCGTGGTTTTAAATATAGTTTTAATTCCACATCTGGGTATGTTGGGCCCTGCCATTGCAGCACTGGCCTGTTATTTCTTCATGGCTGCTGCCGCTTACATTACCGGAAGGATCTATAATCCTATTCCATATCCAATGGATAAAATGACACATTATCTGGGTGGAGCGATAGTGGGGTACATGGCAATCACTTTTATACCTGCTTTTTTCCCCAATGAGATGATTTATCGCATTTTGTTCGGTGGTATCATTTTTTCTTGTTATCTTATTTTCTTGCTTTTTATAGAAAGGAAAATGGTAGTGGCCTGGTTAAAACAAAAAACAAAATAATATTAAATAAATATGGAATATGCATTGGTTACAGGTGGAAGTCAGGGTATTGGCCGTGCTATCGCCAGAGAATTGGCGGGTAGAGGTTATGGTATTTTTCTCGCCGCGCTGGATAATACTTTTTTAGATGAAACAGCGGCGGAGCTGGAAGTTACTTTTAAGGTTCCGGTTATTAAATTCCCTATAGATTTAACGCATGAAAAGGCCGCTTTATCCATCAAAGAAAATATTGAATCGGAGGGTATTTGCTTGACAATTCTGGTAAATAATGCCGGGTTTGGCAGAGGCGATTTTTTTGAAAATATCTCCTTAGAAACTTATCATACCATGATGGGGCTCAATAATCGGGTAATGGTTGAACTTTGCTATCATTTACTTCCAGTGTTGAAGAAAAATAAGGCTGCTTATATTTTAAATCTGGGCAGCATGGAAAGCTTTTTACCCATGCCCGTGAAAGCGATTTATACTGCATCTAAACACTTTGTTCTTGCTTTTTCTTTAGCGTTGGGCACCGAATTGATAGGAACCGGGGTCTCTGTTTCTATTTTATGCCCTGGCCCTGTGGTTACGAATGAAGATGGTATGCGGCGGATAAAAAACAATGGGGCAAGAGCCAGATTGGTAGTAATGATGCCCGAAGAGGTAGCGCCTATCGCAATAAAGGGCTTATTATCAGGAAAAAAAGTGATTGTTCCAGGGAAAATAAATAAGCTGATTCTTTTTATGAATAAGTTATTACCCCTTTCTTTGAAAATGGTCTTGTTAAAAAAAATAGGCATTAGCTTCTTACCTAAAGAAAGTTTAGAGGACGAACGATTTAAAAATCAGGGTTGAAAAAGTCCTCGATTTTACAAAATTCACAACACATTTGCCATAATCTTTCTGCGTCTTCTAGTTTATAAGTATCTGCAGACGAGGGTTTTGGTTTGCATTTGTCCCAATACAAGCCGCTTTGATTATGAACGGATGGTTCGGAGGCTAAAAATATTTGTGTTTGTGCACCTACGTCAGGATTAACTCCACCGCTCCTTCTTAATTTCCACGCTAAAGCATGCAGCCAATTCGTTTTTTTGACCCCTATATCCGTTTTCACTAATCCAGGTTGAACAGCAAAAGTAGATAAGTGATTCACTGGTTTTCGCCGGTTCAATTCATACATAAAATGGATATTAGCCATTTTAGATTGAGCATAAGCTTTAAGGCCGTGGTAATTTTTAGTTAAATGTATATCGTCGAAATTTATTTTCCCTTTAAAATGGGAATCGGAAGCCACACTGACCACCCGCGGATTTTCTGCTAATATTAAATTTGGATAAAGCGCATGAGTAAGCAGAAAATAGGCGAGATGGTTTATGGCAAACATAGATTCAACCTTATCTTCGGTAAAGGTTAGCTCAGAAATCCAGGTTCCTGCATTGTTCACTAAAACATCAACAACGGGAAAAAGCTGTCTTATTTGGCCGGCAACTTGTCGTATATTTTGCTGAGATTCAAGTAAAATGGTTAAAACCTGAAGATTTGCAGCAGGGTATTCGGCTTTAATTTTAGCCGCAGCCGCTTCTCCCTTCTCTTTGGAACGACAAAGCATGATTACATTAGCATCCATTTTAGCCAATGCTCTGGCTGTTTCATATCCTAATCCAGCATTGGCGCCAGTAATGACAACATTTTTATTTTTCATTGCTTATTGCTTATTTGTCGAATGGCTTGTTTGTGAAGAATAGGAAGGGGTGAAATATTTAGCGGAAGCAACTGATCATTGAGTAGCTCCAGGCTGGTATCATTTAAAATGAGAAAATATTGAATTTGTGACGTATCTGCCTCAAGGCCATAGATGAGAGCATGAGGATCTATATCATTTCCCTGTATAAAGCTTAGTGCCCCACTATCAATCTTGGTGGTGAATGTTTGGTCGTCAATATAAAACTTCTGCCTTCTTTTGTAAATGAATTGTTGAAGGTCGAAATATAAATAAGTTGAAACCATTTTGCAATCATCACAAGGTAGATTCCCCTCAAAGGCAACCTCGTTTTCCATAGGTAACTCCTTCTCTTTGAATAAAAAAGAAAATTCTTTGTCATTCAAAGACTTAGTGTGTTTATTTACTTTATCTTTTTCGCAAGACAAAAAACAGACGAGTAATAAAAAGTAAAATGAAATATTTGTAATTTTCTCCAGGCTCAAAGCAAAAACTTTATGCGCAAAAGTAAAAGTTTTTTTGAATCTGGCAAGCAATATTATAAAAAAGAGAAAAAATGTTATTGCTTATAAAGCCTTTTTACGGCAAGATTGACATTATTTGTGCCTATAATCTGAACCAGATACATGCCTCTGGGTAAATTTTCCAGGGAATGCCTAGCGTCCGGTGTTATTTCTGAAAACTCTCTTACACGAACACCCACCATATTGTAAAGCACTATTTTTGTAACACCTGTAACATCACTTAGGCTTATAAAATGGGTAGCGGGATTCGGGAATACATCAATATTAATGCGGGATTCTTTCCGTAAATGATCGTTCCCCCAAGAGGTACGCAAGTTTGACTGCGCCGTGAGAGATATTCCCGGCAGAGTCAAAAGTACGATAAGGATGAACAATAAACGCATCACATATATATTTTCCTAAAATGTAAATGTACATGATTTCAAGGTAAGGCGCAAATTAATATTGTTCAAAAAGTGAATTATTTTTCAATTGTCAAACATTATTTTTTAAATAGATTGAATCAAAAGGGATTGTATTTTATTTTTAAAAAACAGAATGGACAAAAGGCATTAAAGTGCGCTTATCTTTGTCCCCTAAAAACTAAAAGATTGAAAGCAAAAAAATCGTTTGGGCAACATTTTCTGCATAGGGAGGATATTGCTTCGGCCATTGCGGGAGCTTTAAAACAGACCGATGCCGTTCCACGGATACTTGAAATTGGTCCGGGAAAAGGTATGTTAACTAAATATTTAAAAAATATTCCTGCTGAATTTAAAATGGTTGAAGCAGATGTGGATATGATCACCTTCCTGAGGAAAAATCATCCTGATTGGGCGGACGATATCATAGAGGGAGATTTTCTAAGCCTTAATCTGTCTCAGATTTTTGATGGTAAATCCTTTTTAATGATTGGAAATTTTCCCTATAATATTTCATCGCAAATTGTTTTTCGACTCATTCAATACAGAACGCAAATTCCTGAATTGGTTGGTATGTTCCAAAAGGAAATGGCGGTAAGAATTGTATCCCCCCCAGGTTCAAAGGATTATGGAATTATTAGTGTGCTTACGCAAGCTTATTATACAGGTGAATTACTGTTCGATGTAGATAGGTCAGCTTTTAAACCACCTCCCAAAGTGCAGTCTGCGGTCATTCGTTTAGAAAGAAAACCGAATTTATCACTCGATTGTAGTGAAAGTCTATTCAAATCTGTTGTAAAACAGGCTTTCAATCAGCGAAGGAAAATGCTGAGAAATTCATTGAAATCTCTTTTTCCACAGGCCGATTTGATGACAGATCCTTTTTTTAATCAACGTCCGGAAGATTTAAGTCTGGAGGATTATATTTCACTAACTAAGCAAATTGAACAACATAGAATAGATTCCACAAAGTAAATACCCTTATCTTTGTATTATTATTTCGTAAGTATTAAAGTTAAATAGTATGAGTCTGGAAGAAAAAATAATGGAGGACCTTAAGGTAGCTATGAAAGCGCAGGACAAAGCGTCTATGCGTGGCTTAAGGGCCGTTAAAAGCGCCTTGCTTTTATTGAAAACAGATGGATCTGGAAAAGAAATAACGCCTGAAAGGGAGATTCAGCTGTTGCAAAAGTTAGTTAAGCAACGCAGAGAATCTATCGCTATTTTTGAAAAGGAAAATAGAACTGATTTAGCCGAAGTGGAAAAAGAGGAAGTGGCCGTTATTGAAAAATACCTGCCGGAAGCTCTCTCCGATGAAGAACTTGAAAAGTTTATTCAAGGTTTAATCCTTTCGTCTGGGGCAAGCTCCGTAAAAGATATGGGAAAAGTAATAGGCCTTGCTTCTAAAGAGTTGGCAGGAAAGGCCGATGGACGGGCTATTTCGGATATGGTGAAAAAGTGTCTGGCAGCATTGTAAAGTCAATTTATTTAAAATATCATGGAAACTACATTTTTTAAGGAGCTCGGTTTGAAAGAACAAAATGCGGGAACTTCTACGGGATTATTTTTTTCAAATGATTCGAATCGGTTTATTGATTCTTTTTCTCCTGTGGATGGTTCTCTCTTAGGTCGTGTTTCCATAACTACTGACCTTGAATTCAATAATGTCATGGAAAAGGCGTCCGCCGCTTTTTTAATCTGGCGCGCTATCCCCGCTCCTAAAAGAGGGGAGGTAGTCCGTCAATATGGCGATGTCCTCAGAAAACATAAAGACGCTCTCGGGAAACTTGTTTCTGCTGAAATGGGGAAAAGTTTGCAGGAGGGTTATGGTGAGGTTCAGGAAATGATCGATATATGCGATTTTGCCGTGGGTCTTTCCCGTCAGTTGTATGGATTAACCATGCATTCAGAGAGGCCCGGTCACAGAATGTATGAACAATGGCATCCGCTGGGTATCGTTGGCGTCATTTCTGCATTTAATTTCCCCGTCGCCGTGTGGTCGTGGAATGCTATGATTGCTCTCGTTTGTGGGGATGTGGTGGTGTGGAAACCCTCAGAAAAAACGCCGCTTTGTGCCGTTGCCTGCCATTTGCTTTTGGAAAATGTGCTCCGTGAAAATGCCGTTCCCGAAGGGGTTTGTAACTTGGTCACAGGTAATTATGAAGTGGGAGAATGGCTCACTTCGGATGCCAGAATACCTCTGATTTCTGCTACCGGTAGTACCAGAATGGGCAAAATCGTCGCTACAAAATTAGCCGCCCGTTTGGGGAAATCAATCCTGGAACTGGGGGGAAATAACGCCATTATTGTTACCCCAAGTGCCGATCTGGATCTTGTTCTTACCGGTGCCCTGTTCGGAGCTGTCGGAACAGCAGGCCAAAGATGTACCTCTACCAGAAGATTGATTGTTCATGAATCTATTTTTGATGTCGTTAAAGATAAATTGAGCCGCGCTTATGCTCAATTAAGAATAGGTAATCCTCTGGATGCCAATATGCACGTTGGTCCCCTCATCGATAAAGATGCCGTCGAAAATTATTTAGAGGCTATTCGTCAGATTTCTTTGCAAGGGGGTACCCTGCTGGTCGAAGGAGGCGTGCTGACAGGTGATGCCTATTCAAGTGGTTGTTATGTAAAACCTTGTATTGCCGTAGCAAAGCCAGACATGGAGATAGTTAAACACGAAACTTTCGCACCTATTCTATACCTCTTGTCTTATCGTACTTTGGAGGAGGCCATAGCTATCCAGAATAATGTTCCGCAAGGTCTTTCCAGTGCTATTATGACGAATGATTTGAGAGAAGCTGAATTGTTTTTATCCACAAATGGCTCAGATTGTGGTATCGCCAATGTCAATATTGGAACAAGTGGTGCTGAAATTGGCGGAGCTTTTGGTGGAGAAAAAGAAACTGGTGGTGGTAGAGAAAGTGGTTCCGATGCCTGGAAAGCTTATATGCGCCGGCAAACCAATACCATAAACTATGGGAAAACGCTCCCTCTGGCCCAAGGTATTACCTTTGATCTATAATAGGTTATATTAAGGATGTTGAAACATGGGTTGAAAATGGAAATGAAAGAATGCCTCGTCATTCTCTGAAAATTTCAAGAAGATTAACAGATGTTTCAACATCCCAATTCGCTTTTATTTCCTCAATAGGTATTAATACTATTTTTTCGGGTTGTCGGTGAAACAGCAAATTTCCTGTATCCCAAATTCCGTTATTATTACCATCTTTTATAACCTTCAGCGTATATTTTCCTGGAGGCAATAAGTTAAGAGAAATGCCTTCCGGCGCATTTCCATGAATCTGTTTTTCATATAAAATACGTTGCGATTCGTCCGTAACCTGAACCACGTAATGCATCTTTGAGTCAACAGCCGCTATTTTTACCACTAAATTGCCATAATCTTCCGTTTTTCCAACCGTTAGGCTAACCCTCAAACTATCGGTTGTTTTACCGTAAATATCCTGAATAGCTCCTGGCGGAATATTCAATTTATAAGTGTTTCCTTCCTGCCAAAGGCCATGCAATAAAAATTTTCTGGGATAAATGCTGTCCTGAACAAAATATAGCGTGTCGGAAAGGGGTACGCTGTCCTGAATCTGAATGATTTTTGAAGCATCAAAGGAAAATAAGGGTCTCGACAGTGACATTTCAAGGGGAGCCCCTGGCTTTAAAGTCTGTTGTATAACGCCACTTTCCGGGGCATTCTCTACCCTCAATTTATCGAAAACAGGCTTCGCAGCAGAGGTATTGAATTTTAAGGTGTCAAAAGAATTCAAACCACTTTGTACACTTATTTGCCAGGGTGTTTTTATTCCTGTCGGATTGAACCAAAGTTTTAACGTATCTTTTACGCTTTCTCTGTAAAGTTTAGGCGTCAGTGAATCTGTAAAAATTAGAACGTCATCAGGCGCTTGGTTAAACAGTATTTTAGCTA
>Ga0164294_10006204_pt1 | contig 10233 bp, 4 predicted proteins | sample GEODES005metaG_FD_111479 | JGI IMG/M metagenome (GOLD analysis project Ga0164294, IMG submission 111479) | Oligotrophic lake water microbial communities from Sparkling Lake, Wisconsin, USA - GEODES005 metaG | ecosystem: Environmental > Aquatic > Freshwater > Lake | place: USA: Sparkling Lake...
ACCGATGCGGTGGTCCGCTCCCATCCGGTGCGATCAGAACCCGTTGAAGTCCTTCACGAGGTGTTGTTCACCGCCAGCTTGGATCACACCATTTGGTTTCATCGTCCGTTTCGGGCCGACGAGTGGCACCTTCATGATGTGACGTGTCACACCTTTGTTGGCGGGCGCGGGCTCGCCATTGGTCATGTCTTTACTCGTGAGGGTGAACACATCGCCACTGTTGCCCAGGAAGTCCTCATGCGGGACCAACGCCAACGCGGTTGATGCCACCGATTCGCTGTTGGTTGGAGCGCATCTCTCGTCCAAGTCGCAACCTCCGCCAAACTCACAGGCCCATTGCCAAACTGAAGCTCCTGGCGAAGCCACAATTGCATTGAGAAGCCACAGCCGCATTGCCGAAGCCACAATTGCATTGAGAAGTCACAGCCGCATTGCGAAATCGCGGGTCTGGGTGACAGCGGGCGCGGGACTTGATGAATCGTTACTCGGCGGACCACACAGCTGTGAGGTCTTGGCCAGCGGTCGACCCGCCGTCGGCGACGAACTCTGCACCAGTGCAATAGGACGATTCGTCAGAGGCTAGAAACAGCACAAGACGAGCTAACTCCACTGGTCGCGCAGCTCGAGCAATCGGCTGATTGGCTGCCATTGCATCGGCAGCTGCCGCTCTGGGGTCGGGATCAACGGTCCCGTGTGACGGCGGCTCACCGAGCGGGTCGAGTCCCTCTGCTCCAATCATTGGAGTTGCCACCGCGCCAGGGTGCACTGAGTTGACGCGAACTCCATCCGAGCCGAACTCGATCGCTGCGGTCTTGGTCAATCCACGAAGCCCCCATTTTGAGGCGACATAGGCGCCAATGGTGGACATACCAACGAGTCCGCCGGTCGATGAGATGTTGATGATGGAACCGCGTCCTACGGTTGCCATGATCGGACCGAAGGTCTTCATGCCGAGGAACGGACCCGTCAGATTGATCGCGAGCACCTCGTTGAAGGTGTCGAGATCGGTGGTAGCTAGCGGCGCTACCCGCAAGATGCCGGCGTTATTGACGAGTACGTCGGGAATCCCGAACGCCATGATCGTTGCCTCCAACATCCGTTCCCAACCAACGGGGTCGGTCACATCAAGGTGTACAAACGCGGCTGAGTCCCCCAACTCATCGGCAACGACTTGGCCCTGCTCCTCCAAAACATCGGCGAGCACCACGCGTGCGCCCTCGGCGGCTAGGAGCCGCGCCATGGATTCGCCCATCCCTCGAGCGGCACCTGTCACCACTGCAACCTTGCCCAGCATCCGCATTGGAGACCTCCCTTAAATTGGGCCGAGTTCCCAAACGGGATCACGAAAGTGTCGGTGGACGAGCCATCATGCGGCCCTCTCAGCACGGGGGGGATGTGTGCGGGACCCTCCCCGACAACTCGTCCACCGACCAAACCAATGGTCGCGGTCAATGATCAACGGACGATCCCGCCCGGACCAATCTTGGATCAGTACCAGACGGCTCCCTAGTAGCGGGAAATCAGATTCGTCGAGACAAACTCAGGGCGAAATCCCCTGCAGGGTCGGTCCACCACTCCACCAACTCAAAGCCAGCATCAGCGAGTTCATTGGTGATTCCGTCTTTTTTGAACTTTGCACTGATTTCGGTGAGGACTTCTTCGCCCTCGGCGAAGTCGATGGTCAGCGAGAGTTCAGGAATTTTGACCTGGCAGGCCTCAGCGGCTCGTAGCCGCATTTCAATCCACTCGTCCTCAGCGTTCCACACCGCAACATGGTCAAATTTCGATGGATCGAAGTTCGCTCCCAGTTCCCGGTTCACAACGCTCAGCACATTGAGATTGAACTTTGCGGTGACTCCCTCGGCATCGTCGTAGGCGGCCACAAGCCGTTCGGAATTCTTCACTAGGTCCGTACCGAGGAGCAGCCATTCACCGCTTTTCAATGTTGCGGCAAGGTCGCTGAGAAGCGCTGCTCTCGGACCGGGTGCATAGTTCCCAATGGTTCCTCCGAGGAATATGAGAAGGCGATGTCCATCTGCTGGTAGGGCGGCGAGGTGCTGGTCGAAATCGCCGACCACCCCATGGATCGAGAGCTCTTGGTATCGGTCTGCAAGTTGACCGGCAGCCGCTCGCAAGGCTGATTCGCTGACATCAAAGGGGACATACCGCACCAGCTGCCCGGTGGCGGCAAAGGCATCAAGCAGCACACGAGTTTTGTCCGAGCTCCCGCTTCCTAGCTCCACCACGGTGTCGGCTGCGGTTCGTTGCACTATGGCCGCGGCAGCATTTGTAAGTGCGACACGTTCGGCCTCGGTGGGGTAATACTCCGGCAGCGTGGTGATCTGTTCAAAAAGCTCGCTTCCCGTCGCGTCGTAGAACCATTTGGGAGGCAACTGAAACGGACGTTCAGCAAGGCCACGCCGCACGTCGTCGTGGAGCGACTGAGCGAGATCGACCGGCTTGAGGTGCACATCAATGATGAGTCGGTCAGTCGAGTTGAGATTGTCAGAGGGTGTGATCATGAGATGCGGGGCTCAGCAAACCTTGTAGCTGGGAAGAGAACGTTGGAGCTGAGAGAACGTAGAGAGTTCATGTGTCGGACGCGAGTCGCAGTCCGGCAGCAACCCATCTCGCTGCCGGTGGGAAGAAGTTTCGGTAGGTGACTCGGGAATGACCGGGGGGCGTGAAGCAGGAACTTCCTCGCAACACCATTTGGCCCGACATGAACTTCCCGTTGTATTCGCCAACTGCGCCGATGGCTGGCTGAAAGCCGGGGTAGGGCAGGTAAGCCGACGCCGTCCACTGCCATACGTGGCCTTCAGAGTCGTTGAGCGGCTGAGTGGTGTGTTCCTCTGTTGACGCCGTGTTCGCTGAGGAGTCGTGGAGCGAATCACCGCGGAGCTGCCGAACAGCATGTTCCCATTCGAATTCGGTGGGCAGCCGAGAGTTGGACCATCGGGCAAATGCGTCAGCTTCGTAGTGGCTGATGTGGTGAACCGTCACCGAAGGGTCGATGACCTCCCGGCCTCGAAGCGAAAACTCTGTCCAGCACTCGTTGTGATGTTCCCAATAGAGCGGAGATTGCCAGCCCAGGTTCTTTACTGCTGCCCAGCCGTCAGCGAGCCAGAGTTTTGGCCGGCTGTAACCGCCGTCATTAATGAAGTTGATCCACTGAGCGTTTGTCACCAGCCGATCGGCGATTCGGTAGGGAGCGAGCAGTATTTGATGCCCAGGGCCTTCGTTGTCGAACCCAAAACCGAGGTCATTGTGGCCAACGGTTACTACCCCACCATCTAGGTCGTGCCACTGCGGCTCGATACCACAACTAGTTGGTGATGGCGCGAGGTGAGTCTCGGCGGAATAGGCGGGTTGCAGCGGGCTATTCCAGAGCACATGTTGGATATCCATCAGGATCAGTTCCTGGTGTTGCTCCTCGTGGTGGAGACCGAGTTCAACGAGGTCAGCGGCCTCGGGCGGTGGGTCAGCGGCAAGGAATTGGTCCATTGCGGCATCGACATGCTTTCGATATGCCGAGATGTCGGAGAGCCCGGGTCGAGAGATGAGGCCGCGGCGGTCCCTGGGGTACCGGGGGCCAACTGATTCGTAATAGGAGTTGAAGAGGTAGTCATAGCCCTCGTCAAACACGCAATAGTTCGGCTGGAAGGGCAGGAGTACGAAGGTTTCAAAAAACCATGAAGTGTGAGCACGGTGCCACTTGGTCGGACTTACGTCTGCCATGGACTGAACTGTTTGGTCCTCTGGACCCAGCGGAGTTGTCAGTTGGTCGGTCGCCGATCGCACTTCGAAATAGCGAGTGCGCAGGCCTTCTCGCCGATTCAACATGGCGGTATTCTGCCGGAGCACGCCGCGCGTAGCCACCGAAACCGCTGACTATCAGAATTAGGCTGGTAACAGGTATGGTTGCTCCACAGCAGATCGGCTTCGAATTGGGGCTGCCTCTGACCATGTCTGCACGTGTGAAAACGAAGGGCCGCTCATGTCCATCCAAGTTGAAAATCCGCCGGTGAAAATCCATCCCGCTGACAGCCCGGTGCTCATTCTTTCTGCCGCCGCGAAACTCATCGAGGAAAATGGCGAAGCGGGCTTCCGGATTGCTGACCTTGTGAAGGTGTCGGGTCGGTCGGTCGGGTCGATTTACCACTTCTATGGCAATCGCGAAGGCGTGGTCGAGGCAGTTCGAGCCCATCAGTTAAATCCCACCTGGGATGAGGACTTCGCAATGATGCGCTCACTAGCGCAGGGCATTCACACCCGAGAAGAAGCCCTTGAGGCAATCAGCACGCTCGTGGTGGCATTCCAGGGCGCTGAACGAGCAGATCAGTTGTGGAGCCGGGTAGAAGTTATTGGTGCTGCTCGAGCACGCCCCGAGCTTCGTCACGTGCTGGCCCAAAAGCAGTCGTCCATGACTGCTGACTATGCGGAGTTGATTTCTCTCCTCAAGTCCCGCGGTCTCCTTGATGACGATCTTGATGTGTGGGCCGCTGCGGTATTCGTGCAGGCCATCACCATTGGGCGGATCGTGAGCTTGATCGACGGCACCGGGCAATTGTCGGATGACGAATGGGTAGCAATCGTGAAGCAATTCATTGGTTCCATCGTTCGTGACGCCCCCACAAATAGGTAGTTGTGCTCACGACCTAGTACCGGTCGCAGCACTTAGGGGGGGTACCCCTCGCAATTGGGTAGGACACCCATCAGATAGTTGGTGAGTCCATCGGAATACTTGAATCCTCAGCCGGTGTCGCGCCGTCGCTGAAGATCAACGAGGTTCCCCATGCCAACGTCAAAGTCCAAGTTCCGCAGCCGCATCAATCGGTCCACCGCATTCCTTCTGGCAATTGCCATGGGAATGTCGGTGCTTGTTGCAGTTGCCCCTCCGGCATCAGCACAGGTTGCACCGGTTGCACCTACTCCTTCGGAGCCCCCGATAACGGGGCACTCCGTGGCTGTCTTCCCGACTCGAGACTTTGTGTCGGTTGCGGGCTACCCGGCAACCACCACCTCGGCCACCATTGAGGTGTTCCGAGGGCGTTTGCTGACGGGACGAGTTACTGGACTCATTCCAGGCGATGATCCGCTCACGCCGGAATTCGATGGCACCATGGAAATCAATCACCCCGGCGAGCCCTGCTGGGGTCCGCTGGTGGGTACTGATGGAGCGACCGCAGTCACCCCCAACATCATCGGTGGCGATGTGGTTCGTGTGACGTACACCTACATTGGCGACCTTGGTGAGGTCATCACGGCTGCAGATCAGGTGACCGCCAGCATGGCCGAGCTGACAGTGCCAGCGTTTGCCCCTGGCGCCGAGGCCGGATTTGGCCCCGATACCGTGCTCGTCAAGGGCACCGCCGATGACGGTCGTGGCCGTCAGGTGGATCTTCGACCCATGGAGGTGCAGATCCGTTCAGGTGCTGGTCGCTTCGATGCAAACGGCACGGCGGTACTGACCGCTGCGGTCACTCCAGTCAATGGCACGCTCGGATTTGATCCGATCAATGCCCTGACCAATCCCGTAGGCACCAACTGGACCGCGACGTTCACTGGGCTTTCTGAACTCGATGTTCTGCGCGCAACCTCTGGCGGCAGCGACATCGCCGAGTCCTTCGGTGCACTTGGAACCGGTGTGAGCATTCACGAAGGCCCTGGTGGTCCTGAAGGTGGATGTACTCCGGTTCCGGGTTCCCCCGGAGCACCGTTGCCGCCACCGCTCGATGGAGCGGTTGCATCAGCAACTCCGGCAACTTCGTACTTCGAGCCGGTGGCACAAACACCACCGCTGACCAACCAGACCACCCGGGTTGTCACCATCAACAACATTGGCTTTGGCGCCACCGCTGGTCTCAATGTGACCAGGTTGGCCATTGAGGGCACCAACGCTGGGGCGTTCCGTGTTCTGTCCAACACCTGTATTGGGACCACAGTTCCGATCGGTGGATCATGCACGGCCACAGTGGCGATGCGCTCTGACACTGCTGCGGAGAAAAATGCACAGCTCATAGTGCTGAGTAACAGCGCCCATGGAGCGGTTGCAGCGGAATTGGTGGGTCTCGTAAGAGGAGCAGCTGCAGCACCGGCTCCGTACTTAATTGCCCGTCCCAACAGCATCGATCTAGGAACCCGTTCGGTGGGTACGCCCTCTCGGCCGTACCTCACCACGGTGACTAACATTGGCACCGGGGCCGTCTCGGCGGTTACCGCAGCCAATATCGGCGTAAATGCCGCTGACTTCACCGCTACCGTTGCCGACACGTGCAATGTTGCCCTCGCCACGAGCGGCGGCCAGTGTGCGGTGAGCGTTTCCATGACCCCCCGGGCCGTTGGCCCCCGCGTGGCAACGGTGCGCATCTCTGACCCTGCGGCACCAGTAGTTGCCAGCGTTGCGGTTTCCGGAAATGGACTTGATGTCAACAACGTCATCTCCCCAATTCCGGCAGGCATGGAGCTCGGCACCTTCCCGGGCCGCGAGTTTGTATCTGCTGCAGGATTTGACCCTGGTACCTATTCAGTTCAAGTGATCCGTCACGGCGAAGTGGTCACCCAGGCCACCGACATCGCGCCGGTGGATAATCCGGTGACCCCAGAATTTGAGGGCGGCATTGAGGTCAACCACCCCGGCGAGCCCTGCTGGGAGCGTGTGTCTCCGGATCTTCGATTCGGTGACCGTGTCCGTGTGGTGAACTCCGCCGGCACGGCCTGGGAAAGCTATGTCCATGGCGTTGAAGCGTTTGCCAGCCCAACGGATCCCTCCACCTCAGTGATCCAAATCAATGAGAACACCATCGAGGTGCACGGTCGGGCCCTCGGTGAGGACGGGAAGCGCATTCCTGCCGCTGAAGTTGCCTTTGAGTTGGTTGCTGGTTCGGCCAACCCGTTTGAGGTCAATGGGCGTCGCGCTATTGGCGCCCCTGGCGATGGCCAGCTTCGTTACGACCCAGTTTCAGCGGAAAATCCTGATGGAACCCGCTGGACAGCTCGCTTCACCGGCCTTGTGGGCCGCGATGTGACTCGTGCCATGTTTGAGTCGGAGCAAGCATCTATTTGGGGAACGGCAGCTGGAACTGAGCGCACCATTAATGAGTTCGGCGCAGGCGAAGAGGGTGGCTGCGTACCCAAGCTCCCCGATACCAATCCGCCGATCCGCGAGGCTCTCACCGGTGACGCTTTCGTAACTCCCAACACGCTGGAGTTCCCGCCACGCACACCGACCACTACGGCGGATCGAACCTTCACGGTGCGCAACACCGGGCCCGCTCCGCTTAACGTGGCTGGATTCAGCGTTCGTGCCGACACTGAAGTCGAAGCAAGTCGCTTCACTGTTCTTGCAGAAACGTGCACTGGTGCACCGATTGCCATTGAGGCTTCCTGCACCGCCACGGTGCGGTTCACCTCGGGTGGCCTGCTCGGGGCCCACACAGCAGATCTCTTGATCGACGATGATGTTGCCGGCACAAAGATCGTGCCGATGACCGCCACGGTGGTTGACGCGCCGGTTGCGTACCTCACCATCTCTGAGCGGTCAGTCGTCTTCGAGGACACGGCTGTTGCCAGTGTTGCAACCCAGAACGTGACGATTACCAACGATGGCCAAGCTGCAACGACTGGTGCTCCGGCGCTGAGTTTCTCTGGAGCTAACGCCGACATGTTCTCGGTGACTGGCTGTGCTGCGGAACTCGCGGTTGATGAGTCCTGCATCGCAACATTGACCTGGACACCGAGCAAGGTTGGCGCAGCATCGGGTGTCTTTGAAGTTCGCACCCCGCAAGGTGCTGCCACTGGCCTCACCTCCATGGCGGTCTCCGGCTACTCGGGAGTGACCTCCGATGGCTTCAATGATCCGCCTGTATCGCACCCGCTGATTGTCTTCCCGATTCGTGACTACGTCTTTGCCGAAGGTTTCGCAGCTAACGAGATGGTGACCGTCCAGGTCATGCGTCCTGACGCAACTGGCAACCTCACCGAGGTGGGACGTGTTGAGCAGCTTGTTCCAACTGACGATCCTGCTACGCCACTCTTCGATGGCATCGTCGAGATCAACGAGGCTGGAAATACAGCTTGTTGGTCAGGCACCACCCCAGACATCGCTGTTGGCGATTATGTGCGGGCAACTGCTGTGGATCTTGCCGATACAGCGGAGTTCCCGACACCTACGGCGAAGGAGCAAACCTATGTACAAGACATGGAGGTCACATCCGGCGCCGTTCAGGTTCTGCCCCAAGCGGTAGCAGTAACCGGACGCATCTCCGATGCTCGTGGTGGCGCTCTGCCACCGGCTGCCTCGCTAGAGGTTCGCATTATCGCCCGAGCATCATTCTCCACCGGATTCTCCAGCCTTCGTACCGGGCGAGACGGGTTTATCACCGTCAATCCTGATGGCACCTGGACTGCACTCTTTGGCAGCTTGCCACCAGCCGATATTGCGCTTGCAGAGTCCAACGATCCCAAGATTCTGTGGCTTGGCCGCACCCTTGAGGCGGGCACCGAGCAGACTCATATTGAGTGGAACGAGAGCCCTGGACCTCAGGTGGGACGGTGCCCAGCTCACGGCCTAGGCGAGCTCGAGTTCGCCAATGAGCCAATTGCTCAGCCGGCAGCAGTCACCAACGTTGGTCTCTCCGGTGTGAACACACCCGGTGGCCAGAGCGCAACGATTCCGGTGCGCAACGTCGGCCAGGCTGCAACCACCATCACGGGTGCGTCGCTTGTGGGCCTGCATCCAAATGATTTCGCCATCACTGGCGGAACCTGTGTTGGTGCGAGCGTTCCTGCTGGTGGTGCCTGCAACTTTGTGGTCACCATGACCGCAACAGCTGCCGGCAAGCGAACTGCGGCCCTGCGGGTGACCCATACCGGTGTGAACGACCCTGAATTCCACGGCGTAACCGGCCGAGGGGTTGGCGTTCCGACCATCACGGCAATCGAACCAGCAGCTGCTGGTGTGGGCACTCGGATTGTCGTTCGCGGCACATCGTTCTCGGGTGTCACGGGCGTCACCATTGGAGGGGTTCCAGCAACGGGACTTACCTTCGTTGACGACTCCTCGGTCTCGGTAGTCGTGCCTCGACTCGCCACTACCGGAGTTACTGATGTGACCCTGACTACCGTTGCTGGGTCGGCCACCAGCGTTGGTGGATTCACCTACCTGCCGGATCCTCCGGTGATTACCGGTGTGGTGCTTCCGGCTGTTCCGGTCATTGCCGGAAAGGCAGTTGTGGTGCAGGGCACAGCGTTGTCCACGGTGACCGCAGTTACCGTTGGTGGCATCTCGGTTCCCCGAGACACCATCTCGGTTGCACCTGCCGCTCCCAACGGGTTCCGGATCAACCTTGACGGCACCATCACCATTACGTTGCCGGCCGGTACGCCAGACGCGGCAATCATCTCGGTCACGAATCCAGGTGGAACGGTTACTTCCGCACCCATCACCGTGGTGCAGCCTCCACGCATCACTTCGGCATCGGTGGCGAGCGGCCGAGTTGGCACCATCGTGACCTTCACCGGTACCAATCTGGGCAACGTTCCCACGGTGTTGCCAGCGCTTGCTGGCGTCACCACCGTGCGGTTCACCGGTCCTACGGCTGCCGGCATCCTTGCCACGGCCGTCACTCGGGTGAGTGCCACGACCATGCGAGTCACCGTTCCTGCAGGAGCGCTTGCCGGCCCCATCACTCTGACGGGTCCTGCTGGCTCGAGCACCTTCAGCGGCTTTACGGTGCTCTCAGCTCCGTTGGTGCAGTCAGTGGTGGGTATCGCCACCGTGAGCGGCGCCAACCAGACAGCGATTGGCCGTGAAATCACGGTCCGTGGAATCGGGTTTGTTGGCGTGAGCGGTGTGACTGTTGGTGGCACGAGGGCAACCAGTTTCACTGTGGTCACCGACACCGAGCTTCGGGCAGTGGTTGGGGCACGCACTGCCGCTGGTGCGCAGCGAGTTGCTGTTTCCACCGGTGGTGGAACTGGCACGAGCGCCGCAACTGTCACCGTCACGGTGGTCCCAGCACCAACAATTACTGCCCTCAGTGCCCTCTCGGGCCGGGCCGGATCGATTGTTACGGTGACCGGCACCAACCTGCAGTACGTCAACGAACTGCGACTTGCTACCCGAGTGGTTCCATTCACCAGGGTGGGTGCCGGAGCTACCCAGCGCCTCTCGTTTGTGGTGCCAGTTGGCGCTCTCAGCGGCGCTGTTCAGGTGGTCACCTTGGCCGGATC
>Ga0164294_10006205_pt1 | contig 10231 bp, 6 predicted proteins | sample GEODES005metaG_FD_111479 | JGI IMG/M metagenome (GOLD analysis project Ga0164294, IMG submission 111479) | Oligotrophic lake water microbial communities from Sparkling Lake, Wisconsin, USA - GEODES005 metaG | ecosystem: Environmental > Aquatic > Freshwater > Lake | place: USA: Sparkling Lake...
AACCCGGGTTCGCGGCGCGGGCGCCGTCCCGGCGGGCGGTCGGCAGTTGCAGTTCGCGGGCCCACCGCCGCCGGCCGTCGCGCGTCGGACGGCGTGGTCGTCAGCCGGTCGCCGGTTTCACAGCGCGCGGGTCACGAGAGCCGGCGCGCAAGGGCCGGGGCGTGTGCGTCGACCCGCGTCGCTCGCGCGCGTCTCGCGCGCCCCGGCGCCGGCCCCGCTCGTAGCGCTTACCGTACGAGGCGGTCCCGGCGACGGCACCGCCGCACGCGTGCTGGACCCAGTCACGCGCGGGACGCGCCGCTCATCCACCGGACACGCGCTCCGGGGGAGTATCGCCGCTTCGCGCGGCTTTCTTCACACGAGGCGCGTTACGCAGCCGCACACCGGAGCCCACACCACTGCACGGCGCTACAGGCTACATCACGGGGACAATCTTATTAACACGAGATCATGAAAAGCCAAAGGGGCGATCGGGCTTCTCCTGCTGCGACAAGCCTAGGAGCAAAAAGGAGTTGAGGCCGCTCATGAGCGGGTTGGCTGCCTTGTGCTCACCGATGGCACGCAGCAGCGACGCTGCCAGGTTGCGCACGGACGCATTGGGATGGAAAAGTGCGGTAGCAACAGGTGAAAGGCAGCCGAGTGGCGACGAACCAGGTAGTCTCGAGAGGAGCTGCTCGAGGCGCGCCTCGTCGGCCACAAACGAGTGCACGCTCGAGAAGATGTGCTCGAGCTCCTTGTCGGGCATGCACGAGGCGGAGCGCAGTTGCTCAAGGAAAAGCATCACCATCTCGTCAGACGGGCTGCCCGCCTGCCGGTCCATCACCGCGGTGCTTCCTCGCAGCTGCTCGCACCGCAGCTGCTGTGCGTGCTCCTGGAAGCACGCACGCAGCCAATGCTCGGAGTACCGCGCATCCAGACCGGTGCTCACCTGCTCGTAGAGGTCCTCGTCGAGCTCGCTCAGGCGCGGGGGCTCGGCTGCGCACTTGCGCCCATGGGGGCCTACTGAGGAGACGAGCACGCGGCCCGAATCGAGGTCGCACAACACGTCCCACCACTCGGGGTGCGATGCGAAGATTGGGTTGGTGCTGCCTGCGATGAAGCCCTCGATTTTGAGGAAGTCGAGATTGGTGAGTGACACGAACGGGTAACAGCGCTCGAGCAGGCCAGTCAACGGAGGGCACACGAGAAGCGGCAACGAGAGCACGGCGAGGCACACAATCTCCGCAGGTTGCGAGTGACCCAGGAAGAGCACCCGCTTCTTGTTGAGAACCGCGTGAAAGATGCAGATGAGCGCCGTTCGAAAGCGCCGGAGCAGCTCCGTCACCGAGGCGTCGGCGATCTCCTCTGGCTGGAGCATCAAGGGCACGCGCAGCGGGACACGTGCGCCGCTTCTGGGCGGAAATTGCACGTGACCCAAGAGCGTGAGCTCTTTTTGTGCTGAGCCCTGCGCCAACATTTTGTGGTGCACCCGCCGCTGCATGTCGCTCACAGGCGGCAGCGCGGAGACAGACAGCGCATTGAGCTCATCGTACAGGTAGCGGCACTGCTGCTCGAGCGTCTCGGAGTACTCTCCGAGCCCCGTCGACAGCATAAACATGCGGTCAACCGCCAGCACTAGTACCGGCTTCCACACGTGAATGAATTGGAAGCGCGAACACACTGCGAGAGCCTTGACTTGGGCGCCGCGTCGAACCGTCGCGTCGCGCCGGCTGGACACGTGGTTGAGGCACCACAGCAGCGGCTGCGGTGCCGCGGAGGCAGCAGCGAGCGTCTCGATAGCAACGCGGAACTCCTCTTGATCCTCAGCTGCGAGGAAATGAATGCCGAGGGCCGCGCCCTCGAGCGAATACATGGACGCAAAGTCGGGCTGCAGCGCTGCATACTGGAGCTCTTCGTGGTGCACGAACCGCAGCGTCTGGCCGTCTCCGAGGTCAATCACAAGGAAGAGCGGCGTGGGCATCGTTCCGCCGAGCTCTAGCGAGATTGTGTCTGGGCTGTCTTGCTCGGGGTTGGGGCTCGGGCTCCTGATGATCTCCCAGGCGCCTTGCTCTTCCGCGTTCGGGTCGTCATTGTACCGGTATGCGTGCACTGTCCACCGCTTCCTCAGGAGTTCAGTGGTGGGCTTCGCCGACGATGCCGTGATTGATGGCGTGTCAGCAGAGCCACCCAGCATGAACACAGTCCAGTCCTCGAAGTGATTGTGCGCACCCTCGGGCAGCATGAGCTCCGCGAGCAGGTGTTTGTCACCGACGTCCCGGGGGTACTGAATGCGGCAAACGGAGCCCTTGTCTATGTCAAACTCGGCCATCATCACCGCTTCCACCATCACTGCTCCTCCTTCGGCCATTTCACGTTCACGTTAAAATGCCCTCTCGGCAAGACGCACAGCCACAGGTCCCGTGGAGACACAACGTGGGAGGCGCAGGTTCGGGGGCCATTTTGGGGGCGTACCCACTTTAGGCAAGTACAAGACACACGAAAAGTGCACAAACGAAAAATGGAAGACCTACCCAATTGCGCGTTCACAGCCAATGTTTATAATTCGTTCACAGGAAAGGGCGTGGAGCGAAAGCTCGGACTTCGCAGTCGCGATTATGGCGGAGGCGCAATATGCGCCCGGGACAACCATCTTCGTGCCCTCTGACACCAATGGATGGGAGGCCATGAAGGTCGATAGCTGCACAGGCTTTGGCGAGGCGGCTACCATCAGGGCTGGTGTGCCGTCTCCGCGGGGCGTCTCCTCAGTGCGTGTGCTTCGAAAGGAAGAGGTGTTGCAGATCCAAGAGTGCGATATCCTTGCACTCCAAGGCGCTCCTGACATGGTGAAGTTTGCAAAGCTCTCGGAGGCGACGCTTCTTCACAACCTACGCGTGCGCTACGCCCGCGATGACATCTACTCACGCGCTGGGTCCATCCTCATCTCGGTCAACCCATTCAAGCAACTCTCCATGTATACGCCCGAGCGCATGGCGCAGTGCAAAGACGCCGATGCCAAGGTACTGCAGGATCTAGAGCCGCACGTCTACGCGCTTGCCGAGGCCGCCTTCCGAGGTATGCTCGTCGAACAGAAGCAGCAATCCATCCTCATCTCAGGGGAAAGTGGCGCCGGCAAGACAGAGGCCGTGAAGGCGTGCCTCCGGTATTTGGTCGCTCGCTCGAGCGATGCAGCCCGTGGCCATGGCGAAAGCGGTTCGGCCGCTCGTGCAAAGTATGTTGAGGAATGCATTATGCAGGCCAACCCACTCCTTGAGGCGATCGGTAACGCCAAGACGGTACGTAATGGCAACTCGTCGCGCTTTGGCAAGTGGGTTGAAGTGCAATTCGATGCCAGCGGCTTCATCACCGCCTCACGTGCCACCTCGTATTTGCTCGAGAAGTCGCGCGTGACTGAGCACGGCATTGTAAGCGCGACTGTGCACACTGCAGCAGCCACTGAAGCCCAAGCCTTGTCCAGTCGCGTGTGATGCACTCACGTGCGTTCGAACCCTCTCACCATGTCTCGCCCGGCCCCACGCCGGCAGGGTGAGCGCACCTACCACGTCCTCTACCAGCTGTGCCGCGGCTGTAGTCGCGAGCAGTCGGCGAAGCTTAAGCTGCTGCCAGCCGCGGACTTCCAGTACATCGGCGACTCTGCAGGCCTCACGGTTCCCGGGGTCAACGACATCGAATGGTGGGCTGCCTCACACGTGTTTGCGATCAATGCTGAGGACCAGCATGAAAGTGCTCACCACGACGCCACCTCCACTTCCCCACAGGTGGGCGGCCTCGTGCAAGGCGATGGACGTGTTCGCGATAGATGCTGAGGACCAGGGAGGGTTGCAGTCCGTGCTCGCAGCGGTGCTGCACATCGGCAACCTGACCTTCCACGCCGTCCAGATGGCCCAACAGGATGACGGCAGCGCCGTGAGCGCCGCTGCGAAGGCGCGCCTCGCAGCTGCCGCTGAGCTCCTCGGCCTCAACAACGCAGCCTTCGAGGAGGCTCTGACGGTCAAGAGCGTCGGCAAGTTCCCCGTCGTGCAGGTACCGCAACCTCCCTCCAAGGCGGCGGCGACCCGCGACGCGTTCGCACGCGCACTCTACGGCCAGCTCTTCCTCTGGGCCATCGGGCGCATCAATGCAACCATGGGATCCGATGCGGATACGGCCGACGCGAAGCGTTCCATCGGCATGCTCGACATCTTTGGGTTCGAGTCCTTTAAGACCAACTCGCTCGAACAGTTGCTCATCAACTTTGCCAATGAAAGACTTCAAGCACACTTCAACGAGTACATCTTTGCCTCGAGGAGGCTTTTCCTGCTGATTGCATTCTGATTGCATTCCGATAGCATTCTGATAGTCTACCTGACTGCCTCCCAGGTACATCTTCCGGCTCGAGGAGGCCGAATGCCAGGCGGAGGGCGTCGCCTGCCCCCAGCTCACCTTCGCTGACAACTCGGCCGTGATGACACTCATGACGTCGAAGCCGACGGGCATCCTCTCGCTCATGAACGAGGAGGTGCTCGTCCCGAATGCTTCGGATGCTCAGCTGCTTCAGAAGCTGACGCAGCAGCATAAGGGCCACTCCGAATTCAAGGTCATGCCGCGTGCGCAGGGCGACGGCTTCGTCGTGCATCACTATGCAGGACCAGTGAGCTATCTCATCGAGGGCTTCGTCGAGAAGAACCGTGACCAGTTGCCCGGGGAGCTCGTCCAGCTCGTCAGCACGAGCCAAATGCCGCTGCTCCAAGCACTCTTCAAGCAGGGCGGCGCCTCCGGGATCGACGCGCCTTCACCTTCGACTCGCGGCGGTGGCGGCGCGCGTTGTCGAGCCGGCGGTGGCGGCGACAGCCGTCGCGCGACTGCTCTCGCCGCGCAATTCGTTGATTCCCTGCGCGGCGGCCGTCGCGCGACTGCTCTCGCCGCGCAATTCGTGGAGTCCCTTGACTCCCTTATCCACATGCTGCAGAGCACCACTCCGCACTTCGTGCGCTGCGTCAAACCCAACTCGCAGCTTGTGTCCGATCGATTCGACGGCAATAATGTGATGCGCCAGCTGCGTGAGATGGGCATGGTACACGTCGTCCGTGCGCGCAAGCAGGGGTTTGCCCACCGATACACCTTTGAGCGATTCACCATGCGCTATGCCTACCTCATCAAGGGGCGCGATGCCCTGTCCGCCGTCTGTGCGCCTGCGTACTTGGAGCATCTGCAACACGCGAATCCGCCGCCAGGGGAGCGTCGCGACTGCGTCACCATCCTTGCCATGATGGTCGCCGACAAAGTGCTCGCGCCGGATGGCTGGGCGGTGGGAACGGGTAAGATCTTCCTCAAGGAGGCGCAGCAGCAGCAGCTCGAGGTAGCGCGTGAGGCTTACTTGCTCAAGGTTGTCACCGAGCAGCTCCAAGCAGCCATTGCCAAATCGGACATAACGGCTCTTGAGGGCGCCATCGCTGGTGCGCTCGAGGTGCATCTGCAGAGCCCGCTCGTCGGCGAGGCGCAGCAGCTCCTCGCACTGTTACAGTCACAGGCCAGAGCCGCAGCTGCGCTTCACACTGCGATCGACGCGCGCGACATCAACTCTTTGGAGGCCGCACTGGCAATGGCAGCCAAGGTTGGCCTCGTCAACGACCTTGTGCAGCACGCAAAGCAGTTGGTCGCGCAGCTCTTCGATCAACAGAAGGCGACCAAGGCACTCTCAGATGCTCTCCAGCGAAACAACGCCGACGCACTCAGAGCCGCTCTAGCTGAAGCGGGGCGAGTCGGCCTCAATACTGGTCTCGTCAAGGAGGCGGAACGCCGCCTCAATGGCCTTGAAAAGGTTGCGGACCTTGACCAGCAGCTGCAACGCGCAAGCCAGGGCTACAGTATTGGATTGCTCACGGAACTCTTGCAACGAGCAGAGGACATCGCCCTTGGGACACTTGTTGTACAGACTGCGCAACAACGTCGATCAGATCTGCAGGAGGCAGTGCAAGTCCACGACGCGCTCACGCGGGCGGCATCGTTGACCGCCGACGCGAGCGGCATGCAGCAGCTCCTTGTACGCGCACGCATGCTTTCGGTACGGACCCCTGAGCTGATAGCAGCCGAGAAATCGGCCGAGAGCGCGCTGGCAGAGCAGGCTCATAAGATGGCTGCTGCTGCTGCAGAGACACAAGTGGCCGCCGAAGCTGCGGCTGCTGCTGCCGCAGAACAACAGAGGCTACAGGAGGCTCAAGCACAGGCGCAGGCGCAGACGCAGGCTCGGGCGCGTGCTGCTGCGCAGCCAGAATGGGTTTCGACTCCTGCGGGTGACTCCGCGCTTCCTTGCATGCCTCTCTCTGAACGAGCTCGACGTCTGCAACGAGGCACTTCCCTCATCAAGGTGGCGCCCGATTGCGATCGCTGGAAGGAGAGCGCAACGCCTCCGGTCCCTGGTTATCCTTGTCCGCATGCTCACCTCCCTGGCACGAACCCTTTCTCATTGCCCGTATTGCCGACCTTCCACGCTGTCTCTCGCAGGTGGCTGAGGGAACATGGTCTCGGAATCGCTACTCAGTAAAGTACGTGCAGCTATCAGAGGATCGTCACCTTGTCACATGGGATGACGGCAAGAAAGTCGTTGACCTCAATCAGGTCATGCGCATATCAATAGGCCTTGAGACACCAACGCTGAAGAAGCTATACAGTCTTCCTGGCCGAGTTGACGAGGTCGCTCCACACCACTGGTTTTCTCTACACACACAGAGCCGAAGCTTTGACTTTGGTGCCACGAGGGACTCAGGAGACGAGAACGAGGCAGTGGTGCTGTGGGTACTCACCTTGCAGCAGTTGATTGCGTCGCGAATGGGTCCAGATGAAGTTACCGGTTCGTGTCTTGCACTCAGCAATGCGCAGTACCAATGGCAGCGGTATGACAATCCGAACAAGGAATGGCCCTGCATGGCCTGCACCTTCCAGAACGCGAGTAACTCGCCTTTCTGCGGAATGTGTCAGGGGGCACGGCCTATCGTGACCCTCTGCCCCTGCCTAACCCCTTTACTGAGCTCGCTGTGGGCCTTGAGCACCACACTCGGCCTCCGGGTCTTCAGCGCAACGCCCCAGGCGCACCTGCTCTGGTTCCTGGTCCAGTCGATCGAGTCTCCTTTGCCACCTCCCTTTAGCTGGGTCATCCGCGCGTTGACGTCGAATATCGACGAGCCACATCTTGTCATGGCTGCAATGCTAGGTGCTCCGATCGAGGACCCGGAACACCCTTACGTCGTCGAGCTCCGCAACCGGGCAGGCGCGCTCGTTGCACAGCTGACCAGGAATGGAGGAGTGCCAGACTTCACTGGCTTCCAAAGGCCTACTGCGACGTTCACGGCACCACTTAATTCTGAGTACGAGGAGCAACTGGCTGCAGCTGCTGCCCTGCTGCCACAGCCACCTGTCGATGTACCAAGGCCCGTGCCCGAATCGTCCTGGACAACGAGCGTCCGCGGCGCGGCTCAGGCCGCGGACGAGACCTTCGACGCGGGCGAGATCTTCCAGTCCTGCATGGCGGGCAAAGTTGGCGCGGTCCGTCGGTTCCTCGCCCTGGGGGGGTATGCCGACACTGTCTACAAGAACGATTACGGCTGGAAGGTGGGACCCGAGTACATGTACACCAAACCGACCGATGGCATGACCATCCTCAACTATGTGTGCTATTTCGCGGATGAGATCGAGGAGGCCGCGCCCGACATTGGTCGCCTCCTCCTGGAGGCTGGAGCAAGCTTGGAGCGCGACGACTGCCAGGATATGTGGTTTACACCGTTGCACAACGCTGTCGCGAATGGCGCCAGTCGACTCGTCGATGTTATTCTCACCTTCAAGCCCACTGCAATCCATCTGACGACGGGCGATGGCCGCCAGCCTCTGCACATTGCTGCCCTGTGCCAAGATCCGGAGCTGCGTCGCCAGACGGTGGAGGTCCTGATGCGACCGCGCCGTGACCCCAAAAGTGCCGTCACGGTTCGCCCTGACCTGGCCTTCACTGAGCCTTTCTTGGGAAACACGGCGCTTCACGTTCACGCCAAGCAGGGGTTCACGGAGACGGTCGTGAGCCTTCTCGAAGGAGGTGCGCCTGCAACCAAGAGAAACGACGCTGGCCGAAGTGCTCTTGAAGAAGTCGCCCTTGAGCTCAGCCAGCTAGAGAGGAAAAATGACCCTGCAACGTGGCGAGAGCGCGAACAGCTGCGGCAGACGTATATGGCTATGGAGATCAGCATGGCGGCTGATTGTTAGTTCACACTTCAAGTCCAGTTTTTGAACAAGTTCGAAGTTGTGTTGACGGTTCAGTATTATTCCAAGCAAACCCCGGGCCGTCACGTGTGACAGGAACACGGGTCAAACGAGTTTAGTTTAGAGAGATTTGTAACTGACCAGAGCTGCCCAACCAAGCTACCCAGCTTCCAGTCTTCTAGAGAGCTGCATTATGTACTATCTTAGAATGTGTAGTACTTGTCATTGATTTCAATGGTTACAGGGGTTACTGATACAGTTATTTCATTTTGAGAATGATTGTGCAGTAGTCAATGATAAGTCATTGATTTCAATGGTACAGGGGTTACTGATACAGTTATTTCATTTGCTTTCATTCGACGCCACCCCGTCACCTACTTCCTCCTCAGTCGGGTGTCCAGGGAAGCAGAGTCCAGGTTTAGGAGAGCCAGGAGACCAACGCCGACGCCATCATCCTTGCCATCATCTGCATCTCATGGTGCAATGTCGATATCCACAACACGCGTGTCGACAGGCAAACCTCTATACCTCGGATTTTGAGATAGCGATCCTATTTACGTATCCGCCGCCCCGTTCACTTGACGTTCACTAATTGGGGGTCCGCTTCTCTCTCACGAAGTGGCTCTTCGATTTCTTTTTTTGGAACCACTTCGGCAGGCCGCCGCGAACACGCGATGCAACTTGTCCCTCGTTGTCTCATGCACTGGAGCGCGGTAACATTCGTTCGGGTCCTCGTCCTCGCCCTGCGGTTCCTGCCGGTGCGCGCCATACCGACGTGTGGCCACCTCGTCGGTCGCCTTGCCCAAGCGCTGATGCCCCAGCGGCGCTCCATTCTGCGGCGAAACATGGTGGTCACGGGCTACAAGCCGGATCATCTCGAGCAGCAAGCGTACGCGCACATCGGCAGCTCGCTATTGATAGCGCTCCTTCCTGTGCGTCGCAGCATTCAGCTGCTTGCACGTACGGCCATCGCCGGTGGGCCAGTGGCGGCAGCAGCCGAGGCCTTTTCCACCGACTGCCGACTTGGCGGCGTGATCGTTTGCTCGGCACACGTGGGCGTTTGGGAGCTCGTGCCGGCTGCACTGTCGCCGTACGTACCACGGCGCGCACGGCGCCACGGCGCGATCATCTACCAGCCGTTGCACGACGCGCCTCTCGACCGCTGGCTGCTCCGCTGGCGCACCCGTGCAGCAGGCATGACGCTGCTGCCCGCTCACGGCAGCGGTTCGGCGCTCCGCAGGGCGCTCCGCACCGGTGGACTGGTGGGCCTTGTCGCCGATCAGCGGCCCGCGACGGGGGGTGCCCGCGTGCCTGTGATCCTGCTCGGTCAAGCAAGCGAGCTCAGCCCGGGCCTGGCAGCACTCCATCGCTCGACAGGCGCGCCTGTCTGGTTTGCGGTTGTGCTCGTCGAACGATCCCAGACGGTGTGCGGCCAAAGCGGCTCCAGCCTGGCGCTGCGGCTGCACCTCGAGCGGCTCGCACCGCGCAACCCAAACGCGCACCCGTCCGAACATGGTCGCGTGAGGCCGCTCGCTGCCGAGTGCGACGTGCTCATGCAGGCCTACGCGGACGCCATTTCTCGCACGGTGCACTCGGCACCATCGCAATACTACTGGCTCCATCGTCGGTTTACAGGTCGCTCGGATTGTGACGGCTGCACAGCCGTGGAAGAGCGTAAGGTAGAGAGTGGCACTAGAGAGTGGCACGGCAGACTGTAGGGCCGTAATTAGGAGCGTAATTCGTCTGCTCCCCGCCGGTTCAAGCGTGCAGCAAACCACATAACGACATCTCCAAAACCTAAGGGGGTCCGGTCAGACCTAACCCCATACCAAAACCAGCCCCCCCCGGGGTCATGCTCCACCTGGTGACGACGAAAAGATCCGGTGCCGACGCGCGTCGGACGGGACTCTGAGATGCCGGACATGGCGGCGGGTGAATTCGACGACTGGGAGCTGCTCTTAGTGCTACGAAGATGTGTCCTACTCGTGTGCACCTGGTTGGCGGCGCA
>Ga0164294_10006206_pt1 | contig 10229 bp, 9 predicted proteins | sample GEODES005metaG_FD_111479 | JGI IMG/M metagenome (GOLD analysis project Ga0164294, IMG submission 111479) | Oligotrophic lake water microbial communities from Sparkling Lake, Wisconsin, USA - GEODES005 metaG | ecosystem: Environmental > Aquatic > Freshwater > Lake | place: USA: Sparkling Lake...
CGATCTTGGCGAAGCCCGCATGGTCTGTGCCGCTGCAAGGTCAGTAGCAACCCTGCGTGAGCTTGTAAGCGTGCTGAAGGGCAATTCCCCGTGGCCAGACCACCAGCCGCCTCCGCCCGCAGCGCAGCAAGACCAAGTACCTGACCTCTCCGATGTTCGCGGGCATCGACTCGTGCGCCGTTCAATCGAGGTCGCTGCCGCAGGTGGTCACCATCTGCTAATGACTGGCCCACCAGGAGCAGGAAAAACCATGTTGGCCGAGCGGCTCCCCGGAATTCTCCCCGACCTCGACCGGTCCACCGCGCTTGAGGTTGCGCGCGTTCGGTCAGCGGTGGGGGAGTCCGATCGAGGTGAAGGGCTTGTTGTTCGGCCGCCATTTCGGTCCCCTCACCACACTGCATCCTTAGTGGCGCTCATCGGTGGCGGTTCGAGCCAACTTCGGCCCGGCGAAATCAGTCGTGCATCTGGCGGGGTTCTCTTTCTTGACGAGCTCGGAGAATTCCCTGCAAGTCACCTCGATGCACTCCGGCAACCGTTGGAATCAGGAGTAGTTCGGGTCGCTCGTGCCGGGATCAGCGCAGAGTTGCCTGCTGCTTTTCTCCTCGTGGCTGCTACCAATCCATGCCCCTGTGGGAGCGGCCGGTGGGGATCATGTCGTTGCAGTCCCGCGCAGGTTGCTCGCTATATGCGCCGACTTTCCGGTCCCTTGCTTGACCGATTCGACCTCCGAAGCGCCGTAGAGCCGCCCGACGCAAATGAGGTCTTTGGAACGCAGTCGGTTCAGGCCGAATCCTCTGAGGTCGTTCGCGCTCGAGTCGCAGCCGCTCGAGATCGTGCGGTGTTGCGGGGCGTGTCATCAAATCGCCGGTTGCGAGGATCTCAATTAGAGAAGTGGGCGCCGTTGCGCCATGACGCCCGCACACTCTTGCGTGAACTACTAGCTACCGGTCATCTCACGGTGCGCGGCGCCGAGCGTGTGCGAGCAGTCGCGCTGACACTTGCAGACCTCACCGACGTATCCGCTCCGCTGAGTGGCGAACTCATTGAGTCGGCGCTGCTCCTGCGAGCCACAGATTCCACGACTGGGGCAACAGCGTGAAGTCTGTCCCGTTCAACCATCCCCCGATGGAGGCGTTCGTTGCAGCGCTCGCATCCTTGCCCGACGTCGGTCCAGCACGACTTCGCTGGCTGATGTCCTTAGGGGCGCCATCAGAGGTCTGGCAACGATTGCTGACTCATCAAGTGGTTGCTCCGCCCGGGATTTCGCAGTCAATCGTGAGTCGATGGTTCGAATCGGCAGCGGCCATTTCACCTGATGCGTTATGGAGTCGTTGCAGCGAATTAGGTATCGGTGTTTCCTGCTTCGGAGCGCCGAGCTACCCGCCGAAATTGCTGTCCGATCCCGACCCGCCAGTCGTTCTCTTCCACCAGGGCAGTCCCGATGCGTTATCGATCCCGAGCGTTGCGATTGTGGGAACCCGCAGAGCTACTGCATACGGTCGAGCGGTTGCTCATGAGCTCGGCAGCGGTCTCGCAGCATCTGGAATCTGCGTTGTTTCCGGTTTGGCGATGGGCATCGATGCTTCAGCGCACGCGGGAGCCGTCGAATCGTCCGGAGCGCCAAATTGGGCGGCGCCCGCAGCGGTAGTTGGCAGTGGCCTTGACTCGCCATGCCCGGTCCGAAATCGATCGCTTTGCGCCAAAGTAGCGGCTTCGGGAGTGGTGCTTTCGGAGGTTCCTCCAGGAGTTCCGGCTGCTCCCTGGCGCTTCCCGGTTCGGAACCGAATCCTTGCGGGCCTCGCCGAGGTGGTCGTCGTCGTTGAGTCCGCAGGTGGAGGCGGCTCGATGCACACCGTTCGGGAGGCGAGGGAACGCCAACTCACCGTCATGGCCGTTCCTGGACCCATAAAGAGTCCTGTGTCGGTAGGGCCACATGAATTGCTCGCGGAAGGCGCACTTGTATGTACCGGCCTTCAAGATGTTCTTGCCCAACTCGGAAGGTCTGCTGCTCCTGCAGAAACAGAGTTCCGTATGCCCCCATCGGCAGATGCTGCAGTGGTCTTGGAATGTGTTGGTTGGCTCGCTGTTGGGATGGATCGGCTCAGCGACCGGGTCGACCTTCCGGTTGATCGGTTTTCCGCAGGGCTCAGCGAGCTTCGGCGCAACGGGTGGGTCACGCTCTCTGACGGAGTTGTGGAACGTCGTGCTCAACCAATCGCTGGTCCTGCATGACCCTCGCCCTGCTATTCCGTGTCGAGCAGTCCGTGAGCGCAGAACTCAACGATCCCGAACGGTCGGCGAGGAGCCTCGGTACACTCAGGTGCAACCAACTTCGCCGGAGAAACACCGATGCCAGATCCCGATTGGGACATCGCAGAGTTCATTGCTGCAGTACCTCTCGCCGCGTCAACGCTCGAGGTGTACTCGCGAGATCTCGAAGCGTTCTCCGAATGGGCTCGCCGTGGCGGCCACCAGGATCCGTCCACCGTCGGCCGGGGAGAGGTTCGCAGTTACCTCGCAAACCTCACCACGCGTGGCTACGCATCACGGACAATTTCTCGAAAGACAGCCGCTTTGCGTCGGTATTTTTCTTGGGCTCAACGAAATGGTCGAGTTCAAGTCGACCCCACCGCAGGAATCTCGGCACCGTCTGGAGCAGCGAAACTCCCGCGGATTCTCAGGGTCGACGAGTTGCACCAGATGCTCGACGAACAATCATCGGGAAGCGATCAGCTACCTACCTCGCACGTACAACTCGACGATGCCGTTCTCGAGAAGTTGTATGGCGCCGGCCTGAGAGTCTCCGAACTCTGCGGGCTCGATGTCACCGGGGTTGCTCTCGAACGACGTCGGCTCACCGTGTGGGGCAAGGGGGCCAAGCAGCGAGTTGTGCCGCTCAGCGAGCCTGCGGCCGCTGCGATTGGCCGATGGCTCAACGATGGTCGCGTGCAGCAAGTTCCTTCAAACCCGGCAGATGCCGCTGCCCTTTTCTTGAATCGTCGCGGTCGACGCCTGACTCCACGCGATGTTCGGCGTATCCTCGACCGCAGGTCGCCGGTCCCCACTCATCCGCACGCGCTTCGTCACACCTTCGCCACTCATCTCTTGGATGGTGGCGCCGATCTAAGAGTGGTCCAAGAACTATTGGGGCATTCCGACCTCGCAACAACGCAGATTTACACCCATGTGAGCAAGGAACGACTCCGAACCGTTTACGAGTCGTCACACCCGAGAGCGTGATCATGAGCACAGAACCAGCAGAAACCGACATCCAGCGGCTGTGGTCCGACTTCAAAAAAGACGGAACGCAAGAAGCCCGCGACGCGCTCATCCTTCAGTACTCGCCATTGGTGAAATACGTAGCTGGCCGCGTTGCCGTTGGGCTACCTCAGAACGTTGAGCAGTCCGACCTTGCCAGTTACGGAATGTTTGGACTCATCGATGCAATCGAGAAGTTTGAACCCGAGCGCGGATTCAAGTTTGAGACGTATGCGATCGCCCGTATCAAGGGTGGCATCCTCGATGAATTGCGCTCCATGGATTGGGTTCCGCGGTCGGTGCGTGCAAAGGCCAGGCAAATTGAGAAGGCCTACGCCAAGATCGAATCAACTGAGCACCGTCCTCCTACCGATGCGGAGTTGGCATCGGAATTGGAATGGACTGACGAGCAGCTCCAGACAGCCCTCACCCAGATTTCCCATGTCGGACTCGCCGCTCTCGACGAAGTGCTCACGGGCGATCGAGGCGATTCCGTCACATTGGGTGACACCATTGCCGACGCATCTGCACATGGCCCAATGGGCGCCTTTGAGGTTGCCGAAACGCGTCAATTGCTCGGCCAAGCAATCAACACCCTGCCCGAACGGGAAAAGATCGTGCTGACTCTCTACTACTACGAGAACTTGACGCTCCAAGAGATCGGTCGAGTGCTCGGTGTCACCGAATCAAGGGTTTGCCAGATCCATACCAAGGCGGTTCTCCACCTTCGGTCCCGATTCAACGCACTCGAGACTGAGTCCGCTTAGCTTCCGCTGCCGGAGACTCCCGGCAACAGCTATGACCCGTCGGGTCAGTGCTGCACCACAAGGTTCTTCGGCTTCCCCCGCTCAGCCTTCCCATTTCACTGCCACCGTGGCCGAGCGCCGCAAGTCGGTTGTTTCAATGGGTCGAACCTAAAGAGGAAGCACCATGGAAGTTCGATTCCGAGGTGGCGTGGCGTTGGCGTTATTCGTTTCGCTGTGCTGTTCCAGCGCACCCGCGGCGGCCGTGAGCAATGCGGGAGCAAGCGGATCTCTGAGTAGTTGGATGCCGCCGATACCCGGGACCTACCAGTCCCCGCTGACCGCACGAGTCAAGGATCCGTTTCGCTCACCGTCACATCCCTATGGCCCCGGAAATCGCGGCCTTGAATATGCCGTACTTGGGGGCGAATCAGTCGCTGCGATCTCGGCTGGTCGGGTGGTTTTCGCCGGGGCAGTCGCAGGTCGACTCGCTGTGAGCATCCAGCACCCCGATGGGCGGCGTTCAAGTCTGACTTTTCTCGCCGAGTTGCTCGTGCGCGCTGGAGAGACGGTGAAATCGGGCACTCCTGTTGGTCTCGCTGCGCCTGGGCTACACCTCGGCGTGCGGGAAGGAGACCGCTATATCGATCCGGCTTCTTTGTGGTCAGTTCCCATGAGCCATGGTCATCTCACACCCGTAACTCAGTCGTCGGCGACCTTGCGGTCTCGGTTGTATTTCTCGGGTGTTCAATCGGTCGCTATGATCCATCAGTCCCGAAGTTCGGGTCCCAAGCCGGATACTCCGGATTGGAGTTCAGTCCACCTGCTCGATTCCACGGTCGCCTTGTTACAGGGCGCTCGATCAGGTTCTTGAACCGTAGAGAAGGAGTGCCGCATGACCGCGGTCGTCACCATGAAGCAACTACTGGATGCCGGAGTTCACTTCGGGCACCAGACCCGCCGTTGGAATCCCAAGATGAAGCGATTCATCCATGGTGATCGCGGGGGTATCTACCTCATTGACTTGCATCAAACCCTGAGCGGAATTGAGCAGTCCTACATCTTTGTTCGTGACCTTGTTGCCAATGGCGGCACCGTGTTGTTCATCGGCACGAAAAAGCAAGCGCAAGATCCGATTCAGGACTTTGCTGAGAAGTGCGGCATGCCGTTCATCAACCAGCGTTGGCTCGGCGGAATGCTGACCAACTTCGAGACCATTTCCAAGCGGGTCACGAAGATGAAGGAATATCAGCGCATGCGGGATTCCGGCGATTTTGAAGCGATGCCCAAGAAGGAAGCTCTCCTGTTGTCACGCGAGCTTGCCAAGTTGGAGCGCAACCTCAACGGCATCCGCGACATGCAGCGGCTACCTCAGGCGGTGTTCATCTTGGACACCAAGAAGGAAACCATTGCGGTTACCGAAGCCAACAAACTGGGCATCCCAGTCGTTGCGGTCGTCGACACCAACTGTGATCCTGACGTCATTCAGTTCGTCATTCCGGGTAACGATGATGCCATCCGTTCTGGCAACCTACTGACCCGGGTGATCTGTGACGCCGTGCTCGAAGGCCGACTCATCCGATCCAAGACCCACCCCGAGACCGTGGTCAAGGAGCGCACAGCCGAACAAGATGCAGAGCGTCGCGCTCAGCAGGACCGGGCCCGCGTGGAAGCCGCATCTGCTGCAGCCCAGCGTGACGCACGCCTTGTCGCAGCGAAGAACGCCGCCGCTGAAGCTGAGGAAGCTGCCGCTGAAGCTCCAGTCGCTGAGGCACCCGCTGCCGAAGCCCCAGCCGCTGAGGCACCCACCTCTGAAGCAACCGAGACCCCTGCAGTTGAGGAGAGCACCGACTGATGGCTGAAATCACCGCACAGGACGTCAAGTCACTCCGTGACGCTACGGGCGCCGGAATGATGGACTGCAAGAAAGCTCTCACCGAAGCCGATGGCGATCGTGAGAAGGCTGCACAGATCCTTCGTCAGAAGGGTCTCAGCAAGGTTGCGACCCTCGAGGACCGAGAGAACAACCAGGGGGCCGTGGCTATCGCGTCGGACGCCCGAGGTGCAGCACTCGTTGAGTTGAAGTCCGAAACCGACTTCTCGGCGAAATCTGAGGACTTCGTGGGCCTGGTTCAGCGCATGGCCGACGCGGTGCTCGCAGACGGCCCCGATGCCGTGGCGTCGCTCCAAGACGAACTCGATACTCTCCGGATTTCCAAGAAGGAAAACATCGAGCTCGGCAAGGTTGCACATTTTGCTGCCACTGATGGTCGTGTACTCGATGCCTACCTGCACACTCAGGATGGCCGGGGCACCAATGGTGTGATCGTCGAACTCGATGGCGCCACCACCGAAGTGGCACACGAGATTGCGCTGCACATTGCCTTTGCGAAGCCATCGGCGTTGTCTCGTGATGAGATCGACCCTGACTTGGTTGTTCGCGCCACTGCTTCGTTTGAGGAGCTGACCCGGAAAGAAGGCAAGCCCGAGCAAGCCATCCCGAAGATCGTTGAAGGTCGGGTCGGTTCTTGGTTCGCCGAGCGTGTGTTGCCGGAGCAGGGTCTCTTTGGAGAGAAGGAGACCGTTCAGCAGAAGTTGGGCGATGTCTCCGTTACCCGATTTGTCCAAGCCGTTATCGGCGGGTGAGATTCGTAGCGACAACGAGGTTCCAGAGATGAGCGGCACTGTTCAGTCAGATGCGCCTCGCTGGTCGAGGGTGGTAGTGAAACTCTCGGGCGAAGCTTTCGCCGGAGATGCTGGTTACGGCATCGATGGCGAGGTTGTGACCTCGTTGGCTTCGGAACTCGTTGAGGTCAAACATCGATACGAAGTCGACGTTGCAGTGGTCGTCGGCGGCGGCAACATCTGGCGAGGCATGACCGGCGAGGGCGCTGGTATGGACCGCGCTCAAGCGGACTACATGGGAATGCTGGCGACGGTCATCAACGCGTTGGCCCTCCAGGAAACGCTTGAGCGTTTGGGGCAACCCACTCGCGTGCAGACGGCGATTCATATGTCGCAACTTGCTGAGCCGTACATTCGTCGTCGGGCGATTCGGCACCTTGAAAAGGGTCGAGTGGTGATCTTTGCTGGCGGCACCGGCAACCCGTTTTTCACTACCGACACCACCGCAGCGTTGCGAGCCGTTGAAATTGAGGCAGGCGCGATTTTGATGGGCAAAAACGGGACAGACGGTGTGTACAGCTCTGACCCCCGGACCGACCCCGAAGCCGAGTTCCTCTCTGAAGTGAGCTACATCGACGTGCTGAGCCGTCAACTCAAAGTGATGGACTCCACCGCTATCTCGTTGTGCATGGACAACGGAATTCCGATCTGTGTCTTTGATCTCATGGGACGCAATTTGGAGCGGTTGCTTGCCGGCGAGCGGATCGGCACAGTTGTTTCATAAATCCGGCGGCCGGCACCGGCTGCTTGGAGTTCCGAGTAGTCACTGTGCGCACTACTACCCCTGTGATGTGGGAGGCTGAACCCCATGAGTGAAGAATTGCTCGCTGCCATTCGCGAGGACGCAGAGGATCGCATGGCCAAGGCCGTTACCCATGCGCGTGGCGAGTTCTCCTCTGTGCGCACCGGCCGCGCCTCGCCGGCTTTTGTGGAGAAAATCCAAATTGAGTACTACGGCTCCACATTGCCGTTGCAGCAAATGGCCAGCTTCTCCGTGCCAGAGGCTCGGATGCTCATAATTTCGCCGTTCGATAAGGGCGCCATGGCCGCAATAGAGCGAGCCATCATGGATGCAAACCTGGGGTTGAATCCTTCGAATGATGGTCTTGCAATCCGGTTGGCCTTCCCTCCACTTACCGAAGAGCGTCGCAAGGAGTTCGTAAAACTTGTGCGCAACAAGGCAGAAGATGGCCGAACTGCTGTGCGTGGCGCCCGGCGTGACGCCCGCAAGGATCTTGAGTCGCTCGAGAAGGACGGTGATATCACCTCAGATGACCTTCACCGGGCAGAGGCAGATCTCGATCGGCTGACAAAGTCCTATGAGGCTCAAATCGATGAGTCACTTGAAGTGAAAACGGTGGAGTTGCTGGAGGGGTGACCCGCAAAGGTCCACGCAGCGAATGCGCAGCGTGGGGTCGCAGTGGGCAGGTCCGCCACAGCTAAAGGAGCACCATGAGTGATCGTGAAGACCCAAGTTCTGAAGAAGAGCCAAGAACCGACGGCCCGGTTACTGAGGGCGTCCGAATCATTGGTGCGCAGTCGGCAGGCGATTCAGCCCGACCGTCTGAGGATCGCCCGGACGGCAGCGGCCGGCGGTCACGTCCGGCCCCGGATCCCGACTTGCCGATGGTGAGGATTTCCTCGACCGACGCTGATGCGTCCACACCGACCACGCCGTCAGCTGATCGATTTGGGGCAGTTCCGGTGGTGCGACCGGGCAGTCCGCCCCCAGAGGATGCTCGCGATTCGGCAACCTCTGGAGGTCACGCGCGTCTGCTCGGCCCAGATGAAATCGATGAGCCAGTTGCTGATGATGATGGCTTCGTGCTTCCTCACTGGACCGAACCGCCAACCGGACAGGTTCCAAAGGTTGTAATCGGTGATGAACAGGCCGAGGTTGAAGCCACTCCTGCTTCAGGTCCTCGTTGGCGCGACGAAGGCGAACGCTCTGGTCAGACCGATTTTGATGACCTTGTAGACGACACCCCCCAGTTGGGTTCGCTCGATGAGAGCGATGCAGTTCCAGACGATTTCTTTGCTCAGGCCCCAATGGTCGACCCGGATTTTGTCGATATGGAAACGAGCAATGCAGACGTGAGCGACGCTGGACTTCTCGACGAGGCCGAATTCTCAGACGATCTGCCCGACACCCAAGAAACAGGTGTGGGCGATTCAGACGAATCTGACGCTGAAACGTCGAACTCAGAGCGGGGTGCCCGACGCCCCGCTGCTCAAAAGCGTGGTTCGAACGGCGGTTCCGGAAGCAGCTCGAGTGATCGCAACCTCCCCGTCGCAGCAGCAGTTGGAGTGGGCCTGATCGCGTTCGGCCTGGTGTGTTTCAAGGTCGGCGCATTCACCACACTGCTCCTCGTGATCGCCGTGGTGTCACTCTGCGCGCTGGAGTACTTCTCTGCGGTGCGTGCTCGCCATCACAACCCAGCGACGTTGCTCGGAATTGCTGCAGTTGTTGGGCTCCTTGTTGGAACCTACTTCTTTGGGCTTGCGGCATATCCAGTGGTGATGGCGCTCACCACCATCAGCGGGTTGCTGTGGTACTTGTGGGTCGCCCCAGGCGAACGAGGGATGCAGAACCTTGGTCTCACGTTCCTCGGCGTGTTGTGGATTGGTTTCCTCGGGTCGTTCGCCACGCTGTTCTTGGGTCTTGGTCGACATGCGCAGTCCCTCGATTCGTCGCTGACATCAAACCCCGGTATTGGTGTGCTCATTGCTGCGGTGATTGTTTCTGTGGCCCACGACGTTGGCGCGTATTTCATCGGTAAGCAGTTTGGGAAGACTCCGATGTCGGCCGCGAGCCCGAATAAAACACAGGAAGGGCTCGCCGGTGGAGTGGTTGTAGCGCTAGTTACCACCACCGTGATCGTGGGCTTCTTTGGAATCGCACCCATCGGATCCTCAAAGGCACAAACGTTCGTGTTTGCTCTTCTGTGCGCTCTCGTGGCTCCACTCGGTGACCTGTGCGAGTCGTTTGTGAAGCGCGACCTGAAGATCAAAGACATGGGTTCGGTATTGCCCGGTCATGGTGGAGTTCTTGACCGCTTCGATTCATTGCTGTTCGTGCTGCCAACCGCGTATCTGGTGACGGTGCTCTTCAACGTTTGGTCGTAGGCCCGCAACTGGCTTCGAGTTTGAGAACCTTCAACTCGTAGTTCCCTGAGTATGCGCTCGGGTCGACAGTGTCGATCGTTCCTCTGCCGGTACGCTCAGGGCAATGACCACTGTCGCCGTCCTCGGCTCCACCGGCTCCATTGGCACCCAGACTCTCGAGGTTGTTGCTGAGGAGTTCGATCAGTTCGAGATCGTAGCCATCGGCGCCGGCTCAAACATTGAGGTTTTGGCAGAGCAAGCGCGTCGTGTGCGGCCGCAGGTCGTTGGAATTGCCGACGCTTCCCTGGCAGCGGAGCTCAAGGAACTACTCCCAGCGGGAATTGAAATCGAAGCTGGTCCGGATGCGCTTGCAGCGCTCTCCTCAGAGGCCGAGGTCGTGGTGAACGGCGTTGTCGGCTTTGCGGGACTGCCGGTAAC
>Ga0164294_10006207_pt1 | contig 10224 bp, 7 predicted proteins | sample GEODES005metaG_FD_111479 | JGI IMG/M metagenome (GOLD analysis project Ga0164294, IMG submission 111479) | Oligotrophic lake water microbial communities from Sparkling Lake, Wisconsin, USA - GEODES005 metaG | ecosystem: Environmental > Aquatic > Freshwater > Lake | place: USA: Sparkling Lake...
GAAGGCCGGTGACACCACGCGTTCGTGGTACGTCATCGATGCCACCGACGTGGTGCTCGGCCGACTCGCCGTTGCTGCAGCCAATCTGCTGCGCGGCAAGCACAAGCCGACATTCACGCCCAACGTCGACGGGGGCGATTTCGTCATCGTCGTCAACGCCGACAAGATCGCCATCGCAGGCGACAAGCTCAACACAAAGATGGCGTACCGCCACTCGGGTTATCCCGGCGGCCTGCGTTCGCGCACGCTCGGCGAGGAGATGGCCAAGCACGCCGATCGTGTAGTCGAGAAGGCGATCGTCGGCATGCTGCCGCACAACAAGCTGAGTCGACAGGTCCAGAAGAAGCTGAAGGTCTACACCGGCCCGGACCATCCGCATTCCGCACAGCAGCCGATTCCGTTCGAGATCAAGCAGGTGGCCCAGTGACCGAAGAGAATCAGACCGAGACGATTGACGTGGCCCCCGAGGAAACCATCGCGGACAGCGTCGCTGACACGGCACCCGACACCGCCCCCGATACTGCCCCCGACACCGCGGACGCGACCGCTGAGGTTCCCGCGGCTGCCGCGGAGCGCAAGCGTCGCGAACCGGTGGTCCTGGATCGCGTGATCCAGACCGTCGGCCGCCGCAAGGAGGCCGTGGTTCGGGTGCGCCTGATGCCCGGCACCGGGCAGTTCCACCTCGACGGGCGCAGCCTGGAGACCTACTTCCCCAACAAGGTTCACCAGCAGCTGATCAAGGCACCGCTGGTGATCGTCGACCGGGTGGACAGTTTCGACATTCACGCTCACCTCGACGGGGGTGGCCCCTCGGGTCAGGCCGGCGCGCTGCGCCTGGCTATCGCCCGGGCGCTGATCCTGGTGCAGCCGGAGGATCGGCCGGCATTGAAGGCGGCCGGCTTCCTCACCCGTGATCCGCGCGCCATCGAGCGCAAGAAGTACGGCCTGAAGAAGGCCCGTAAGGCGCCGCAGTACAGCAAGCGCTGATCGGGCACCCATATGGGCCGATTATTCGGGACCGACGGTGTGCGAGGCGTCGCCAACCGCGATCTGACCGCAGAGCTGGTTCTGGCTCTCGGTTCGGCCGCGGCGCGGCGCCTTGCCACATCGGGTGCCGGCGGCCCTGCCGGCCGGAGTGTTGCCGTCGTCGGCCGCGACCCGCGGGCCAGTGGCGAAATGCTCGAGGCCGCGATGATCGCCGGACTGGCCAGCGAGGGTGTGGATGTGTTGCGGGTCGGAGTGCTGCCGACACCGGCGGTGGCGTACCTGACCGCCGCCTACGACGCCGACTTCGGCGTGATGATCTCCGCCTCGCACAACCCGATGCCCGATAACGGCATCAAGATCTTCGGCCCCGGCGGTCACAAACTCGATGACGACGCCGAGGACCGCATCGAGGAGTTGGTGGCTCAGGGTCCGGGCGTGCGACCGGTCGGCTCCGATATCGGCCGGGTGCACAAGGCGGCCGATGCCCTTGACCGCTATCTCGATCACATCGCAGCCGCCGTCGGTGCGCGCCTCGACGGGCTGACCGTCGTGGTCGACTGCGCCAACGGCGCGGCGTCCGTGGCCGCTCCGCGGGCTTACACCGCAGCAGGTGCACAGGTCATCGCGATCAATGCCGAACCGGACGGCCTCAACATCAATGCGGAATGCGGCTCGACTCATCTGGAGCAGTTGCAGACCGCGGTGGTCACCCACGGTGCCGATCTGGGGTTGGCCCACGATGGCGACGCCGACCGATGCCTGGCGGTGGACGCGACCGGTCAGGTGGTTGACGGCGACGCGATCATGACGGTGCTCGCCCTGGCCATGCGGGACGCCGGCGAACTCATCGACAACACCTTGGTCACCACGGTCATGAGCAACCTCGGACTGCATCTGGCCATGCGCAAGGCCGGGATCGACGTGCGCACCACGGGTGTGGGGGACCGCTACGTTCTCGAGGAGTTGCGGTCGGGCAGTTACAGCCTCGGCGGGGAACAGTCCGGCCATATCGTGATGCCCGCCTTCGGAACGACCGGGGACGGCATCCTGACCGGACTCCGGATCATGGCCCGGATGGCGCAGACCGGTTCGTCGCTGGCTGTGCTGGCCACGCCGATGCAGTCGATTCCGCAGGTGTTGATCAATGTCGAGGTCGCCGACAAGGCCACCGCCGCCCAGGCTCCTGCGGTGCGAATCGCGGTGGCCGAAGCCGAGGCCGAACTCGGTGACACCGGCCGAATCCTGTTGCGGCCCTCAGGAACCGAGCAGATCGTTCGTGTCATGGTCGAGGCTTCCGATGAGCACACCGCGCGTCAGGTGGCCGATCGGGTTGCGAAATCGGTGAGCGCCGAGGGCTGATTTCCGGCTCAGTGGAACCATCGACGTCGTTACGGCGTCTGATTCGGTATGGGAACAGCATCGGTAGACCCTGCCGCGTTGCTCGTCGCGGCGCAGCGGATGGATACCGCGGCCGATATCGTGCTCGCCACTCTTCGAACCCGACTTGCTGGCCTGCAGTTCGACGGTTCGGTGGCGGGGCGTGCACACGCACCGGCCGGTGACGCGGTCCGAACCGCGGTTGACCGGGTGGTGGCAGATGTAGCGCGCTGGGCCAGCGTGGCCAAGGAGACGGGCGCGGCACTGCGGACCGGTGCCCAGGTGTACGCCGATGGTGAATCGCGTTCAGCGGCGGCACTGCGGTGACTCTCGATGTTCGGGTACGGCTTGCCGAGGGTGCCGGGGCGGTCGCAGGGCAGCCTCAGCCGATCCAGGATTGGTACTACGCCGAGGATGGGTTGCGCCTCGATGCGCTGGACTCCGATATTGCCGCACTGGCGGCGGCGGCCGTGACTTCGGAGGAGGCAGTGCGCGTCCAACGCGAGGCGCTCGATGCGTTGGCGGCGGGTTGGCACGGCGGGTCTGGTTCCAACGCGGTCGATTTCGTCTCGCGACACTGCGAGACGGCCGGCAGCGTCGTCGCGGCGCTGCGGGACGGCGCCGCGGAGTTGAATGCACTGAGCGAGAAGCTGGGGCATGTGGTGGATGCGAAGGTCGGTACGGCGCTCCGCGGCGACTGGGTGCTGTCGCGCTCGCCGGATGATTCAACGATGGCCTATGACACGGCCGTCACCCGGCTCGGCGAGCTCCCGGTGCCCCGATTCGAGACCCCGTTAGCGCCCACGCGGCCGACGTTCGACCCGATGGCGCCCGATCCGAGCCGACCGGCACCGGCATCACCGTCGATGCCGCCGCAGCAGGCCGTGCCGGGTTGGGATCCGGGCTCACCGAGCGTCGGGCTACCCAATTTCGGCGGCTCGCTGGCAGGGCTCATCAATCAGATCGCCCAGGCCTTGGGTTCCTACTCGGATATCACCCCGTCTGATGCACCCCAGTCTGATGCCCCGCCGGGACCGACCAAAGATTCAGTCGCTGACGTCAAACCGGTTGTGCAAGAGGAGCAATCGGCCGCCGAGGCTCCGCTGGCTGCCGAGGCTCCGCTGGCCGCCGAGGTGACGGCCCTGGCCGTCGATGCCGCTCAACCGCCGCCCACACCGGCCACACTGCCCACGCCACCCACACCAGCAGCGGAGCCTGCCGCCGTCGATGACACCGCCACCCCGTGCGAGATCGCCGCCGATGAACTGCCACAGGTCGGTCAGTGAGTCCGCTTCAGTCCAGCAGCTGCTGCAGTTGGTCGATGAAGCCGATGTACTCGGCCGGGTCAGCGGTGACCGGAGTGGCCAGCAGTGTGGTCACACCTGCCTCGGCGAAGGCGGCGATACGTTCCTTGATGTAGCCGCGCGGTCCGATCAGCGAGATATTGCGCACCAAGTCATCGGGCACCGCCGCGATCGCCTCAGCTTTGCGTCCTGACAGATACAGATCCTGGATGTGATCGGCGACTTCCCCGAAGCCGTACTGGGTGGCGACGTTGTGGTAGAAGTTCTTGCCCTTGGCTCCCATACCGCCGATATACAGCGCCAGTTGGGGTTTGGCCCAGTCAAGTCGATCCTCGACATCGTCCCCGATGGCAACAGATACGCCCACCATGACATCAAGGGCGCCGAGTGCGGGATCCCGCTTGGCCTTACCCGCCCGCAGGGCATCACCCCAGACCTGATCTGCTCGCTCGGGGTAGAAGAACACCGGTTGCCAGCCTTCGGCGATCGCTGCTGTGAGCTCGACATTCTGCGGTCCAAGCGAGGCGATATGGATCGGGATACGGTCGCGCACCGGGTGATTGATCAAGCGCAGCGGTTTACCCAGTCCGGTGCCGCGGCCCGGCGGCAATGGGATCTGGTAGTTCTTTCCCTGATGCGAGACCTTCTCCCGACGCCACACCTGCCGGCAGATCTCGACGACCTCTCTCGTGCGGCCCATCGGGGCGTCGAACGGCACGCCATGGAAGCCCTCCATCACCTGTGGACCCGACGTCCCGATACCTAGCCGGAAGCGACCGTCGGAGACGTAGTCCAGACCGGCGGCGGTCATCGCCAGCAGGGTCGGGGTCCGGGTGTAGATCGGGAACACGCCGGATCCCAGTTCGATGGTCGAGGTCTTGGCCGCCAGGTAGCCCAACTGACTTACCGCGTCGTAGGAATACGCCTCGGCGACCAGAGCCAGATCGACACCCTGTTTCTCCAGTATCGCGACCTGCTCGACGGCTTCGCGGAAGCCGCCGGAATAGGATAGGAATACTCCGGTTCGCATGTACCGGTTATATCCGGTCAGCGAAACAGCGCGACAATGCGGTCCTCGTGCGTCACCGGGGGAGCCTCGGGATCGGGTGAGTCCGTGCGAGGCAACGTGGCTTCGGGTTCGGCGAACTCGCGGTAGGTCTTGTCGCCGGTCAGGTGGAACAGGAAGAATCCGGTCAGCAGCGCCCGCACGGTCTTCTGGGTCTTGCTGCTCGACCCCGGAAGCCCCAGCAGCCCCAGCAGGTTGCGCTTTTCGGCCAGGCCCGCCGCGTTGGCCTTCTTGACGACCCGCAACACAGCGCCGTCCCAGAGTTGGGCGACCTCGAGGGCGTCGGTGCGCAGCGACTTCTGATCGTCGGGGGTGGCGAGCACCAATCCCGGCACCGTCAGCGCGGCCGCCTCCTGTTCTGCCGACGGCTTGGTGACCGACGGGAAGATCGCCGCCACCGCCACCGCTGCCGCCCGGGTCCGGGCCGCGGCGAATACCGCTGCCGCACCGCCGAATCCATGCCCGGCCAGGCCCAGCTTGTTCGGATCCACACTGATGTCGCCTACGCCCAGCCGCACCCCTGAGATCACGTCCAGTGTGGCGCCCAGGTCGGCGGCCAGAGTGAGCACCGAGGGGACCGGGCCACGCTGGGTGTCCGGAGCGGCGGTGACGATGCCCCAACTCGCCAGATGCTCACAGGTGCCGGCGTAGTGAGCGGCATCGGTCAGCCAGTCGTGACCGAAGGCCACGCCCGGCAGGTGCAAGCCCGAGGCGGGTGTGAAGACGATTCCCGGAATACCGGCAAAACCCAGGTCACCACGCAGAACCCGGTGCGGGCCGGGCCGGGTCAGGGCGGCGAAGAGTTTGCGCGTGCTGGCCACCCCCCGACGGTAGCCGACAGGGCTGCGCCTCTCGGGCCGACTACCCTTGACAGGTATGTGCGGAATCGTGGCGTATGTGGGGCATCGGCCTGCCCGCGACGTCGTAATCGACGCTCTGCGGCGGATGGAATACCGCGGTTATGACTCCTCCGGGCTGGCCGTGCTCGACGGTCACGGAGGTCTGACGGTGCACCGTCGAGCCGGACGACTGGCCAATCTGGAGGCCGCCCTGGCGCAGACCGACGCGGAGGCGATCGATGGGACCGCCGGTATCGGTCATACCCGGTGGGCCACCCACGGTCGGCCCACCGACCGCAACGCGCACCCGCATCGCGATGCCGCCGGAAAGTTCGCCGTGGTGCACAACGGCATCATCGAGAACTTCGCCGCGCTGCGTGCCGAACTCGAGGCGCACGGCGTGGAGTTCGTCAGCGACACCGATACCGAGGTGGCCGTGCACATGGTGGCCCGCGCCTACCAGCACGGTGAGACCGCCGGTGATTTCGTCGCCTCGACCCTTGCCGTCCTGCGCCGGCTGGAGGGTCACTTCACGCTGGTCTTCGCCCACGCCGACGACCCCGGCACCATCGTCGCGGCGCGGCGGTCCACGCCGCTGGTGATCGGGATCGGCGACGGTGAGATGTTCCTCGGTTCCGACGTCGCCGCGTTCATCTCCTACACCCGCGACGCCGTCGAACTCGGCCAGGATCAGGCCGTGGTGATCACCGCCGACGGCTATCGGATCACCGATTTCAACGGAAATGACGACTCCGCCAACGCCCGCCCCTTCCATATCGACTGGGATCTCTCGGCCGCGGAGAAGGGTGGCTACGACTACTTCATGCTCAAGGAGATCGCCGAGCAGCCCGCCGCGGTCGCCGACACACTGCTGGGCCATTTCGTCGACGGCCGAATTGTCCTCGATGAGCAGCGGCTCTCCGAACAGGAGCTGCGCGAGGTCGATAAAGTGTTCATCGTCGCCTGCGGCACCGCGTTCCACGCCGGCCTGTTGGCCAAGTACGTCATCGAGCACTGGACCCGGCTGCCGGTGGAAGTCGAGCTGGCCAGCGAATTCCGTTACCGTGACCCGGTTTTGGACCGCAGCACACTGGTCATTGCCATCTCGCAGTCCGGTGAAACCGCCGACACCCTCGAGGCGGTGCGGCACGCCAAGGCGCAGAAGGCCAAGGTGCTGGCCATCTGCAACACCAATGGAAGCCAGATCCCCCGCGAAGCCGATGCCGTCCTGTACACCCGTGCCGGACCGGAGATCGGGGTGGCGGCCACGAAGACATTTCTGGCACAGCTCACCGCGAACTATCTCGTTGGTCTGGCACTGGCTCAGGCCAGGGGAACCAAATACCCGGATGAGGTGGCGCGGGAGTACCGCGAATTGGAGTCGATGCCCGCTCTGGTGCAGCAGGTGCTCGGTCATCTGGACTCGGTGGCCGAACTCGGTCGTCGGTTCGCCGACTCGTCAACAGTGCTCTTCCTTGGCCGCCACGTCGGCTACCCGGTGGCGCTGGAAGGCGCTCTCAAACTCAAGGAACTGGCCTATATGCATGCCGAAGGCTTTGCGGCCGGTGAACTCAAACACGGTCCGATCGCGCTGATCGAGGACGGCCTGCCAGTCATCGTCGTCATGCCGTCACCCAAGAACGCCGCGATGCTGCACGCCAAACTGCTGAGCAATATCCGGGAGATCCAGGCCCGCGGAGCGATCACCATCGTCATCGCCGAGGAGGGTGACGACACGGTGCGTCCCTTTGCCAACCACATCATCGAGATACCCTCGGTATCAACGCTTTTCCAGCCACTGCTCTCGACTGTCCCGCTCCAGGTTTTCGCAGCCTCGGTGGCCCGAGCCCGCGGCTATGACGTCGACAAGCCGCGAAACCTCGCCAAATCCGTCACGGTCGAATAGCGCCTGATGCGGTACTACTACACCGCCGAGCAGATCCGCGCTGCCGAGGCTCCTCTGCTGGCCACCCTGCCCGACGGCGCGCTGATGCGCCGCGCTGCAACCGGTTTGGCGAACGCCATCGCGGCCGAACTGCATCGCCGCGCCGGATGCGTCTCCGGCCGCCGGATCTGCGCTGTCGTCGGCTCCGGTAACAACGGTGGTGACGCCCTGTGGGCGGCTACTCTGCTGCGCCGCCGTGGTGTCGCCGCGTCGGCCATCCTGCTCAACCCGGAGCGCACCCACGCACCGGCGCTGAGCGCATTCCGATCGGCGGGCGGGCGGGTGGTGCAGAACCTGCCTGCCGCAACCGATCTGGTGATCGACGGGGTGGTCGGCATCTCCGGTCGGGGTCCGCTGCAACCGGCTGCAGCCGCAGTGTTCGCGGCCGTCGAGACCGCAGGCATCCCGGTTGTTGCCGTTGACATTCCCAGCGGTGTCGACGTGCAGACCGGTGCAATCAACGGGCCGGCAGTGCGCGCCGCGCTCACAGTGACCTTCGGTGGGCTCAAACCGATTCACGCTCTTGCCGACTGCGGCCGAGTCGAACTCGTGGATATCGGCCTTGACCTTCCTCCTACGGATCTTGCCGAGCTCGACGCCGACGACGTCAGACTCCGCTGGCCGACGCCCGGACCGAACGACGATAAGTACACCCAGGGTGTGGTCGGCGTCCTGGCCGGTTCGGCGATCTACCCCGGTGCGGCGATTCTGTGCACCGGAGCCGCCGTGGCAGCCACCTCGGGCATGGTCCGGTATGCCGGGGCCGCTGCGGCCGAGGTGGTATCGCACTGGCCGGAGGTCGTCATCGCGCCCAGTGCGCCGGCGGCCGGGCGGGTTCAGGCCTGGGTCGTCGGCCCCGGCCTGGGGACTGATGAGGCGGCGGTGATGGCCCTGACGTTCGCACTCGCCAGTGATCTCCCGGTAGTCGTCGACGCCGACGGCCTCACCGTGCTCGCCGCCCATCCGCACCTCGTGACGCGGCGGGCGGCCCCGACCGTGCTGACCCCGCACGCCGGCGAATACGCCCGGCTGGCAGGCGAACCACCCGGGGAGGATCGGGTCGCCGCGGCCCGACGGCTGGCCGATGCATTCGGCGCGACCGTCCTGCTCAAGGGCAACGTCACCGTGATCGCGGGATCACCCATCATGTTTCTCAATCCCGCCCGCGCCTCCTGGGCGGCCACCGCCGGTTCCGGCGACGTGCTGTCGGGGATCATCGGCGCACTGCTCGCGGCCGGCCTGCCGGCGGCAGACGCCGCGGCCGCCGCGGCCTTCGTCCATGCCCGCGCGGCCAATGCCTCAGCCGCAGACCCGGGGCCGGTGGCGGTGCCCACCTCGGCGTCGCGCATCCTTACCCATATTCGTCACGCGATCGCCAACCTGTGAACCCGAAGGACATCCCATGCCGCATGTGAAATACCGCTCACCGTCGATCGCACCGGCCTACACCGGCCGGCTTTCCACCAATCCGATCCCGTCACTGCGGTTACCGGACGATGAGATGGAACCGGCGGCGGCGTACCGGTTCATCCACGACGAGCTCATGCTCGACGGCAGTTCACGGCTGAACCTCGCAACCTTCGTCACCACCTGGATGGATCCGGAAGCCGAGCGGCTGATGGCCGAGACGTTCGATAAGAACATGATCGACAAGGACGAGTACCCGGCGACTGCCGCGATCGAATCACGTTGTATTGCAATGGTCGCCGATCTGTTCCACGCCGAGAATCTGCGCGACGACGATGCCGCCAGCGCGATCGGCGCCACCACGGTGGGTTCATCAGAGGCGGTGATGCTGGCCGGACTGGCGCTGAAGTGGCGGTGGAAACAGCGTTGTTCCACCCAGGGCAAGGACGCCTGGAAGACCCGCACGCCCAACCTGGTGATGGGCTCCAATGTGCAGGTGGTGTGGGAGAAGTTCTGTCGCTACTTCGAGGTCGAGCCACGCTATATCCCGATGACCGAAGACTGCTATGTGATCACACCCGAGAAGGTTCTCGAGTACGTCGATGAGGACACCATCGGGGTGGTGGCGATCCTCGGCACCACCTACACCGGTGAGCTCGAACCGATCGCCGACATCTGCGCCGCCCTGGACAAGCTGCAGAAGGCTCAGGGCCTCGATGTGCCGGTCCACGTCGACGCCGCCAGCGGCGGATTCGTCGTTCCCTTCCTTCACCCCAAACTCAAGTGGGACTTCCGGCTGCCGCGGGTGGCGTCGATCAACGTCAGCGGCCACAAGTACGGACTCACCTATCCCGGAATCGGATTCGTCGTGTGGCGCAATGCCGATCAGCTGCCCGAGGATCTGGTCTTCCGCGTCAACTATCTCGGCGGCGACATGCCGACCTTCACCCTCAACTTCTCCAAGGGCGGTAACCAGGTCGTCGGTCAGTACTACAACTTTCTGCGGCTGGGCCGGGCCGGGTACACCACCGTGATGAAGTGCCTATCCGATACGGCCAAGTGGTTCTCTGGTCAACTCACCGAGTCGAAACACTTCGACGTCATCTCCGACGGTTCACAGATCCCGGTCGTGGCGTTCAAACTCTCCGGCGATTTCGGCTACACCGAGTTCGACGTCTCGGCGTCGCTGCGGTCCTACGGGTGGCAGGTACCCGCGTACACGATGCCGCCGGGTGCGGAGAACATCTCAGTGCTGCGGGTGGTGGTGCGTGAAGGCTTCTCCGCCGACCTGGCCCGCTC
>Ga0164294_10006208_pt1 | contig 10223 bp, 9 predicted proteins | sample GEODES005metaG_FD_111479 | JGI IMG/M metagenome (GOLD analysis project Ga0164294, IMG submission 111479) | Oligotrophic lake water microbial communities from Sparkling Lake, Wisconsin, USA - GEODES005 metaG | ecosystem: Environmental > Aquatic > Freshwater > Lake | place: USA: Sparkling Lake...
ACGACAACGTCGGACTTGCCGACGTAATTGCCGCGCGCGTCCAGGGTGGAGATGACGACGGTGTACTCGCCGGGCTCGAGGGGGCCGTCTTCGGCGCGCACGGGCCAGTTGAGGGTCGTGGCGATGTCGGCCGCGTAGAAGCTCTCGGTCAGGGAGAAGGAGGAGTCGTACCAGTCCTCCCAGTCGAGGACGAGGGTCTCGCCGGGGCCGTAGAGGTACTCGGTCGAGACGAGGCCGCGCCCCGTCGGCTTGACGATGACCTGGAAGACGCCGACGCCGTCGTCTACGGTCACGGGGATGCTGAGGAAGCCGTCGCGGTCCGAGGTCGCCTCGTACTTGTCCGAGCTCACGACGGGCGCGGGCTTCGCCGCGTCGTTCGCCACCTTGTCCTTGGGAGAGGCGCAGGCGAGCAGCCACAGAAGCGTCATTTCACGATCTCCACCCGGGCGGGGAGCGAGGCGTCGTTCTTCACACCGCCGCGCAGGCGGCCGCCCTTGAGCTGTACCACCGGGGCCCGCGTGGTGGTGCCGCGGGCGTCGAGATGGCCGTCCACCGTGACGCCGTCCAGCACGAGCTTCGCCCCCTCGCGCGCCGCGACATCGCCGCCCAGGTGGCCGCCCACGACGGTCACCTCGGCCACGCCGGTCACGAACAGATCGCTCCCGACGGTGGCGCGGTTGGCGCGGAAGGTGCTGCCCTCGACGGAGAGGGTGCCGCGGCTCGCGTAGACGCCGCCGCCGCCGCCGCCCGGCGCGCCGCCGCGGGACCGTGCGGTGTTGCCTTCGATCGTGCAGCCGACGAGCGCGAGGGCGGAGTAGCCGGTCAGGGACACGGCGCCGCCGGCCTCGGCGCTGCCGCCGCGCACGGTGAGGGACTCGATGCGGACGACGAGATCGTCACCTTCGACGCTCACGACGCTGCCGCCCGCGCCCTCGAGGACGGCCCCGGCCTCACCGCGCAGGGTCACGCTCGCTTCGAGCAGCAAGGAGCCGGCGTGGACGCCCGGCCCGAGGCACACGACGCCACCACCCGCGAGGGCCGCGGCGAGGGGTTGGCCCGCCTCGACGCGCGCCGTACATTCGGCCACGGGGGCCTCCGGGGGAAGATCCACCTTAGGCCTGCGTCTTCGCGGCGGGCGGGGTGTTGGTGGTCAGGCTGTCGAAGTAGGTGAGGAACTCGGCCGGCGTGATGGGCTTCGGCTGGTAGGTGCCCCAGGGGTTGTAGAACTGGAGCTCCTTCCCCACGACCCCCTCGAACGCGTACGCGTGGTTCGCGATGATGGTCTTGTTCACGTCCAGCACGCCCTCGTACTCGAAGGTCACCTCGAGGTCGGACGCCTGCGCCGGCCCCGCGCCCTTGGTGTACGCGAGCTGGAGCTGGTCCTTCGCGTCGCCCTTGTAGTTGACCAGGCCGCTCTTGAGCCCGGTCCCCGAGAGCTTGCCGGTCTTGTCTCCGTGCTCACCGGAGTCGTGCACGTCTCCCGCTTTCCCCTTCTTGTCCGTGACCTCGACGGTCCCCGGGTTGATCTCGTTCCAGCGGTGGGTGTGGGTCACCTTGCCGGTCAGCGGGCCGTCCCCCGTGCCGGTGAAGGGGGTCTGCGTCTCGGACTTCATCCCGTCCTTCACGCCCGCGTAGATGGCCTTGCCGTCCTTCTGCGCCTGCTGGAAGAAGGGGATGACCTCGGCCTCCTTGAGGCTGGACGGCCGCTTGTCCACCGAGCGCGAGCCGGTGATCTCGGCCATGGCCTGCTCGCCGGTGCCGCCCTCGCCGATGACGTCGTATCCGCCCTTCCACTTGGCGTAGGCCTTCTCGATGATGGCGGACCACATCACGCCGCCCTCGTCTCCGGCGTAGCTCGGGTCCTTCCGGTTCGTCTTCTCGGTGGGCAGGTACCCGTCCACCTCGATGTAGACGGGCTTCGCGGCGCCGCGGCCCTGCTCTTCGTAGAAGCGCACGGTGTACGTGCCCTTCCCCTTGTCGTACTTCACCATGTCCTTGATCGCGCTCGGCGACGCGTTCGCCACCGCCGCCATCGACGCGATGAGGAAACAGTTGCCGGCGGCGCCCTGGGCGGTGTCCTTGCCCTTCGGGTTCACCGGCGAATGGTCGCCTTCGAGCTTCGAATAGACGTAGTCGTCCGTCAGCTTCTCGTCGTCCTCGTCGCGCGTGAGCGCCGGCTGATCGGAGAACACCGCGGCGTCCACCCAGCCGTCCACGTTCTTCTCGCCGGTCCGCACGCGCACCTTGATGCGCGCTCCGGACACCGAGCGGATCTCCGCCGCGGAGCCGTCCGGGACCTCCGCCGCCGCGCGCCCGCCGCCCTCCGCGGTCTTGGTGAGCTTCACGGTGGTGCCGGTGCCGATCAGCGCGCCGCTCGCCCCGACCTTCAGCTTGGTGGGGCGCATCGGCTGTTGCGCGCCCGCTTCCTGCAGCTCTTCGCCGTCCGGGAAGCTGTTCGCGCCGCTCTCGGGCTCCGGCGCCTTCTTCGCGCCGAGGCCGCTCTGGACCGCGGAGTTTCCGAGGCGGGACTGGCGATCCGGGCCGGGGCCGGTCGCGCTGTCGCCGCCGCCCTTGCGCGAGCGCGCGGGCGCCTGGAGTTGACGTTGGAGCATGAAGCCTCCCGAAGCCCCATGGTACCCCTCGCGCCCCACCTGCACCAGGGCGCCGTCGGCCGCGCAAGAAATTCCGCGGCACTGCGAAAGTTTCTACGCAGTGTCTTGACCCGACAAGAGGAACTGTGGTGTAGTGTACGAACCCTCTCGACTCCGGCCGCCCGTGAAGCTCGTTCTACGCCTCTTCTCCACCGCCATCGTCGCCGTCGGCGCCGTTGTCACCGTCCACGTCGCCACCCCGATGCTCTACGCGTCGGTGCCGGCCCCGCGCGCCGAGGGGCTCGACCCTTCGTTGGCCCTCGGGTCCGTCGGTGGCGCCCTCCGCGCCGCGCCCCCCGCAGCGGTAGAGGCGGTTCCTCCGCTCTCTTCCGGCAGCGCCGCGTGGAACCGCCCCACCTGGTTCCCCCGGGTCGACGATCTCGACGCCGTCGCGCTGATGGACGCCCCCGCCACCGGCGGCCGTGGCCCTTCGCTGCGTTCGCGCTCCGTTTTTGTCTACGACCTCGACGCGGGCGTCCCCCTCATCGACAAAAACGCCGACGTCGTGCGCCCCGTCGCCTCGCTCACCAAGATGGTGTCGTCGCTCGCCCTCATGTCGACCGAGCCCGATCTCGACACCGAGCTCTGCGTCACCGCCGCCCAGTACCCCACGCGCTCCGGCGCGCGCAGCCGCCTCTCCACCGGCGATTGTGTCGGTGGGTGGGACGTTCTCGGCGCCGCCCTCGTCGCGTCCGACAACCGCGCGGCCTACGCCCTCGCCGGCATCTCCGGCCTCGATATGGACGACTTCGTCGCCCGCATGAACGACGTCAGCGCCGACCTCGGGATGGACCACTCCTCCTGGTCCGACCCCTCCGGCCTCGAGGACGAGAACCTCTCCACCGCCCGTGACATGGCGCGCGCCACCGTCGCGGTCGCCGCGCATCCCGTGCTCAACGGCGTCGCGACGGCCCCGTTCTGGGACCTCTACCGCGCCGACAAGGCGCCCCGCCGCCTCTTCACGACCGATCGCCTCGTTGGTCGCACCGATCTCGACGTTCTGGCCGCCAAAACCGGCTACACCGACACCGCGCGCTACTGCTTCAGCACCGTCGTCCAGACCGACGATGGGCGTCGCCTCGTGATCACGCTCCTCGGCGCAGAAGGCAAGCTCTCCCGCTGGGCCGATGTCGATCGCATCCTCAACTGGGTCGAGTCCGGCGCGTCGTAGGTCCTCCGGGCGCCCCGGCTCGCCGAGCCGAGCCGGCGGCCTCCTCCGGGCTCGCGCTTCGCGCTCGGCTGGGTGCGCCGTCCGCGGCGGCCGGCGCCCCCGAGCCGCGGCGCCGAGCCGCCGCGCCCTCCGTCCGCCTGGCGCGGGGGTCCGTTAAGCCGGGGCATGCCTACGCCCGTCCACATCGTCGCTGGGTTCCTCGGCGCGGGAAAAACCACCACCGTCCGGGCCTGGATGGAGCAGAACGCCGGCCGGGAGCGCGCCGCCGTCATCGTGAACGACTTCGGAGAGGCCGGGATTGACGGTGCGCTCCTGGCCGACACGCTCCCCGGCGACATCCCGGTGGTCAACATCCCGGGCGGCTGCGTGTGTTGCACGGCGCCCGCGGGGCTCGCGCAGGCCGTCGCGACCGTGCTCGACACGGTGCGCCCGGACCGCGTGTTCATCGAGCCCTCCGGCCTCGCGCGGCCCCAGGACGTCGTGGACATGCTCTCGCGCGGCCCGCTCCGCGCGCGCGTGGCGCTCGGGCCCACGATCGTCGTGGTGGATCCTGCGGTGCCGCCCGCCGCCCTCTCGGACGCCCAGCTCGAAGCGGCGGACGTGCTCGTGCTCAACCGCGTCGACCTCGCGCCGGACGGCGCCGTCGCCGCCCTCCGCGCCCGCGCCGCCGCGCTCTGGCCGGGCCCCGCGCGTGTCCTCGAGACCACCTGGGGTCGGCTCCCGGCCGACGCCCTCGACTGGCCCGAGGGGAGCGGTCCGCGCCTCCGGTCCGCCGTCGCCACCGACACCCCCTCGACCGACGGGTACCGCGCCCGCTCCTGGGTGTTCCCGCCCGAAGCCCGCTTCTCCTGGGACACGCTCCGCGCGCTCCTCGCCGGCACGCCCGGGATCGCCCGCTTCAAGGGCCTCCTCGCGGCGGACGTGGGCTGGTCCCGCGTGGATGTCGCGGGCGGCCGCGTGCAGCTCGACGGCACCGCGTGGCGTCGCGACAGCCGCGCCGATCTCATCGTCACGGCCGATGTCGATCTCGACGCCTTCTCCGTGGCCTTCTCGGCGTGTCTCCTCCCCGTGGACACGGCCCCGGCCGGCGCGGGCGTCACCCTCGTCGGCGCGGGCGGCGCCGAGCGCCTCCTCGACCGTGACACGTTGGCGGCCCTCCCCGCGCAGGTCCCGGATGTCGGCGCGCACGTCCCCGGCCGAACGGGCGTCGCCGTCCCGCTCGCCGAGGTGCTCGCGCTCGCCGAGCCCGCCCCGGGCTCGCGCTTCGTGGTGGTCGCGGCAGACGGCATGACCACCGAGCCCGCGCTCGTGGCCGGGGTGGACGGCGCGTACCTCCTCCACACGGTCGGCGGCGGCGCGGTCCCCGCGGATCAGGGCGGCCCGTTCCGCCTGCTCGTGCGCCCCGGCGCGCCCAAGAGCGCGTGCGCGGCGGTCAAGGGGGTGGTCCGCATCCGCCTGCTCGCCGCCGACTGATACATCACTGATACATCCGCAGATGTATCAGTAGGGGATCACTCGACCGCGAGCAGCTCGACATCGAAGGTCAGCGTGGCGCCCGGGGGGATGACCCCGCCCGCGCCGCGGTCCCCGTAGCCGAGCTCCGGCGGGATGGAGAACTGCCGCTTCTCCCCCACCTTCATCATGCCGACGCCCTCGTCCCACCCGGGGACGACGCGGCCAGTGCCGACGGCGAAGCTGTAGGGGCGGCCCTTGTCGACGCTGGAGTCGAACTTGGTGCCGTCGGCGAGCCAGCCGGTGTAGTGCACGGTCACGCGCTGGCCGCGCGTGGGGGCGGCGCCGGTGCCGGCCTTGAGCACCCACGACTTCAGCCCGGTGGCGGTGGTCGAGGGCTCGATCCCGGCGACCGAGGAGGGCTTCGACGTGTCGACCCGCACGGCCTGCGCGGCGCCGGGCGCTCCGGACTTGCCGGCGTCGGAAGGGCTGGTCGAGCAGGCGAGGACAAGGAGGAGGGAGGCGAACATCCGCGCCGGTTATCCACCGCGCCCCGCCCGGGCCATCGGGGTACGTTGCTCGGCCGGAGGTGTGGCATGGGGCTCGAACAGATGGACGCGCTGGGCTGGCGGAGCGCCACGCTGGGCGTCTGGATGGACCTCTCGACGGCCTCCCTCTCCGCCGAGGAGCTGGTCGCGGCGCAAGCCGAGTTCGCCCCGTGTCTCGCCGGGATGGCCGCGCTCGAGGCCGGCGCCGTCGCCAACCCGGACGAGGGGCGGCGCGTCGGACACTACTGGCTCCGCGCCCCCGAGCTCGCGCCGGACGGCCTCGGGGCCCTCATCGACGCCGCCCGGGAGGCCGCGCGCTCCGTCGCGACCGCGGTGCACAAGCAGGGCGAGCTCCGCACGGTCCTCGTCCTCGGGATCGGCGGCTCCGCCCTCGGCCCGCAGTTCGTGGCGGACGCCCTGGCCGAGCCCGACGATCGCATGCGCGTCGTCTTCCTCGACAACACCGATCCCGACGGCATCGCGCGCGTCCTCGGCCCGCTCGACCTCGACGAGACGCTCGTCGTCTGCATCTCCAAGTCGGGCGGCACCGCGGAGACCCGCAACGCCCTCCTCGAGACCCAAGCCGCCTTCGCCCGCGCCGGGGTCGACTTCGGGCCCCACGCCGTCGCCGTCACGGGGGAGGGGAGCGCCCTCTGGGACGCCGCCGCCGGCTGGCGCGCGCGCCTCCCGATGTGGGACTGGGTCGGCGGCCGCACGAGCCTCGCCAGCGCGGTCGGGCTCTTCCCCATGTTCCTCCAGGGCATCGACGCAGACGCCTTCCTCGCCGGCGCCGCCTCGATGGACGAGGCCACGCGTGTCCCCCGCCTCGTCGACAACCCGGCCGCGCTCCTGGCCTTTGCATGGCACCAGCTCGGCGCCGGCCGCGGCACCCGCGCGATGGTCGTGCTCCCCTACCGGGACCGCCTCGTGCTCCTCTCCCGCTACCTCCAGCAGCTCGTGATGGAGTCCATCGGCAAGGAGAAGGACCTCGCCGGGAACGTCGTCCACCAGGGCCTCACCGTCTACGGGAACAAGGGCTCGACCGACCAACACGCCTACATCCAGCAGCTCCGGGACGGCCCGGACGACTACTTCGCCACCTTCGTCGGCGTCCTGGATGACGGCTACCACGGCGGCGTCGAGGTCGATCCCGGGCTCGACGCCGGGGACTACCTCCAGGGTTTCCTCCTCGGCACCCGCAAGGCCCTCCTCGAGAAGGGGCACCCCGCCCTCACCATCCTCCTCTCCGAGGTCGACGCCTTCCGGATCGGCGCCCTGGTCGCGCTCTACGAGCGGGCGGTCGGCCTCTACGCGCTCCGGATCGGCGTGAACGCGTACCACCAGCCCGGGGTCGAGGCCGGCAAGAAGGCCGCGGGGGTCGTCCTGGCGCTCAAGCCGCGCCTCCTCGCCGCGCTCGACGAGGCGCCCGCCACCGTCGCCGAGATCGCCGCGCGCGCGGGCGTCACCGACCTCGACGCCTCCTGGTTCCTCTTGATGCGCCTCGGCGCGAACGGGGCGGTCCGCCACGTCCCCGGCCGCGTGCCCTCTGCCGATCGCTTCGCGGTGAGGCAGGAGTGATCGGCCTCCTGCTCGCGCTCGTCGCGTGCGCCGGGTCCGACACTTCGGACCCCTGCTTCGATTTTGCCCCCGAGCCGTGGGATCCCGTGCTCGAGGCCGACGTGCGCGCGGACACGACGACACGCGGCTGGACCTCCATCGGCGGCGCCGGGGTGGACGACGCCGCGGACTGTGACGGTTCGCCCTGCCTCTCCCTGACGGGGGAGGGCGCGGCGGCCCTCGCCGTCAAGCTGAACCGCGGGGTCGCGCACACGGTCTCCGGCACCGTCGTGACCGACGCCGACACCACCGTCGCCGTCACCCACGCATCCAGCGACGGCCCGGTCCGCACCCTGGCCGAGGTCACGATCCCCGCCGGGGGAGACGGCACCTTCTCCCTGCCCTTCGTGGTGGAGAACGCCGGGCCGGACGTGACCCTCACCGTCACCCTCGACGCCTCCGGCACCGCCACCCTCCGCGACCTCCTCCTCGTCGGCGAGCGCTGGGCCGCCTCGGCCGACCCTCCCGGCGGGACCGTGCGTCTCGGCGTGCTCGTCCACGTCGAGGACGACCCCAACTTCCTCGTCGAGGCGGACCGTTGGCGCCTCCGCGCGGATCTCCTCGCGGGGCTCTCGGGCACGCTCGCGGCCCACGGCGCCCGGCTCGGCATCCAGGCCGACGCGACGTTCATCCGCGGCGCGGCCCTCTGGGATCCCGACTGGATCGCCGCCCGCACGGCGGAAGGAGCCGGGTTCTCCGTCCACATCCACGACGAGGACAACCCGAACGGCGTCGAGCCCGCCATCCGGGACGGCCGCGTCGCCCTCCGCGAGGCCGGCGTCCCGACCACCGATCTGAACGGCGGCTTCGGAGAGGCCCCCTGGCTCGAGGCGCGGCTCGCCGGCATCACCAGCCTGACCGCCTTCAAGGACCCCACGACGCAGCTCGGCCTGCCGCACGTGCAGGTCCAGCCGTGGCTCGTGGCGGACGGCGCGGGCACCGCCGATCCCGAGGCGTTCCTCCTCCACGATCCCGAGGGGCCGGTCCTCTACCTCCCCGGCCACGACGTCCGCGAGGTCGAACACGCGCGTTTCCCCGAGACCGCCGCCCACACCCTCTCCCAGGTCCTCGCGCACGCCCGCGAAGGCTACGTGAACGCCTGGTATTGGGTCCTCCACGTCGATGGCTTCGGCCCCTCCACGGACGACGAGGAGGCCCTCGCCGCCTACCTCGCGGGGGCGGGCTTCGCGGCGGACCTCGCCGCCTACGACACCTTCTTCGGGGAGACGGTCGACCCCCTCGTCGCGAGCGGGAGCGTGGTCTACGACACCCCCGTCGGCATGGCTACCGCGTGGAAGAACTGGAACGCGGCCTGCAATCCGGACGACACCGTCGAGTAGCGGCTACGGGATCCTGACGGGGCCCCACCCGAGGGCCGTCGCGTTGGCGGTCAGCACGTCCCGCAGGGGCTCGCCGCGCACGCGCTCCATCGCCGCGATGACATCCGCCACGAACGCCGGCTCCGAGCGGCCCCGGTGCGGGCGCGGGCACTGGTCGGGGGCGTCCGTCTCGGCGAGGAGGCGCTCGAGCGGCACGCGGCGCAGGGCGTTGAGCGGCTTGCGCGCGTTCTCCCAGCTCACCGCGCCCGCGAAGGAGAGGTGCAGCCCGAGGGCGACGTATGCGCCGACGAGCTCGGGGCCGCCCGAATAGCTGTGCATCACGCCGCGGAGGGGCGCGAAGCGCTTCAGCAACGGGAGCATCCGGTCGTGCGCGCGGAAGCAGTGGAGGATGAGGGGCAGGCCGCTCTCGCGCGCGAGGGCGAGGTGGGCCGTCAGGACGCGCTCCTGCTCGTCCATCTCGACGGGGGTGGGGCCGTCCAGCCCGCACTCCCCGATCGCATCGGCGCCGTCGAGGTCGCGGGGGACGGCGCGGCTCTCGACCAGGGCCTGCGGGTGGGTCCCGACGCCGAAGCGCCAGCCGTGCACCGCGGCGAGGGCGCGGAGGCGCGGCCACTGCGCCTCGACCACGCCGGGCACGACCACCCCGGTGACCCCCGCCGCGGCCGCGCGCGCCATCATGGCGTCACGATCGGGGTCGAACCGGGGATCGTCGAGGTGGCAGTGGGTGTCGATCAGTTGGCGCTGCTCTTGACCGGGGCGTCCCCGCTCCAGGTGACGATGAACTCGGCGCGGCGGTTCACGGCCCAGGCGCGCTCGGTGGAGCGGCCGTCGAGGGGGCGCTCCTCGCCGTAGGAGACGCTCTTCACGCGGCTGGAGGAGATGCCGCGCGCGAGCAGGTACTGCACCACGGCGTCGGCGCGCTTCTGGCCGAGGGCGAGGTTGTAGTCGGTGGTGCCGCGCTCGTCGGCGTGGCCCTGGATCTCGAGCTTGATGTCCGGGTACTGGCCCATGATCGCGGCGTTGGCCTCGAGGGCCTCCTTGCCGCCGGAAGAGAGGGTCGCGGCGTCGAAGTCGAAGAACACGCGGCTGAAGTTCTTGATCATCTCCACGATGGGTGCGGGCGTCTCCTTCTTGCCGGCGTTGGGATCGACGGGGGCAGTGATGTTGGACCCGTTCCCATCCGTCGGGTCGGTGACGACCTTCTTCTTGCAGCCGTCACAGCCGACGAGGAACACGAGGGCCAGGAGGGTGAGGCGATTCATGAGGCGGGCTCCGACGTTTGGGGGGATGCCCCTCTCTAAACCTCTTGACCCCCTCTTGACAAGGCGCGTGCGCCCTCGCGGGGCGGCCTCCCGTCGCTTCGCAGACGAATTTTGACCCTGCCACTGGGATCTCGTCCGCGGGTGGTATAGCCTGCGCGCCTGTTTCGGAGCCCCCTATGAAG
>Ga0164294_10006209_pt1 | contig 10222 bp, 9 predicted proteins | sample GEODES005metaG_FD_111479 | JGI IMG/M metagenome (GOLD analysis project Ga0164294, IMG submission 111479) | Oligotrophic lake water microbial communities from Sparkling Lake, Wisconsin, USA - GEODES005 metaG | ecosystem: Environmental > Aquatic > Freshwater > Lake | place: USA: Sparkling Lake...
GCCAAACGTGCAGAGCTTGCAAAGGCGATTGGGCTTGGTGTGAAGCGTTGAGAGCAGGGTTGAAGCCTAGGTGTGGTCGCAAGAGGCTAAAGGTGGCGATTCCAGCACCAGAAGCAGACTGATCCTGCATCCATACAAGCTGCTGCTGAGGAGCCTTTGCGGCAGCTTGTGATGGCTCATGCGCTCACCACGCAGAGTGTGGTGGGGCTTGGTGGCAAGCTTGGGAAACGGCGTTCAGCGTAGGACCGAGTGCTGTGGTTTGGCGTAACCAGCCGATTCACATGGACTGAGATGTAAGCACATTCCTTTTCGGTGCTTACATAGTGCTTACATTTTCAGCGACCCCACACCGAACGGGGAGAAACTTCCAACCTAAGTTATTGAAAAATATGGTGCGCCCGACGGGATTCGAACCCATGGCCCCCAGATTAGGAATCTGGTGCTCTATCCGGCTGAGCTACGGGCGCGCCGCGTTCGCTTTAAGCGACGCGCTTAAAGCTGGCAATGCTGCGCGCCGGGTTAGCCTCAGTTGGCTTTGCCGGGGGGCGTGATCGGAAACAGGATGGGCGCCACCGCGATGCCCTCTTCGGCCAGGTCCTGCGCCTGCTTGGGGCTCGCCTGACCATGGATCAGCGCCTGGTCCGCCTCGCCGTAATGCATGGCCCGCGCCTGATCGGCGAACTTGTCGCCCACCCAGGTGGAAGATTTGAGCGCCTGCGCCTGCATCTGCGCCATCGCCTGAAACATCGCCGCAGCTTCAGGAGGGATCGGTCCGGCCGTCATCGGCTGCGCCGCCGGGACATTTGCCGACGGTTCCGCCGGTGTCGCTGGTTCGGGAGGTGCGGCGGGGAGCGCAGCCGACAGGCGCACCGCCAGCTGGTTGCCCTTGCGCGCCAGGTTCGGCGCCGTGATTGCCTTGCTCACCCGCGATGAGCCGCAGACCGGGCACGTGACCAGCGCGCGGCGCTGCTGACCGGCAAAATCGTCCGACGACTTGAACCAGCCTTCAAACCGGTGCCCGGCCGCTTCGCATTGCAGATCAAAAACAATCATAGCTTTGAAGATTTAGGGATGATCCGCCGATTGGCAAGGCTTGGCAGTTGCCCGCGCACGTCGCTCAGCCGGGCCGGATCGATCACCGCGAAGCCAAGTTGGCCGTTCTCGCCCATGTCCAGCAGAACATCGCCCCATGGATCGATCACCAGCGAATGCCCAAAGGTCTCGCGGCCATCGGCATGGCGGCCGGCCTGCGCTGCGGAAATGACAAACGCGCTGGCTTCGACCGCGCGCGCGCGCTGCAGCAGATGCCAGTGCGCGCGTCCGGTGGGCACGGTGAAGGCTGCCGGAATAGCAATCGCATCGCAAGCCTGCCGCCCAAGCTCCTCGAACAATGCGGGAAAGCGGATGTCATAGCAAATGGTCAGGCCCAGCTTACCGACCGGGCATTGGACGGTAACCACCGCTGCGCCGGGCTGGTAGGCGGCGGATTCGCGCCAGGTTTCGCCATTGGCCAGATCGACGTCGAACATGTGGATCTTGTCATACCGCGCCGCGATCTCGCCCGCAGCGTCGATCACGAAAGCGCGATTGGCCCACAAATTGGCCCCCGGCGCGCTCTCGATCTGCCCCTCGATCTGCACCGCCATGCTGCCGATATGCACCCAGATCCTTGCGCGCGCCGCCGCTTCGCGCACCGCGCCAAGCACCGGGCTGGCTTCTTCGGGCACAATGTGCGCCGCCGCGCGCTTGCGGTCGCGGTCGAGCAGACCCGACATCTCGGGCGTGAACAGCATCGCCGCGCCGCCCGCCGCAGCCTCGGCCACTGCCGCAACCATGGCGGCCGCATTGGCGGCAGGATCGATGCCGGTGGTCATCTGCAGCAGCGCTACTGTGACCGGGGCAGCGGGCGCACTCCCGCTCATCTGCCCAGCATCGCGTCAAGCTTGCCCGCTGCCTCCAGCGCGGCCAGATCGTCCGATCCGCCCACAGCCGTCCCGCCGATGAAGATCTGCGGCACGGTCATCGCCCCCGGCGCACGCTCGAGCATCTCGGCGCGGCGCGGACCGCCCATGGTGATGTCGTGCTCCTCATAGACGGCGCCCTTGCTGTCGAGCAGGCGCTTCGCCCGCGAGCAATAGGGACAGCCCCACTTGGTGTAGATCTCGATCGCGGGGGCAGACGCGGATTTCTCGGCCGGTTGATGTTCTGTCATCAAGTCCTCTTGAAAAGCCATTTGGCTATCACACATGGGTTTTCGTGTCATGCGCCGCAAGCGGGCGTGACCACAAAGCCCCCGAAGGAACGCCTCACGTTGGGTTCCTGAGGGATACTGCAGATTGCTCAAACAAGAGGATATTGCCATGAACCATCTCGATTTCACCCCCTATCGCCGCACCACGGTCGGCTTTGACCGGCTGTTCGACCTGCTCGAACGCCAGGCCCGCGCGCAGGCCGGCGATAATTACCCCCCGTTCAATATCGAACGCCGCAGCGATGATGCCTTCCGCATCACGCTGGCAGTCGCCGGGTTCAAGCCTGCCGATCTCGATATCACCGCGCAGCAGAACCTGCTGGTGATCAAGGGCAGCCGGACCGAAGCGGAAGACAAGCAGTTCCTCCATCTGGGCATCGCCAACCGCGCGTTCGAGCGGCGCTTCGAACTGGCCGATTTCGTGCGGGTGGAGAGCGCCGACCTTGCCGACGGACTGCTGACTATCGATCTGGTGCGCGAAGTGCCCGAAGCGATGAAGCCCAAGAAAGTCCTGATCGGCGGCCAGCCTCCGCTCACGATCGTCGAGGGTGATGCTGCCGCCGCCTGATCCGGCTTTCGGTTGAATGTTTGTCCCGTGGGGGCGGATCCGCAAGGTCCGCCCCTTTTCGCTGCTCAGACCAGCCGCGCCTGTTTCACCGAGGCGGCAATAAACCCCTTGAACAACGGGTGTGGCTCGAATGGGCGGCTCTTGAGTTCGGGGTGAAACTGCACGCCGATAAACCACGGGTGGTCGGGCCGCTCGACGATCTCGGGAAGCAACCCGTCGGGTGACATGCCCGAGAACACCAGACCGCCCGCTTCCAGCCGGTCACGATAGGCGACATTGACTTCATAACGATGCCGATGCCGCTCGCTGATCGCGCTGCTGCCATAGATCTGCGCCGCATGGCTGTTGCCCGCCAGTGTGGCTTCATAGGCTCCCAGCCGCATCGTGCCGCCAAGGTCGCCGCCCGCCGCGCGGGTTTCCAGCCCTTCGGGTGTCATCCATTCCGAGATGATGCCGACCACCGGCTCGCTGGTCTCGCCAAATTCGCTCGAGCTTGCCGCCGCGATGCCCGCCAGATTGCGCGCGCCCTCGACACAGGCCATCTGCATGCCGAAGCAAATGCCGAAAAAGGGCACCTTGCGCTCGCGCGCGAACCGCACGCTGGCAATCTTGCCTTCCGCGCCGCGCTCGCCAAACCCGCCGGGCACCAGAATGCCATGCAGCGGCTCGAGCAGCGCCGCGATCTCGGCGTCTTCTTTTTCAAACAGCTCGGCATCGATCCACCGGATATTCACCTTGACCCGGTTGGCCATGCCGCCATGCACCAGCGCCTCGTTGAGCGACTTGTAGGCATCCTGCAGGCCAATGTATTTGCCCACCACGCCGATCGTCACTTCGCCCTCCGGGTTCTGGTAGCGATCGACGATGTCGGTCCAGCGCGCCAGATCGGGAGCCGCCGCGCCCAGCCCGAAATGGCGCAGCACTTCGCCGTCCAGACCCTCGCCATGATATTGAAGCGGCACGGAGTAGATGCTCAGGGCGTCCAGCGCCGGGATCACCGCTTCCTTGCGCACATTGCAGAACAGCGCGATCTTGGCGCGTTCGGTCTCGGGCAGCGGATGTTCGCAGCGGCAGAGCAGGATGTCGGGCTGGATGCCGAGCCCGGTAAGCTCACGCACCGAATGCTGCGTGGGCTTGGTCTTCAGCTCTCCGGCAGCCGCGATATAGGGCACCAACGTCACATGGACAAAGCAGGTCGCCTCGCGCCCAAGCTCGTTGCGCAGCTGGCGGATCGCCTCGATGAACGGCAAGCTCTCGATATCGCCGACCGTACCGCCGATCTCGCACAGCACGAAATCGAGGTCTTCGGTCTCGGCGCGCGCGAATTCCTTGATCGCATCGGTCACGTGCGGGATCACCTGCACCGTCGCGCCAAGATAGTCGCCGCGCCGCTCCTTGGTGATGATGTCGCGGTAGATCCGGCCGGAAGTGATATTGTCGGACTGGCGCGCCGAAACCCCGGTGAAACGCTCATAATGCCCGAGATCGAGATCGGTCTCGGCGCCGTCGTCGGTCACGAACACTTCGCCGTGCTGATAAGGGCTCATCGTGCCCGGATCGACGTTGAGATAGGGGTCGAACTTGCGGATTCGGACATGGAAACCGCGCGCCTGCAGCAGCGCCGCAAGGCTTGCCGCCATCAGACCTTTGCCCAGCGAGGAGACCACGCCGCCGGTGATGAAAATGTACCGCGCCATGGGAGCTAAGCCTTATCGTCAGAAGCATCGCGCGCGCAAGAGAGCACTGCCAGAAACGCGCAGCCAATCCACAAGGATCAGGCAAGCGCGCGACGCTGCCTGCCGGTCAGATGTTACCGAATGACGGCGTTATGGCTTGGTAGCTGGTGCCAAGGGATCGGCCGGTCCCGGGCGCGCCGCCGGATCGGCAGATGGCCGCTCCTGCGCCGGGCCAGCAGCCGGAATACCCTGCACCGGAGCACCTTGCGCCTTCGCCAACGGATCCGCCGGAATGACCGGGGCCGCCGGAACACTCCGGTCGAGCGACGTATCGATCTTGCGGCCATTGGTGGTGCCGACCGCCAGCGCGGCGAGAACGATGCTCAGGCCCACAAACAACGTCGCCAGCACCGTGGTGGCGCGGGTCAGGAAATCGGCCGCGCCGCGCGCCGACATGAAACCCGCCGGGCTGCCACCGACGCCCAGCCCGCCGCCTTCGGACTTCTGGATAAGGATCACGCCCACCAGCGCCGCTGCGATCAGCGCCTGAACCACGGTAAGAAAGATAAAGAACGACATGCTGTTTCTGCCTGAAATGTTGCCGGTGCATCTAGGCGGCGCGCGCTGCTTTCGCAAGGCGCGATGGCCGCGCGCCGTGAAGGAGGCGCTCAGTCGACCGTGCGGCTTGCAGCGGCGATGATCGGCAAAAAGGCCTCCGCGGTCAAGCTGGCCCCGCCGACGAGCGCGCCTTCCACGCCTTCTGCCGCCAGCAAGGCGCCCGCATTCTCGCCATTGACCGAGCCGCCATAAAGGATGCGCACTTTGGCATGGCTATCCCCAAAAGCGGCGATCAACCGCGCGCGCACGGCGGCGTGCATCGCGATCACGTCCGCAACCGCTGCCACCCGTCCCGTCCCGATGGCCCACACCGGTTCATACGCAATGGCCAGCCTTGCGGCCGCAATCGCCTCGGCAATACCGTCGCCCTTGGGCAGAGAGCCATCGATCTGCTTGCCGACGACCGCCTCAGCCTTTCCGGCATCACGCTCGGCCAGCGTTTCACCCACGCACACGATCACTCCCAGCCCCGCCGCCAACGCCGCTCCCGCCTTTGCGCGAACCGCAGTGTTGGTTTCCTTGTGGTCCCGGCGGCGTTCGCTATGACCGACGATCACGAAATCCGCGCCGATATCGGCCAGCATCGCGGCCGAAACATCGCCGGTATGCGCGCCCTTGGCCTCCGTGTGGCAGTCCTGGCCGCCAACCCCGATCGCGCTCACCGCCTCGCGCAGCGCGCCGGTGAGGGTGAACGGCGGGGCCAGCGCGATTTCGACGTCCGGATAGCGCAGCGCCGCCCGATCGATCGAGCGCGCTTCGGCCAGCATTGCCCGGCTGCCATGCATTTTCCAGTTTCCGACAATATAGGGTCTCTGCGTCATGGATTCGGGGGTCGTCCTCTGGTTCACTTCAAGATTGATTAGGCGCGATTAACAAACAGGTCCTTGCCTGCAAAGGGGCATGCGAACGAAACGGTGGAACCGCCAGCCAGGCATTCTTATTCGGCCACCTGTATGCACGCCATGGCCACTGCCCGATTGCCGCCGCCATATCGGCCCCCATTGCGGCAAGCGCAATTGGCCCCTAATGCGGCGCCTGCAAACCTTTATTTCATGATCGGCGTTCATGCTCAGTTTTTTTCGCTCCATTACCAAATCGCGGATCGGCGTATTCATCACGCTGGTGTTTCTGGGCCTGATCGCGCTGGCGTTTGCCGGCGCCGACATATCCTCGGGCACGTTTGGCGGCGTGGCCGGGGGTGACCGCGCCGCGACGGTGGGCCAGGCGCGCATCGATACCTCCGAGCTCAGCAAAAGCATGACCCGCGCGCTGGAGAGTGTCCGCCAGCAAAGCCCGACGCTGACGATGAAGGAATTCGTCGAAGGCGGCGCGCTCGACGAAGTGCTCAGCCAGCTGACCGACCGCGCCGCACTGATGGAATGGGGCAAGAGCCATGGTTTTGCCACCGGTGACCGCTTGATCGACAGCGAAATCGCGAAAAGCTCGGCGTTTCAGGGCGCGGATGGGAAATTCAGCGAGGCCGCTTACAAGCAATTGATCACCCAGCGCGGCCTCAACGAAGCGCTCGTCCGCGATGATTTTGCCAAAGGCCTGATGGCGCGTCAGTTGCTTTTGCCCGCCAGCATCGGCGCGCGCCTGCCGCGTGAGGCGGCGCTGCGTTATATCGCGCTGGCCAAGGAAAGCCGCGAAGGCTCGGTCCTGCTGGTGCCTTCGCTTCTGTTTGCGCCCAAAACCCCGCCCACCGATGCCCAGCTGGCCGCCTATTACAAAACCAACGTCGCCGCATACACCCGCCCCGAAAGCCGCTCGATCCGCTTTGTCGCCTTCGATGATAGCGTGATCAAGGATCTCCCGGCGCCAAGCGACAGCGATGTGCAAGCCCGCTACAAGCTCAACACCGCCACCTATGCTCCCAGCGAAACCCGCACCCTCACGCAAGTGATCGTGCCGACCGAAGCTGCGGCCAAGGCGTTTGCAGCCGAAGTTGCCGGCGGCAAGGCCATCGAGGCCGCCGCCGCTGCCAAGGGGCTTTCGGCGAGCAAGCTCGACAAGCAGACCCGCGCCACGCTGCTTGCCGCCTCGTCGCAGGCGGTCGCCGATGCGGCCTTTGCCGCCGCGGCGGGCAAGCTGGCCGCGACCGCCAAGAGCGGGCTGGGCTGGCATGTGATCCGGGTCGATGCCATCACCCGCAATCCGGGCAAAACGCTCGATCAGGCAAAGCCTGAAATCGTCGCCGGGATCATGGCGGAGAAGCGCCGCACCGCGCTCACCGATCTCTCCGCCAAGCTTGAGGAGCAATTCGGCAATGGCACCGGCCTTGCCGATGTCGCCAAGTCGCTCGGGCTCAGCCTGATCACCACCGATCCGATCCTCGCCAATGGCACCGTTCCCGGCAAACCGCCGGGCGCGCTCTCCGCCGATGTCGCGCCGCTGGTGCAAACCGCCTTCACCATGGAGCGCGAAGGCGAACCGCAAGTCGCCGAAGTCGTCCCGGGCAAGCGCATCGCGATCTTCGATGTCGCCCGCATCGTACCCGCCGCGCCGCCGCCGCTCGCCGAAATCCGCACCCAGGTCGCTGCCGATTTCGCGCGCAGCCAGGGCCTTGGCGCTGCGAAAGCCGCCGCCGACAAGCTCATCGCCGCGCTCGGCAAAGGCACCGCCATGGCCGAGGCGCTCAAGTCACTGGGCACCGCGCTGCCGCCGCCCCGCGAAGTCGCGTTGTCGCGGGAACAGCTCAACAGCATGCAAGGGCGCGTGCCCCCGCCGCTCGCGCTCCTGTTCGCCATGGCGACAGGCACCGCCAAGCGGCTTGAGGCCCCGAACAAGGAAGGCTGGCTCGTCGTCAGCCTGCGCAAGATCACCCCCGTGCAGGTCGCGCCGAACGATCCGGTGATCGAACAGGCCCGCCGCGAACTGGGCGACGCCGCAGGGCAGGAATACGCCTTCGCGCTGCGCGCCGCCATGCGCGAAGAAGTCGGCGTGAAGCGCAATGAAACCGCGATCCGCGCGGTCCGCACGCAGCTGCTCGGCGGACAGTAGCTCCGGTGACTGTGCTCACCGCCGATCCAGTCATGCTGGGCGCGGCTGGCCCGGAAAATGCCGCTGCCGCCGCAGCCGCGCTCGCGCAGGGCCAGCCCGCGCTGATCTGGCGCAAGCTCCTCGCCGATACCGAAACCCCGGTCGGCGCGGCGCTCAAGCTGATCCAGCCCGGGCGCGGCGATTTCCTGCTCGAATCGGTGCAGGGCGGCGAAGTGCGCGGGCGCTACAGCCTGCTCGGCATCGATCCCGATCTCCTGTTCCGCGCGCATGGCCACCGCGCCGAGATCAACCGCGCGTGGCAGCATGATCCCGCTGCCTTCGCGCCGCTTGCCGGAGACAGCCTCGAGGAATTGCGCGCGCTGGTCAGCGCCTGCCGCATCGATGTGCCCGATGGCCTGCCCAAATCGCTCGCCTGCCTCGTCGGCTATTTCGGCTATGAAACGGTCGGGCTGGTCGAGCGCCTGCCGCGCGCGCCCGAAAGCGCGCTGGCGCTGCCCGACATGCTGTTTGCGCGGCCCACTGTCCTGCTGGTGTTCGATCGGCTGTCCGACGAACTGACCGCCGTCGCCCCCGTCTGGCCCGATGGCCGCGCGCCTGCGAAGATCGTCAATCAGGCAGCCGAGCGCATCGACGAAGCGCTGCGCCGCCTCGCCGGGCCGCTGCCCGCCGAGACGCGCGTCGCTCCCGCCCCCCATGCCGAACTGACCCCCGTGATGGACCCAGCAGACTACGCGCAGATGGTCACGCGCGCTCAGGGCTACATCGAGGCGGGCGACATCTTTCAGGTCGTGCTCGCCCAGCGCTTCACCATGCCCTTCGCGCTGCCGCCCTTGGCGCTGTACCGCGCGCTGCGCCGGATCAACCCTTCGCCGTTTCTCTATTTCCTCGATCTGCCCGGCTTTGCGCTCATCGGCTCCAGCCCCGAAATTCTCGTGCGCATCCGCGACGGCGAAGTGACTATCCGCCCGATCGCAGGCACCCGCCCGCGTGGGCTCACGCCCGAGGAAGACCGCGCCAACGAGGCTGCGCTGCTCGCCGATCCCAAAGAGCGCGCCGAGCACCTGATGCTGCTCGATCTCGGGCGCAACGATGTCGGCCGCGTGGCGCAGGCAGGCACCGTCACTGTCACCGAAAGCTACACCGTCGAGCGCTACAGCCACGTGATGCACATCGTCTCGAACGTCGTCGGCAAACTCGATACCGCGCGCGCCGACTCGGTCGATGCGCTGTTCGCAGGCTTCCCCGCAGGCACCGTCAGCGGCGCGCCCAAGGTCCGCGCCTGCCAGATCATCGCCGAACTCGAACCCGAAACACGCGGCGCTTACGCCGGCGGCGTCGGCTACTTCGCCCCCGACGGCTCGGTCGACAGCTGCATCGTGCTGCGCACCGGCGTACTCAAAGACGGCGTGCTCCATGTGCAGGCCGGCGCGGGCATCGTCGCCGACAGCAACCCCGCCTACGAACAACGCGAATGCGAAGCCAAAGCCGGCGCATTGTTTGCAGCGGCGCGCGAAGCCATGCGCATCGCGAGCGAACCGAAGTTTGGACAATAGCCCCATGATCCTCGTCATCGACAACTACGACAGCTTCACTTGGAACCTCGTCCACTACCTCATGGAGATGGGCGCGGAGGTTGAAGTGGTGCGCAATGACGCCATGACCGCCGCGCAAGCTATTGCTAGCGGCGCGCAAGGGCTGCTCATTTCGCCCGGCCCCTGCACACCCAATGAGGCCGGGGTCAGCCTCGATCTGGTCGGCGCGGCGGCGGATGCGGGGGTGCCGCTGCTCGGCGTGTGCCTCGGCCATCAGGCCATCGGCCAGTATTTCGGCGGCAAGGTGGTGCGCGGCGGGCTGATGCACGGCAAGACCTCGCCGGTCACGCACGATGGCACCGGGCTGTTCGCGGGCCTCCCCTCGCCCTTCACCGCAACGCGCTATCACAGCCTCGTGGTCGAAGACGTGCCCGAAACCTTGGTGATCAACGGTACTTCGGACGATGCGCATGCGATGGGCTTTCGCCACGTCTCGCTGCCGATCCACGGCGTGCAGTTTCATCCCGAGAGCATCGCCACCGAACACGGCCACGCGCTGCTGGCGAATTTCTTCGCC
>Ga0164294_10006210_pt1 | contig 10221 bp, 12 predicted proteins | sample GEODES005metaG_FD_111479 | JGI IMG/M metagenome (GOLD analysis project Ga0164294, IMG submission 111479) | Oligotrophic lake water microbial communities from Sparkling Lake, Wisconsin, USA - GEODES005 metaG | ecosystem: Environmental > Aquatic > Freshwater > Lake | place: USA: Sparkling Lake...
AGCACGCTCATTGGCCGCTTGCTCGTAGACAGCCGCTCAGTACTGCAAGACCTACTGGAAAACGTGTCCAAAAGCGGCGCTGCCGACCTGGCACTGTTTACCGACGGCCTGTCGGCCGAGCGCGAACAGGGCATCACCATCGACGTGGCCTACCGCTATTTCGCCACCCCGGCGCGCAAGTTCATCATCGGGGACACGCCTGGCCACGAGCAGTACACGCGCAACATGGTCACCGCCGCCAGCAGCGCCGACGCGGCGGTAGTGCTGGTGGACGCCACCAAGCTCAAATGGAAGAACGCGGGCAAAAACGTGGGCCAAGTCACCTTGCTGCCCCAAACCCGACGCCATGCACTGCTGCTCAAGCTCTTGCGCGTGCCCAGCATTGTGTTTGCCGTCAACAAGCTCGACGTCCTGGAAGACCCGGACAATCCGCACCAGGCGACCGAGGCTTTCACCTGCATCCGCGAGGCGCTGGAGACTTTTGCCGCCGCAGCGGGCATTGAGGTTGCCGCCACCATCCCGATTTCTGCCTTGCAAGGGCACAACGTGGTGAGCGCCAGGCCGGGCTGGTGCGGCTACCAGGGCGCCAGCCTCCTGCGCCTGCTTGAGACCCTGCCGGTGACACCAGCCGAAGCAGCCCTACCCCTGGCTTTTCCGGTGCAGTGGGTGGAGAAATTCTCCAGCTCCAGCGATACCAGCCAAGGTCGGCGCGTGTTTTGGGGTCGCGTGGCCACTGGAGCCGCGCAGGTGGGCCGAAGCGTGACCGTGTTCCCCAGCGGCAAAACCGCCTGCATCGCCCGGGTTCTCAACCATGTGCGCGAGCCCCAGAGTGTGGCGTCCAGCCATAGCGCTGGCATCGTGCTCGACCGGGAGTTGGACGTCTCACGCGGCGACTGGTTGCTGGCGGACGACGCCGCGTTGACGCAGAGCCTAACCGTGAGCGGCACGGTGGCGTGGATGGACGACGCGCCCCTGGCCGTGGGCCGCGCTTACTGGTTGCTGCATGGCCACCGCTGGATTAAGGCCAAAGTGCAACACATCAAGCACCGGCTCGACGTCAACAACTTGACCCAAACTGCCGCCAGCGAGCTCGAGCCCAACGCCATCGGCCACATCACCTTGAGCCTGCAGCAGCCCATTGCTGCGCTGGGTTTTGCGCAGTCGCGCGTTCTGGGCTCGCTCATTCTGGTGGACACGGCTACCCATTCCACCGCCGGGGCATTGTTGATCGAATAAACTCCGCAGCTTCGCGCCTGCGCGTCGCTGTCATCCCACCGTACCAAATCACCCAATGACCCATACCGTTACCGAAGCCTGCATCAAGTGCAAATACACCGATTGTGTGGACGTGTGTCCCGTGGACTGCTTTCGCGAAGGCCCGAACTTTCTGACGATTGACCCCGACGAATGCATTGATTGCGCCGTCTGCATCCCCGAATGCCCGGTCAACGCCATTTATGCCGAAGAAGACGTGCCGCACGACCAGCAGCACATGACCAAGCTCAACGCCGAACTGGCCAAGCTAACCACCTGGAAAAGCATCACCAAGCGCAAAACGCCGCTGCCCGAGGCAGAGGAGTGGAAAGACAAGATCGGTAAGTTGTCCGAGCTGATCCGTTAACGGGCTACCCGCCTTGGATCGGCCCCCAGCAACCCTAGAGACCGATGCGCTAGTCATCGGCGCCGGGCCGGTGGGCTTGTTCCAGGTGTTTGAGCTGGGCCTGCTCGGGGTTCACGCCCACGTGGTGGACGCCCTGCCCTTTGCCGGGGGCCAATGCATCGCGCTTTACGCCGACAAGCCGATTTACGATATTCCGGCGGTCAAGCGGTGTACCGGCCGCGAACTGGTAGACCATTTGCTAGACCAGAGTGCCCCCTTCAAACCCAGTTTTCACTTTGACCAAACCGTTTTGGGGTTGGAGCAACAGGCCGACGGCCGCTACCATGTGCAAACATCGCTCGGTACGGTTTTTCGCACCAAAACCATTTTTATCGCTGCAGGCGTTGGTGCTTTTCAGCGACGCAAACTGTATGTGGACGGGCTTGCGGCCTTTGAGGGTACTCAGGTGCATTACCGCCTGGGTGATATGCAGCCCTGGGCCAATAAAGCGACTGTCGTCGTCGGCGCAGAAGACGGCGCCTTGGAGGCGGCCATTGCTTTGTGCGACGCGTCTGCCCGCAGCGTCACACTGGTGCACCGCCGTGACGTTTTGCACGCCGAACCCGCAACCTTGGCACGCATACAGGAACTGCGCGCCGCAGGCCGCTTGCGTTTTATGGAGGGCCAGATCAGTGGCTGCCGCGCCCAGCGGCGGCTCCACACATTGGAGATAACAGACAACGACGGCCAACTGTCTACCGTTCCCGTGGATGGCCTGTTCGTGTTCTTAGGTTTGTCGCCCAAGCTTGGCCCGGTGGCTCAGTGGAGCCTGGCCATGGAGCGCAAGCAGTTAGTGGTCAACACCGAATCATTTGCCACCAGTTCGCCGGGTATTTTTGCTGTGGGCGACATCAACACCTACCCGGGTAAGAAAAAGCTCATCCTGTGCGGCTTTCACGAGGCCACACTGGCCGCTTTTGGCGCCATGGCCATCATTTCGCCCCATGAACGCGTGCAGCTGCAGTACACCACCACCAGCGCCAAACTGCACCGGGCGCTGGGTGTGGCTGGCTAGCCGACGTAATGGAAACCTTGCTATACTTGGCGGCTTGCAGGCGCGCTAGAAATGCCCCATTACCGTCGGGGTCCACGGCTCAGCTCTTGCCAAGACAACCACCCATATTCCTCAATAGCTCAGTTGGTAGAGCACCGGACTGTTAATCCGTAGGTCCCTGGTTCGAGCCCAGGTTGAGGAGCCAGATTTCCCTTTAAAATCAACGGTCTTCGGTTGGTTCTATATATTTCAGGCTTCGAAAGTATCTAACTGCGTTGTTAGATACTTTTTTGAACGAACCCACTCACGAAAGTCAGTGGGTTTTTTCATGCATAAAGCGTACTTGAATCGTTCAATCCAAGCTCCACAGACGCTTCGACTCAGCAACAAGCGCCAGCCACCCCAACGCACGATAGCCAGACGCTTTGCTCAGGCTGCAGTGCGTCATAAAACTCTTGATCAGCACCTATTCCGCTAGTTTTTAGGACCTTGAAAAATGAAAAAGCTTTGATACGATTGTCCAAGTCCTGTTCGATCTTGGAGTCACTATGAACAAACAGCCTCCGCTAATTCGTGCGTTTATGACGCTGACTATGGTCATCTTTTTAATGATAATCACAGCCGTGAACTCATATGCTGGTGACATCGAGAGACTCTCACAGCTTGAAAAGGAGGTGCAAGAATTAAAGCAGCGGATTACTAGACTTGAATCATCTCAGGCTGAGAAGAGTGTCCTTCCCAAATCCATTGAATCAGATGAGGGCTGGAAAAATCTTGCCAATTGGCGATTGCTCAAACGTGGCATGACTGACGATGAAGTGCGATCAGCACTCGGCGAACCGAAGAAAATTGATGGTGGACTTTTCACTCAGTGGTACTACCCCAACAATGGCAGGGTCGTATTTACCAGGGAAAAGGTCTACGGCTGGAACGAGCCTTGACGATTACTCAGGTTGCAGCCGCCAGCACCAGCCACCCCTAGCGCTCGATAGACAGACGCTTTGCGAAGGCTGTAGTGCGTCATCAACTCCTTAGTCTTTAGACCTTCGCCCAGCTTCTGACGGAGTTCAAGCACTTGTTCCTCAGTCAGTGCTTTTTTGCGATTGGGTCGCTACCTCAGAGCATCAGCAACCAGCGCCAGCCATCCAGTTCACGAACCACAGTGTTGCTTACCAAGAACTTCCCTGACACCCATGGATGAAAGCTCGAAACTCGTGCTTGACTTGCAACAATGCGGTCTGTTGCTCAAGTTTGACTTTTTAGGAAGAACTGGGCCAATCAATTAAGCATCAGATAGACTCCATAATTCCGGCGGATAACACCTTGCCAGAATAACTAGAGAATTGGATGGTGGACAAGAATTGACGACGACCAGATTCAGTGGCAACGGTTGCATAAGGTGCAAAATTAATTGCTTCCCATTCCGTTGATAAAGAATTGCTGAGTGCTGGACCGAATTCGTCAGAGGCACTGGCCATGATATCCGCCTCGTTAAGTAACACCGCAGCCCATTCGGTATCCCACTGGAACGCCCTACCATTGACGCGTGAATGGTTTTCCTTCACCAAACTGAAATCTGACCGCAAGATTACGTCACAAATGCGCCCTATCCAAGCGTCATCGAGCTTCATTGACTTCATAATTGGAACCAAATGGTTGACTGAAGCATACTCAATTTCTGATGAATGACGATTTACATGGCCAGAATGACGGAAATCGTGGGACAGGGCAATAAGTAGCAATGCAGCTTGCCAGGCAGGATTAGGCTCGATACCATTTTGAACCTCTAAGCCACACTGCAAAGTAATAGTTGTTAATGCGTCAGCGAAATGTAATCTGTTGTGATATGAGGGCTCTGGTGTGTCCATCCCACAGCCCTTTTCACTCTCGATTTGGCTCGCAATACCGAGCGCAACAGTTAACAGCGACCTGACCTCCTCACCTTCACCACTTGCCGCAAGCTTCAAATATTCCGAACAGTACTTAATGAGCTGTGGCAATCCAATCCAATCGGTACGCCAAGAATGGCGTAAGAAAGCATAGGACGACAGCAAACAATGGCACCAATCGCCGTTTGAAGTATCTAGATATGAGGCACTCAATGAAGTCATGAAAATCAGCACTTATGGGTGGCGAAGTGCATTCTTCATACTTTGTTGCAACAGCAACGCTTCAAGAATCACCACTAATAAAGGCGAATGGCTAAGTAACAATTCTGAAGCATCCGCAGCAGAAATTCGCCTACAGTCCACAGACCCTCGAGCCCTCGCCCCCGCTGATCGCACGCCTCCTTGCAAAATAGCAGCCTCGCCGAAAGATTGACCCTCTGTGGCAGATGCAAAAGCGATGCCCTGCGAATTGATTAGTTCAACCGAACCTTTTTCAATGAAGTAAAGATTTTCTGCCAAATCACCAATGGAAAATATTAATTCGCCATCCGAGTAACTTTGAGATTCGAAATCATTCATGATAAGGAAAATTAGGAACTGGATATCATGGCAAAGCCAAGGTACGCTTGACAATGGTTTGTAGAATACCTTTCACCTCTTTAGGAAGCAAGGAAATAACTGCGTCTATTTTGTGAAAAGGAATCAGCCTGGCTTGGACTGATGTCGCGGTAATCACGCTCATTTTACTTGGCCGATTAATTATTCCTTCCGCCAAACCCAGCACTGCGCCGGGTCCGAGCCTATAGATATTATCGCCTTCGACACCAACTAAGCTACCACTAATAATCAAATACCCCTCTTCAACCAAACTGCCTGCAGTAATTATTTTCTTTTTCGGCTCGAAGAGAGCTGTTTTAAGTAAGGTTGATCCCCGAAGTGTAAGAAATAAACGTTGGTCACTAGTTAGTGATCTAGACTTTATCATCTCCAAAGCCGCATTAGAGCTTGGGTCACTAATACCCAGGCTCTTTAACTTTTCAAGATCAATCGCGAAGCTGGAACTGACTTGTGCCAATTACTCACCTTTGAAAATAGAAGTATTCACAATAATATCTTTGCCAAACATCTAGACTTTTCTTTGAATTAACATCAAATTGAAATTGTCATAGAAAATAAATCTAAAAAATTAAAAATACTAGAAAGCTAATTACAATTAGCTTGGCTTCAGCATTGCATTGATTAGAATTCATGAATTCCAATATCGTTATTTACAATACTACATTAGCGATCTACTAAGCAGAATTTACAGGCAAAACGACAACGCTGATAAGTCGTCTCTTCGTAATTCTGCTCCGCGCCAACTTTCAGCAGTTTTATATAAAATTTGCATCAAACTAGAGGGTGCAGCAGTCCTATTTCGATCTACCATTTCCATAAAACGCTTCGGACCAAAAGCAATATTTTGTGGTCCGCCAGGCTGGTCGAAAATTCCATCTGAAGCCATGCAAAAAGTCGAGTATTCTTCAAGAGGTATCTCGAACTCCTCTAATGGCTCGTAAGGAGTGATTCCTGGATAACCTAAAGCCGATTTCTCGCCCGGAACGCGAAGGATAGGGCCATCGTCACGAGGAACAACAAAGCAATTATTTCTTGCACCAGCAAATATTACCTTGTTGCTGACCAAATCAACTTTACAGAATCCCGCGTCGAAGCCATCATTCGAATTGCAGTCCCTAGTATCTTGATTTAAAGCCGTACGAACTAAATTCCCGAGACGAGCAAGCGAAACACCAGGTTGAACTTCCGGATCTTCCGCATAGATCCGGTTTAATATACTTAAAACTACCATGGACATTAATGCACCAGGTACACCGTGTCCAGTACAGTCAATTAAGCCTATCGTAAAATGATTTTTTCCAACGTCTTCGGAGCGCCAATATACATCACCCCCAACAATATCGCGAGGCTCCCAAATTACGTCAATATCCTTAAGACTGGCTTGTAGCTTGTTCTTCGTTGGTAGCAGTCCCCTCTGAATTCGACTGGCGTACCTCACACTATCCATTACTTCCTCATGTAACTCGGTCATTTCCTGAGCGCGCCGAGAGTTCGACTCAACCAAGTAATTCAGGGTATCAGTGCACGCGCCGACACCAACGAAATCACCATCTCGGTTAATAATAAAACCGCCTTGACTAAGAGATAATCCTTCTCTTAAAAAGGTAGATGCCACCTCATCAAGTGATGTATTTTCATCAAAACTAAGATGCTTATCCATCATCAATCCGCGAACACTTCTAAATTGATATACTGAATAATTCAACGGGTTCGACGCTAATAATAGTGCCGCTTGCTTATCAATCAATCCAATCAGTTCGCCTTGGGATCCTATCACCGGGACCACAACCGTACCATCGTCTTTCCGAAGCGCCTCAATAAATGCCCCACACTTTTCATCTGAGCTAACAGACCACTGGGCACGCAGAATACTTCCAACTTTTTTTTCAATCACTTTGAGAGCCCTCTAGTATCATTAATGCACGCCTTAAGTTTGCGATAAAGGCTAACCGATCTGGCAAACTCAATTCGGGTGTGTTCACCATGACTTGGTTGTGACCCGGTATATCTAAATTAAAAGGTTGAATATCTTTTCCACCAGAATCTAATATACGTTTAATACTGTATGTGCGTACCGGACGATTAATGCCTTTAAGTGTTACGATTTCTTTTTCATCGGCATCGACAAAATCTTGCACAAGACCAAACGTCTCGGCGGAAATTAGTACGCCGGTCGGCTCACACTGACTCTCAATACGTGCAGCCAAGTTGACTTCACCACCAATAATGGTGTAGGCCATTCTGTCTGCACTGCCAAAGTTACCGACATTGCACCATCCTGTGTTTACTCCAATGCGCGTTAGAAGAGGATACTGGAGGCCTTCTAACAACCATTCAGTATTTAGTTTGGACAGCCGTGCCTGCATCTCAACAGCCATCCGCACACAGGCTAACGCATCTTCCTTCTCTCCCTTGGATTCAGGATCACCAAAAAAGATCATCATCGCATCACCGATAAATTTGTCTATTGTCGCCCCATGGCTAATCGCGACATCTGAAAGCTCTGAAAAATACCTGTTTATATAGTGTGTAAGCACCTCAGGCTGGAGGTTTGACGAAATCTCAGTGAACCCCTTGATATCTGAAAAGAATACAGTTAATAGTTTTCTTTTCGTCTTAATCTCAACAGCGTGTTCACCGGAAAATATTGATCTATAAACCTGGCTGGGCAAGTAGCGGGAAAGTTGATCCGCCACACCTTCCATTTTTTTCTTTTGGGCGCTAAGTTCATTAGAAATACTCTGCAAACGATGCTCATTTTTATCGCTAATTCGGATCATTCGAGACATATTCTTAGCAAGCTTAGAATATTGACTCAACAGCGACTCAAGTTGTTCCTTTTCGACCAATTTTTGATCGCACGCAACTAATTCCTGAAAATGATTCAGTACGGATTCTTCGTTTGGAAAGTGCAAATCCGACATTTGACGAAATAATGATTGATTGTCAACCCTCAACCAATTCAAATTCAGCGCTACTAAGTTCTTCGGAAAACTCTTCCCCTAATTCTTTCATGTTGTCGTCGTCGGCAATGTAGTGCCACTGAACCTTTACCCGATTTCCACTCTTCGCAGAGTCTTCAATTGCAGTATAAAGATCCATTATTATTTTTGCTGAAGAACTATTAAAGTATTTTAGTTTAAATTTACATATGACTTCTTCCGAGTGCTTTTGAGCGAGAAACTCTAATACTTGCGCGATAGGTTCCTCATAGAACTTTTTGGTATCCTCAGGGTAAGACTCTCCTTCGAGTTCAAATACCCGGTTGTCTACGTCGAGACTAAGGCTCGGTGTACGTTGTCCTGCCAATATTCGAATATTTTCCATATCAGGTCTTTAAAAGTTGGCCTCAAACGAAAAGAAGTCAAAACCTTCCTTGGCGTTTTCAACAATTTCGTAATCCCAATTACCGTTGGCTTCGCGCGCAATCGCAATAAAACCTACACCCGCGCCTTTGGAGCCTTCTGGAGGGCCGTCGCGCAATTGTTGTCTCATTAGTGCCCCAAGCTCTTTACGGTCTAAGTCCCTGATTGACTCAAGCTGTTCTGAAAGTTTTTTTGTATCGCTGCTGAGAACCATATTGCAACAAGTTACAAAGTGCTGCCCGTCTGGATATTCTCCAATTGCCACCAAGCCATATGGGAGGACAAGAGCTTCTTCGCCAGCTACCTCGCCACTAGATGCTTGAGTCGAGGTTTCTGCAGAGTACCGAATTACATTTTGGACCTGCTCCACAAAAGCAGAAAAAACGGCGCGGGATATTTTTTCTTCTGTACGGTCGATCGTCATCTTTGATCGAAGCGCATTTCCTATGCCACTCAAAATGTCTTCGTTTAAGTAGCCGCTGTATGAAAATACGATGCCGCGATCCTCAAGCTCCTTGCGGAAACTAAGGTAGGACAGTCCATTGAGTCTTTTAGAGGCATTCATTGGGTCTTCGCCTGCAGTTTTAGTGTGTGAAGGGCACGAGTTGAAATAGTTACTGATAATTGTTACGAAAATATGACAACTACTTCCACAGTGTGGTCGATTCAGTTTCTAAGAATTTAGTTAACGATTTTGTAACGAGTTTTGTTACCTTTGATCGCAAACCCCTCGATTCATCAACGCGGATCGGATCGCCGCTGGGTTAGCGCCCTTCAAACCGGAATCTGCATCCCTCAAGGCAGGTCGCTTGATGCTTGAAGAGATCGATGAGTGCGTAGCTGCGGGCACCAGTTTTGCCTTTGAAACCACCCTTTCGGGCATAACCTATTTACGCAAAATTGAACTTTGGCAGCGCCTTGGCTACCAGGTGAAACTGTGGTTTTTGTCCTTGCCCAGTGCCGATGTAGCGATTTCCAGAGTGGCCATCAGAGTCGCACAGGGTGGGCACGATATTCCAGAGGATGTCATCCGCAGACGATTCAAATCAGGTTTGGACAACTTTCATAGCCGGTACAGCAATATCGTTGACTCTTGGGCGTTTTATGACAGCTCTGGCTTTCAGCCAGTACTTATTGATTTGAGTGAAAAATGAATCCGATAGACATTAGAAAATCTCTAGATCTGGATTTGGCGGGCTCTTATGCTGCCATGCAACGCGCAGCCCGCTCCGCACAGGATCTCGCAATAAAGACAAACACCAGCATTCTTGTTGTGGTGGACGGAAAGAATGTACACATCCCAGCCGCTGAGTTGATAAAAATGCGAGAAAGCGAAGGTCAATCCGTTATCAAGTGAGTTGCACATCCGATGGACCAACTGAAGTCATCGCCGGAAATTTAATTTAGTGAGTTGCCTGTGACTGCTGGCGAGCCAAAGCGAAATCGCTCTGGTCCACTTGATTTTTTAATCCGACCCGAGTGAAAATGAGGCAAAAAACCAGTTTGTTACATAATGCAACAAAATTAAGAATTACACGATTTATTACACAGTCAATTTTTACCCATATAAGTCATTGATTTATATGGGTATTTCAGGAGCCTAGTTTTCTGTTAATCCGTAGGTCCCTGGTTCGAGCCCAGGTCGAGGAGCCACCTAAAAAAGCATGGTCACAAGCCATGCTTTTTCCTTTTATA
>Ga0164294_10006211_pt1 | contig 10221 bp, 6 predicted proteins | sample GEODES005metaG_FD_111479 | JGI IMG/M metagenome (GOLD analysis project Ga0164294, IMG submission 111479) | Oligotrophic lake water microbial communities from Sparkling Lake, Wisconsin, USA - GEODES005 metaG | ecosystem: Environmental > Aquatic > Freshwater > Lake | place: USA: Sparkling Lake...
GTGACGGAGGTCGTGGTGCCGCGTTGCGTCCAGGTGATGCCATCCAGCGATTCGTAGCCGCTGACATTCGATCCTACACGCGTGAGCCGCATCCACATGGGCGGGCGGGCGCTGCCAGTGCTGAAGCTCCACGAAGCACCCGCTGTGGTGCGCATGCCAAAGCTGCCGAACGACGACGAAGGACCACCGCCGATGAAAGCTGAGCGAGCATTCGCCGCCGTGCTCTCGCGCAACATCACACCCGCACGCGCATTGGCCGAGATGTTCGACAGTGAGCGGACGCGCGCGGTGATTTCCACATCGCCCGTGATGGGCAGCCCGAGAAAGCGAACGACGTCGCTGGTGCCACTGAGACTGGTGCCTGCGGAGGATAGAACGATGCTGTCTTGGGTAAGCACGGTTTGCCCAGGGATGCCGCTGGCACCGCCAATGTCCGTGGCGCTCCAGGCTTGCGAGGTCGCACCGACATTGATCGTCACGTCCACCGAGCTGGTCTGCACGCCATCGCTGGCCGTAAGCCGCAGAACGTAGAGCCCTGCGGCGCTGAAGGTCGCCGTGGTGGCAGGCTGCGAGGCATTGGCAAAGGTGACGGTGCCCGCGCCGCTCTGCTTGCTCCAGGTGGACGTGAGCGCGCTGCTTGGCAGATCATCGTGAAACACCGTCGCGTCGAGCACCAAGCCCATACCAGTCGGAATGCCGACTGTGCTGGTGCGCGGACTGAGCAAGCGAATCAGCGGCGCGGTGTCGGTCTGCGCATCGACCAGTGAAGCGGTGGCCGAGCGAGTCGCGCTGAGCGTAGAGGTCGAAGCGGCGGTGAGACTAACAGTGACCGTCTCGGTGCCTTCGGTCGCCGCATCAGTGCTCGCTGTGAGCGTGGCATCGACAAACGACTGCCCTGTGGCAATCGTTGCCGAGGTGCCGAGCGCCGTGAAATCGGTCCCGCTGGTCGCACTGCCGCTGACAGCGAATGGCACCGCGAGCGCGGCGGTCGTCGGACCAGTGCGCGCGATGCGGAAGGTGGCGGTGTTGCCACTTTCGCTGGCGACATCATCAAGCGCGGCGATGCTGACGCGCGGTTCATTATCGAGAATGAACAGACTGAACACACTCTGCGCGGTCGGAATGGTCACACCGCTGGCATTGGTGAGTTGCAGGATGACGAACTCCTCGTCCTCCGGCACCGAATCATCCAGCAGCGTGATGGGGAAGGTCTTGCTGGTCTCGCCGACCTCGAAGGTAAGCGTGCCTTGGTTAAGCAGGAAGTCCGCACCGCCGCCTGTGGCACTGGTCGTCTGCACGCTGTAGTCCACGCTCACGGCCTGCGCGGCAGCGGTGGAAAGCTCCACTGTGATCAGCTGCGTGCCACTGCCTTCACTGGCCGTGCGTGTGAGTTGAGCGCTGGGGAAGCGCGCCTGAATCGTTTGCGCATCGTTGTCCGTGATCACGAGGGTGCTGGAGGCGTTGTCGATGCCATAGGCGGCACTCGGCTGCACCGTGAGGGTCAGTGTCTCCGCCACCTCGCTGGCGGCGTCATCAATGCCAGTGACCGTGATGTAAACGCCCGCACTCGCAGCAGGAATGGTGACGGGCGAGGTCGCGCTCAGGGTGTAGTCCGCACCTTCGAGCGCCGTGCCACTGACAGCAAAATCGACGGCCAGCGCATTCGTTGTGCTGCCGTTGCGAGACACCCAGAACTTGGCGGTGCTAAGATTCTCCGCCGCACGATCAGGCGTGTTGGCGATGTTCACACTCTGCGTGTTGTCATTGTCGCGCAGGATCAGGGTTGAGGCATTCTCCAGCGGATCAATCGTGTAGGCCGCATCGGCGGTGATCGTGACAACGACGCCCTCGGTGTCCTCCAGCGCCGTGTCATTGACGGGCGTAACGGTCAGGTTGGCCGTGTTGTTCGCTGCCACATTGATGCTGCCATTCGTGCCTGTCATGGTCGCACCACTGACAGTGTAGTCCGTGCCCAGCACTGCTGTGCCGCTGAGGCTGAACTTCACCGCCTTCGTTCCGCTGCCACCGCGCACGGTGAATTTATACACGCCCGTGTCGCTGGTGGGTTCTGATGCCACGCCGTCTGTCGCCACGACCGAGGCATACGAGCCGTCGTTGTCATTGATCGTGACCGTCCCGCTGAAGGGGCTGACCGTGGTGTAGAGCGTGTCGCTGCGCAGGTAAAGAATGACGGTCTGCGCGGACTCGCCCAGCGTGTCATCCATGGGTTGCACCGGCACCGTCACACTCGTCTGCCCAGCTGGGATAATCGCGAAGCCTGCGAGCGTTTGAAAATCAACGCCCAGCGTGGCGGTGCCGCCAATGACGTAATCCACCTTCAGCGCGGCTGTCGTGTCGCCCGTGCGGGTGATCGTGAAAGCACCCGCATCGCCTGCGGTTTCATTCGCCGTCGCATCGCTGGCCGTGATCGTGACGGCATTGATGTCATCATCCGCGATCTTCGCTGTCGCCACGGTAGCGCTGCCAAGCCGGTAGCCGGTGCCAGTGGCGAGCGTCACACGCAGATTTTCCAGTCCCTCAACCGCCGTGTCTTGCAGCGTGGCGATTGTGAAGCGCTGCGAGGCCACGCCGTCCGGCATCGTGATCGTCGGGCCCGCGCTGGTGAAGTCCGTGCCTGCCGTCGCGAAGCCAGTGCCGCTGCTGTAGGTCACGTTCACCGTCAGCTCGCCGGTGAGCGAACCGAGGCGGCGCAATTCAAACTCAGCCGTGTCCGCACTGTCGCCTTCCGACGCATCGGGGTCCGTGGCGAAAAGCGTGATCGTGGGCTGAGTCGTTTCATTGTCCGTGATCGTCGCGGTCGCCGTCTGCGGCGTGCCGACCATGACACCGCCCGTGGGCACGACGCCGAGCGTGAGGAGTTCCGGCCCCTCGGTGGCCGCGTCATTCACCACGGTGGCCGTGATGTCCAGCGTGCTCGCGCCGATGGGGATCACCCATGTCTGGAAAGGTGACGCCGCTACCGGTGCAGGCGACCAAGTGAAGTCGCTGGTCACAGCCGCCGTGCCTGAGACCAGTGCTGTTACGGTCAACGCCGCTGCCGTGCTGCCCGTGCGTGTGAGACGAAAGGCGATGGGGTCGGGACCCGCTTCACTGCCACTGGCCTCGATAGCTTCCACCTTCACCACGCCATCAGGAGTGCCGCTGGTGAAGTTCTTGCCCGTGACGGATGGCCCGACGACCACAGGGTTGGTGAAGCCTGGGGTGAAGGTCAGCGCATCCAGCACGCCGGTGAGTGTGTAGCTGCCCGCCGCGAGCCGCGTGATGGTGTAGTTACCATCGCTGTCCGTCACCGCCTTGCCTGAGCTATTGCCCACCGTGCCGGAGTGGATCGTCACATCGCGCACGGGGTTCACGCCATCGGTCACGGTGCCACTGATGGTGAAGGTCGTGGGCGTGCCCACCGTGATGAGCACCGTCTTGCGTGTCCAACCACCGCGCATGTCAGACACCGTGCACTGCACCGCATACACACCCGCCGTGCTCCAGGACTTCGACACGGTGGCGGCATTCGTGGGATTGACCGTGTTGTCGTCGAAGTTCCAGTAGTAGGCCAGCGGGTCGCTCTCGGCATCGACCGCCGTCGCGGTGAGGTCAATGCTCACGCCTGTCGCGACACTCGTGGCGGAGGCCGCGAGGTCCAGTGTCGGCGCGGTGTTGGCCGCGTCATTGCCCAGCGTCACCCGCACATCCATGCTCGGCGGGGTCGTCGCATTCTTCACCACAGGCGTGATGTGGATGCCCGCTTCCAAATCCGAAAACGTGCGCCCCACAACCAGCGCGGCATCATTCAGAGCATTCGAGCTGCCCGGCGTCGTGTCGAGCAACTGCGCACCGCCATTGCTCCCCTTGGTGGAAGTGTCCACCCCGTTCTCTCCCCACGGGTCCCAGTTCAAGTGCACGCCGTTCATGATCCAGGCGTTGGTCGTGAACTTCTGCCGAAACTCCACCCAGTAGTCGCGCTGCGTGTCCTTGGTGATTTGAAGGGCAAAGCGTCGGCCGGGATCGGCCAGCGGCTGGTCGAACTGCCAGATACGATACGTGCCGCTGCTCGTCACAGGCGTGTAGAGGTCCGTCGACAGCCAGCCGATCTGCCGTTTGAAGGAGGCGTTGAAATGCCCGTTCATGCCCGAGCCGCTGTTGCCCAGCACATCGAAGCTATTGCCATACTCGCCATTCACGCCCGGTCCGATCACGCTCTTGCCGCCCGTGTCCCAGCGGTTCGCGTGGATGGGTCCCAGATTGTGCCCCATCTCATGCCAGAAGGTGCCGTCGCTGGTGCTTTTCAGCCACAGGTTCGACCCCGGCGCCGAAGCCCGTCCACCGAAGCTTCCCGGGCCGTTATTGGAATAGATCATGACGTGGTGCTGATACTCCTCAATGGGGAAGCCCATGCGCCGGGCCGCCTCTTTGGCATCGTTGATCAGCTCCGTGGTGCTGCCGCTCGCCGTCTCCGCCACCACCTGTTTGTAATACGCACTCGTGCGCGGCAGCATGATCACCGGCGTGACCGTGCTGAGGAAGTAGAGCTTCCCGAACGAACTCTCGTGGAAGTAATCGTTCAGCCGCTTCAGGTGATCCCAGGCCTCGGTCTCGGTCTGCATGACCTTCCGGTCGTCGGGGAAAATGCAGCGCATGTAGAGGATGGTGCGGTAGCCCTGGCCCGATCCTGTCGTCACACTGCCGCCGGGCAGTCCAGAGCCGCCCGTGCCGCTCTCCGCTGCCGTGCGTTCCTCCTCCAGCAAGCGCTCGCTCTCCGCCACCATGTGCCCGCCGTTGCAGTAGTAGCGGATGATGTAGCCTTCCTGCGCGGCAGGCGTTTCCTCCGTGACGGGTGGATACGTGCCCTGCTCAGTTTTCTCCACGGGCGTGGTGATGCCCGACACCGGGCACACCTCATTGACCTCAGCATTCGCAGGCGGAATCTCGCCCACCTCCAGCACGCGCAGCGGATTCTCGCTCACGGCCAAATGACCATCCACGGCCACCCCATGCAGCGGCACATTCTTCCGCAGCGCCGACTCCGCACGACGGCCATACGTGTGCGCTCGGTAAATTTTCCCCTCGATGCGCGCCTCCCGCTGCACCGCAGGCACCCCCTTTTCAGGAGCCGACACCGCCAGCGTTTCCAAGTCCCCTCGGCCACCAATCCGCTGCTCAATCCGCGCCAGCACAAATGCCGGCAACTGCTGCCGCACCACCATCGACACCGCCTGCTCCAACGCACGCTGCGGATCGCTTTGAATGAGGTCCGCCATCCGCAGGCGCTGCGCTTCGGCAAGCTGAAGGCCCTCCGCTTCAAGCCCCGGCTTGTCATCGGCGCGAGCCTCCAAATAGCGCCCCAACCAAGCCGCCAACGGACCCGCCTCACCGCTTGGCTGGAGCCTCGGTTCAGGCCGCAAAGCAGGCGTGCTAACCGTCGTCTTCACCGCCGTGGGTTGACCGACGGTCTGGACCGTCGGCACTCCGACCGAGCACTCGGCGCAGGCCATGGGTTGGCTGACCGGACGCCACCAATGAACCCCCGCTTGCCAGCCGATCAGCACGGCCAGCACCACCACCACCTTGAGCCAGGAAGCACGCGAAGGTTTGAATGACATCATTGCAGGGCCCTCAACATAGCGAAAGGCATCTACAAAGACCAGCCTGATTAGGCACTGTGCCGAAAATGACTCAGCCAGCCCTCATTTCTGCCTAGCGCCTGGGTCGCTTACCTGTCGCTGGCCTCTGCGAGGCCGGACCTGTGCAGGGGCGGTGATTTTGCCAGAGAAGATTCTTTGCTCCACCGCATCGTCCGCTCCTTCCCTCCAAACTGGACAACAGCCGGTTAGCTCGTCACTGTCAGTTATCTATGTCTTTCACATCTCTCGAACTATGCGCTGGCGGCGGCGGTCAGGCCCTTGGCCTGGAAGGTGCCGGGTTCGAGCATGTCGGGGTTGTGGAGTATGAAGCCAGTTTTGCCAGACTCTTGGCCTTAAAAGTTTGATCAACGAGTGCATTCACTGCATGGCTGACAATGACAAACACACTTGCAGTCTGCGATGATCCGGCCCACTCAGATTCAGCATGGTCAATCTCCACTTTCATTATCGCGAAATCGAAGACTCTGACTTCACTGGTGTGATTGTAGAAATCGAGCAGAGCGGTGTGATCAAAAAGCGCTACGCCAATTTCGATGAGCGAGCAGTGGACGGTGAAGTTTGGGGGAATCACCGTGAAATCTTCCAGCTCAAAAGTCTCGAAGAAGCCGAGTCATTTATTTTGAGTTCTGGAAACTACCACCTTACACGACACTGAGCCCAAATCGGCTTTGATTTTGTTCTCCAAGAGAACACGGAATCAATATTTGCCTGCTATGAGCAAGTCCCATGGCAGCTTCACCAAAAGCGACAGACCGTCCACAGCGTAACCTGATAGGTGCTCGCGTTTGCAAGGCACGGTTAGAGCATCCTGACAAGATTACCCAGGACCAACTGGCCGGTCGGCTAGCCGTGGCAGGTGTTGCCCTTGACCGAGTCACGGTTGCAAAAATTGAGTCGGGGCTGCGGTGTGTCTACGATTATGAGGTCGTGGCATTCGCTGACGCCCTACAGGTTGACGTCTACTGGCTGCTGGGCCTTAGCGATGCGCCTAAGAGCAAGGGGAGCAAAACCAGATTGCGGTCATGAACGGTCCAATAAGTGTCCGGACTTACCTCAAGAAAGCCACATCAAGAGCAAAGTCGGATGTCGCAAACAAGATGGTTAGCATGTTTCTGCACGAAATTAGCAGACGCATCGCCGTGGAGTTAAACCTCAGAGTTAATGACCTGGAGTATGCCAATCAGGTCGAGCACCACTTTGGAGCTAACTGTGCGTTGTGTGGCAGAGCATTAGAGAAGGACAGACTGCCAGTGGAACATCTGGAAGGAATGAACAAAGTTCGGCTAGGGCTGCACATCCCCGGAAACGTGGTATTGGCTTGCAAGGAGTGCAATCGAGAGAAACGGCGGGACGACCAGGCAAAACAGCTTGTGCTCGCCGAGACTGGTTGGGGTTCGTTCTTGTCACATGATGGGACACGGTGCGAACTGAGCTGTAGCAGTTGCGATTACTGGCGGTCAGTTTGGCCTGACGATGATGAGCGAGCGCGGATGCTGCTTTTGGCCCGTAATCGGATTGTCTCCTTTCAACATAACTTCCAGCCCTTCACTTCAAAAGCGATGAGCCTCAAAGATGTAGTCCGGCGAGATGTCGAAAGCCTTTATCGCGAATGCCAAAACTTCGCAACAACGCGCATAGCCCAGGTAAGTCGGGAACTACTTGAATCAGGATCATAGCTTGATTGGTAAGCGGCAAGGATAGAGCTCCATTACCGGCGAACCTCTGCCTAGTCGAATTGCTTCCCTGGCGTTGGGCACAAGCGACCTCGACTGCGTCCATCATTTTGCTTTGCCCGAGCTGCTACAAGTTGTCACGCCAAGCGCCTACCCTGACGCCTATGACACGCTGCGTATGCTGGTGGATGGCAAGCGATTGCGAGACATCGCCGACCTGCCATTGGACATGTGCATTTGACCTCCTTCCACCGAGCAAGCTGAAGCTTGAACTACAAACCTGCTCGGACATGCAGCGGCAAGGAGTGACGGCATCTTGCCGTCATGAAAAACCAGCCGACGGCAGAATGCCGTCGCTCCTTTCCCCATCAAAACCGCCAGGTGATCCCCGCCGTGGCATACACGCCGAGGTGATCCCAGGGGGAGGACGGGTCGGTGCCGAGGCCGAGATTCACTTCCCAGTCTTCGGCGAGGTCGAAATCATATTCCAGAGTGATGAAGAGGGCCTTGTCGGCTTCGGTGTCTTCGTTGGTGGCCCCCCAGACGGAGAGGCTGATCGAGTCGGACTCATCCGGCAGCCAGCCGCACAGGTAGGTCACCCAGAGGGAGACGGAGCCGTAGCCACGACGGTAGCCTTCGTCGGGATTCATGGCCAGCACCGCGCCGATGCTGCCGCCGATCCACCAGTCTTCGGTGATACCCTTGGCCACGTCGAGTGCGGGCGAGACATCGCCGCCGCTGGTGGCGAGACGCGAGTGCGCGTCCAGCTCCAGCGTGGCATTCACATACAGGCGGGAGTCGTTGTTCCGATACAAGGCGTGGCCCAGCTCCAGTGTGGCATAGGTCTCGCTGCGGAAGCGCCACTGGCTGCTGAAGTCGGAATAGGCATCCAGCGACAGCGTGACCCAGGTCTCGGCGTTGCCCCACTCGACTTCGGCATCCAGACCGAAGGCAGAGGTGCGGTAGCGGCTGCCGTCGTAATCGAAGCCGAGGCTGCCGCTCCAACCGGCCTGGTGCGGGTGCTTCACGCTGTCTGAAGCGTGCGCACCACCCGCAGCCAGGCAGGCCATGACCCACCCGCAAAGTCGCCAAAAGAAGCGGGGGCTTAGTTGCACCCGCATCCGCCGCCTCCGATGCCGCGGCCGCCTGCAAAGGCTTCGCGGGTGAACCAGACATGATCGGAGATGGAGTCTGTGAGCGGATCGCGTCCCGACTGCATGACGTAGTCGGCCAGATGGCCGCGCTGCCAGGGTTTCACCTGGGTGCAGGAGACGGCGCTAAGGCAGACGATGGCGAGGGCGAGGTGGCGGAGAGCTTTCATGAAGGCGCTAGAGCAGGGCTTGAATCTGGGCGAGCACGGCGGTCTCATCGCCTTTGTGGAAGCCATTGTGCACGTGGCGGATGACGCCGCTGCGGTCGATGATGAAGGAGGTGGGCATGGTGCTGACATTCGCGGCAGCGACCAGGGACTGCGCGGCATCGCGCACGGAGGGGAAGGAGACGGCGGTCTTCTTCAAGAAGGCTTCCATGGTGGCGTCATCCTCGTCCACGTTGATGCCGAGCACGACCACGCCCTTGGAGGCGAGCTGCTCATGCCAGCGGTTCAGCACGGGGAAGGAGGCCTTGCACGGGCCGCACCAGGAGGCCCAGAAGTCGAGGTAAACGACCTTGCCCTTCAGGTTGGGCAGGGAGCCGGTGAGACCGAATTTCTTCAGGTCGGGCATGGCATCGCCTTCACGCCAGCCGCTGGCGGCTTGAAGCGAGGGGGCCACAAGCGCGGCGGCGGTGGCGAGGAACATTTGTCTGCGTGTCATCATAGGATTTGAGTTATCTGTTTGAGTTTGGCTAACATTGGAGGATCAATCGAGGTCCCAGCCCTTGGGCAGGACATTGCGGCGGAAGCCGCGCGTTTCGTGCAGTTGCTGGTTGCGCCAGAGGCAGCCCTGGATGCCCGGCGTGCGCTCCAGCATGGCGATGGCATCCTGCCCGCCCACAATCATGGCCGTGGTGGAAAGGACGCCCGCCGTGGTGCAGCGCGGGGCGATGACCGTCACGCTGCGGGTGCCATTGGCCACCGGCCAGCCGGTGCGGCAGTCCAGGATGTGGCCGTAGGTGCGGCCTTCGAACTGAAAGCAGCGCCGGTAGTCGCCGCTGGTGGCGACCGCACCACCGCTGCGCAGGCGGATGCCGCAGTAGGCCTGGTCGGTGTTCGCCGGATCTTCCAAGCCAATATACCAGCCACCGCCTTCCGGTGTCTCGCCCTGCACGGCGATGTCGCCCCCGAGATCGACCATGATGTGCTCAATGCCAAAGCTGGCGGCCAAGGCCTTCAAGCAATCCACGGCAAACTCTTTCCCCACGCCGCCGAAGTCGAGCATCATGCCTGGCTCTGGCAGGAAGATGCGGCCTGGGGCGCGCTGAATGCGCTTCCACCCGATGACTTTCCTGGCAGCGGCAATCTCTTCGGCGGAAGGCAGCGCGTCATGCTTCTGCTTCCAATCCCACAGGCGGCTCAAGGGCAGCGAGGTGGCATCGAAGGCCCCCTGCGTGACGAAGTGGTAGTGATCGCACAGGTCCAGCAGCATCTCTGTCTGCGCATGAACCTCGGTCCAATCGCGGCCCGCGCTGATGTTGATGCGACAGACCTCGCTGTCGTCAATGAAGCGCGAGCATCGGGCTTCGAAGTCGGCCAGCCAGTCGAGGGCGGCGTTGCGGTAGGCCATCGCTGTCTCCTCGCTGTCCGCAGCGTAGAACAGCTCGCAGGCGGAGCCGAGGGCGCGGAAGCCGCACTCCCAGAAGCCGTCGCCGACGTCTTCCAGCGGCGCCGTCTCCAGCGCGGCGCGCAAGCGTTGAACCGTGCTCATGACCCGTTAAAACTGATAGTGGAA
>Ga0164294_10006215_pt1 | contig 10213 bp, 7 predicted proteins | sample GEODES005metaG_FD_111479 | JGI IMG/M metagenome (GOLD analysis project Ga0164294, IMG submission 111479) | Oligotrophic lake water microbial communities from Sparkling Lake, Wisconsin, USA - GEODES005 metaG | ecosystem: Environmental > Aquatic > Freshwater > Lake | place: USA: Sparkling Lake...
AGAAAGCGCTTGGGATTTAAAACCCCCAATGAAGTGTTTATGCAGTCCTTAAACCGTGTTGCACTTCGTGTTTGAATCTACGAACCTAAATATGATCAAAAAAATAGCAAATATATCCTATAAATGGCAGAAATTCGTTCTTGGGTGCTACCTAAATAGGAGCGATAGTAGGAAGTCTCTTAATGCTATCTGGGGATACGTTTGCACAAACCATATAAGTGCAGGTTATGTCGATATAAATTTTGGCGCTTACTTTGACCGTTCTTTTGTAGAGCCATACAAAGAAATTAATGTATTTCGCCGTTTCCAAAAGGGTAACTACTTGGCGCAGAACAATTTCAGGGCTGGAGCATGATACCCTCGCTAAGAAGAGTGGTATGGTAATTAGTCAGATGCTGGGGGGGCTTGGAAACCAGATGTTCCAGTATGCCGCTGGAAGAGCACTTTCATTAGCCATGGAACAGCCTTTATTATTAGATTTGCGTGGTTTTAAATCATATAAATTACATAATGGATTTGAGATTAATCATGTATTTAGAGCGCCAGTAAATTCTGCAACTGAATTTGACCTTCATCGCCTACTCGGATGGCGTGCTTACGAGCTGCCCCTAAGAGTATTGCGGCGTGTGGAGTCATCTTTATTGCGAGGAAAAAATTTAGTGATAGAGCCTCATTTCAATTACTGGGGAGAATTTTGCAAGGTAAGAAAACCTTCATACCTTATGGGGTACTGGCAATCTGAAAAATATTTTACTGACTACGAGAAGGTCATACGATCAGACTTCTGTTTCAAAGGACCTTTAGATAGCGAAAATCGAAAAGTATCCGCCAATATTCAGAGTTGTAATTCTGTCAGTTTGCACGTGAGGCGTGGTGATTACGTAACGCATGCTGCAACCTCAAAAATACTAAATATATGTTCTGCCGATTACTATCAGCATGCGATTCAATACATTGCAGAAAGGGTCATTTCCCCATATTTTTATATTTTTTCCGACAATATTCAGTGGGTGCGTGACAATATACATATCCCTTTTGCTGCCAAATACATCGACAATAACCATGGAAGGAATAGTTTTATAGATATGCACCTTATGAGCTTATGTAAGCATCACATTATTGCTAATAGCTCTTTTAGCTGGTGGGGTGCTTGGCTTAATGATAATCCTAGTAAATTAGTAGTTGTGCCGCGTAAATGGTTTGTTAATAATATTAACGATCAAGATTTGGTTCCAGAGAAATGGGTGAGGCTTTAATGCATTTTGCTAATGTCAGTGTCATCATTCCTTGCTACTGTTGTTCTAAATCAATTGGACGCACTGTGGACTCAGTACTTAATCAAACTATGTTGCCAAAAGAAATAATTCTTGTGGACGATTTTAGTAATGACAGTGGAGCGACATTACAGAAGTTATCAGAAATTAAAGATTCGAATCAAAGCATTCTTATCACTATCATTAAATTGAATAAAAACGTTGGACCCGGCACAGCGCGTAATGCTGGATGGGATCAAGCATCGCAATCCTATATTGCTTTTTTAGATGCAGATGATAGTTGGCACCCTAAAAAGATTGAAATTCAATATGATTTTATGATGTCAAATCAAAAAGTTGCATTATCTTTTCACCGCAGTCAGCAAATTGAGTCAAACAAAAGTTTGGTTTCTGATTTAGCTAAATTTAATATTAAGTTAGTGACATTTAGAGCGCTGCTGCTTTCAAATTATGTTCCGACGCGATCGGTAATGCTAAAAAAATCACTGCCTCAACGTTTTTGTCCCGGGAAACGTCATGCAGAAGACTATCTCTTATGGTTAAAAATTGCATACGTCGAAGGAGGAATATGGTTTACAGATTTAGTGCTATGCCATTCGTACAAGCGTGATTTTGGAGAGGGTGGTTTAAATAGTTTTTTGTACAAAAGCCATGCGGGAGTCCTAGATACATATAAAAAAATATTAACAGATCGGCTTATTTCTCGTTTTACCTATTGTGCATTAGTTATATATGAAAAAATTAAATATATGAGAAGAGTTGTCTTGGTACATTTTGGAAGTGGTATCAATTGATGTTGAAAAGAAAATCGGAGGTGCTAAAACAGAAATATAGCTTGCCTGTCATCAGGCATCCACTATCTATTTGTTTTGTTGTGACGACCCCATTCGCTGTAAATGGCTTTTTAATAAATCACATAAATGCCCTAGCTAACTCGCATCAAGTAACTCTTTTTGTTAATTTGGATCTTTATCCACTTTCATCGGAACTGGATTGCAATAAGGTTAAAGTAATCAATATTGATATTGAAAGAAAATTAAGCGTAAAAAAGGACATTTATGCTATTTTTCGACTGATTAATTTATTTAGGGTTAATAAATTTGATGTGGTTCACAGCATAACTCCGAAGGCTGGCCTGCTATCGATGCTAGCCGGATCATTTTGTAGAGTTTCCAGTAGATTTCATACCTTTACAGGTCAAATCTGGGTAAATTACTATGGCTTGAAAAGAATTTTTTATAAAAAAATCGATTGGTTAATTGCTTGCTTAGCAACACATGTCTTCGCGGATAGCAATTCCCAGATGCAATTTTTAATCCAACAGGGTATTTGTAACAAGTCAAATATTTCCCTCTTGGGCCCCGGATCCATTTCAGGGGTTGACCTGAGTAAATTTTGTTTTGATCCTCAGGTTCGCCAAGTCATGCGACGGCAGTATGGCATTCAATGCGGAGATTGTGTTTTTATTTTTGTAGGGCGCTTAACAAAAGATAAGGGTATCCTTGATTTAATAAAAGCATTTCAATTACTAGATAATAGGACAAATACCAGTCTATCGTCGACTCTTTTGATTGTTGGCCCTGACGAAGAGGGGATTGAGTTGCTTTCAAGGCAGTTGTTAGACGGCAAAAATCTTAATATTTGCTGGGTAGGACCAACATTTCGACCACAGGATTTTATGACCGCTGCTGATGTTTTAGTTCTACCAAGTTATCGGGAAGGCTTTGGATCGGTACTCATTGAAGCTGCTGCTTGTGGGCTACCGACGATAGCGTACAGAATTGATGGCGTGGTTGATGCAGTTGAAGATACCCGAACAGGACTGCTTTGTGAGGTAGGAAATATTGCCGCGCTTAGTAAATGCATGCATGCACTATTAATAGACAATGATTTTCGAACACTATTAGGTAATTACGGATATAAGCTGGTCCAAGAGCGATTTTCAAGCACCGCAATTACTCAGGCTTGGTTTGATTTCTATCTTCACCTTTCAAGCATTGAGAAATTTGATACCAGGCCATTTAAACGAGTTTTTGATTTCCTGCTGGCGATGATTATTGCCCCATTTATTATTCTTCCAATCACTCTAATATCTTTATGTATTTGGATTGGATCTGGAGCACCAGTAATACACTGGTCAGAACGAGTTGGGAAAAATAACCAATTTTTTTTCATGCCAAAATTTCGCTCTATGAGAGTTAACGCTCCAATTGTTGCAACACACCTTCTGGTAAATCAAGGGGAACATATCACAAGAATAGGCAAATTCTTGCGCAAAACTAGTCTTGATGAGTTGCCTCAGATTTGGAGCATTTTTAAAGGTGATATGAGTTTCGTTGGGCCAAGGCCGGCATTATTTAATCAGCAAGAATTAATTAACCAAAGGAAAACTTTAAGAATTGATCAATTGAGACCGGGCTTAACTGGCTGGGCCCAGATTAATGGGAGGGATGAGATTTCTCTTGAGAAAAAAATCCGATTAGACGCAGAATATGTCGAGCGCCAGTCCTTCGGGTTTGATTTATATATTCTTTGGCTTACTTTTTTGAAGGTAATTCGGAGTGATGGTATTTCTCATTAAAATTTTAAATTAGGATTATTTGTGTTCCTTCCCAAATTAGTCATGCCGGTATTAAGGCTCCCACGAATTGCAAAACGCATAGTGGTGCTAGCCGTTGACGCTAGTTTTTGTATTCTCTCCGTATGGTTTGCATATTATTTGCGCTTGGGACATTGGGTTTCTTTATGGGGTGATCCGTTCATAGTTGTTCTAGCCTCTCTAGCATTTGCACTTCCTACTTTTGTAGCTTTTGGCTTATATCGGGCAATATTTAGATACTCAGGATGGCCTGCTTTGATGACTATTGCCAAAGCTTGTTCAGTCTACAGTTTGCTTTTTATTACTCTCATCACAACTTTTGGTTTTACTGGAATTCCAAGAACAATTGGAATTATTCAACCTATCTTGTTGTTGTTATTAGTTGGTGCCTCACGCGCATTTGCTAGCTATTGGCTTGGCGGCTCTTATCGTCAGCAGTTAATGTTAGGTGCCGTTCCTAGGGTATTGATATATGGAGCAGGATCTACTGGCCGCCAATTGGCTGCAGCACTTCGTAATAGCCATCAAATGCGAGTAGTCGGTTTTTTAGATGACGATGCAAAATTATCTGGTCAATCATTAAACGGCCTCGAGATTTATCAGCCCTCGGAATTATCAAATCTTGTTTCATCTCGAGCAGTTAGTGATGTTCTTTTGGCCCTTCCTTCTATAAATCGTCAACGACGAAATGCAATCCTTACGTCGATTGCAAAGTCTAAGGTCTTAGTAAGAACATTGCCCAGTGTTGCAGATTTGGCTAGCGGCAAGGTAACTGCTTCAGATTTACGTGAGTTAGATATCGAGGACTTATTGGGTCGTGAACCAGTCAATCCAGACCCTCAATTACTCAAGCAGAATATTGAGCAACAAGTGGTCATGGTGACTGGGGCCGGCGGCTCAATTGGGAGCGAGCTATGTCGCCAGATATTGGCGCAAAGACCTAGTAAATTGGTATTAGTTGACCAAAGTGAATTTGCACTATATAGCATCGAGCAAGAGTTAAATAATCGCGCAACAGAATTAGCTGAGTCATATGGATTTCACACCCATATTATTCCTATTTTAGTCTCGGTGCAAAATGCTGATTTAATACGAATCGCTCTTGAAAAATATTCTCCCGAGATCATATTTCATGCTGCAGCATATAAACATGTTCCGCTAGTCGAATCTAACTTTACTGAGGGTATTTTGAATAATACTTTTGGGACGCTAACCATAGCAAAGCTTGCTGCGGAAATGGGAATTCCACGTTTTATATTAATCAGCACCGATAAGGCCGTTCGTCCAACTAATGTTATGGGCGCAAGTAAGCGACTGGCAGAAATGGTTTTGCAGGCACTGGCAGCGAATGGAGCTGAAAGCAATACGACTATATTTTCCATGGTGCGCTTTGGAAATGTCCTTGATTCATCGGGATCAGTTGTCCCACTTTTCCGGCGACAGATTGCCGATGGTGGGCCGATTACCTTGACCCATCCGGAGGTGACGCGTTACTTCATGACCATCCCCGAAGCCGCTCAATTGGTAATTCAGGCTGGAGCAATGGCAAAAGGGGGCGAAGTTTTCGTTTTGGATATGGGTGAGCCCGTAAAGATTGCAGACTTGGCTAAGCATATGGTTGAACTTTCTGGATTGGAGGTAAAGGATGACAATAACCTGGAAGGGGATATTGAAATCGAAATCACTGGTTTGCGCCCAGGTGAAAAGTTGTATGAAGAGCTCTTGATAGGCGACAATCCGCAGCCTACCAGCCATGCTCGCATACTTAAGGCGAATGAGGATTTTTTACCCCTTGATCAGTTCGAACTTGTACTTACAGATCTAGCAAGTTGTTTAAGAGAAAATTCCTTGGCTCCAGTCCAAGCGCGTTTAAAAGCTGTGGTTAGTGGTTATCTGCCCAGTGAGATAAAGCACGATAATCGGTATTAGCGGACTTGCTCTCTAAAGTAAAGATTTAGGGTAGGTATGTGTGTACTTCAGTAAAGTGGGATTTTTTCATCGCTATTTTCTCCATAATGAAGGGAGTTATAAGCGAACTTACTATAGTTTTAGACCGAAGTACTTTTTTGGAAGGGGGCAGTACTAAGCGAGGTTGGCAAGTGTCTAAGATATTGATAGCGATTCATTGATTTGAAAATAATTTTTTAGAACATAATGCACTAATTGTGAACTTAGACTTTTTTGCGTTAAGTGAATTTGCTAAAACAATCAAACAAAATAAGGGAGCGTTGTCCCACAAAGCCCCTGAATATAAAGAATAAATTATGTTTTGTAGAAGTAGTGCCCCAATCCAAGTGTGTTCAATTTCAACCATCATTTTTAAACTTAAAAATAATGCATTGCATAAAACGAATATAAGCAAACCGGTACCAAGAATTCCTGTAGCCATTAATGATTCTAAGATAATATTGTGAGGGAAAACTCCGAAATCCCTCAGTTCAATAAAGTTCCCAAAAAAAGGATGACTCTGAAATTGATGCCATGCATTTAAAAGCAATAAAAATCGTTCAATTGCGGAAGTATCAGAGGTTGAACCAGTAGATAAAATCCGTTGAAAAAGTACACCATGAAGTGAGTACGATATATAAAGAAAAAATGCAAGTGCAAATAATTGTATAAAGACTAACAAATATTTTAACTTCATGTTTTTAAAAGGATAAAAAATAAAGATTAAGTTCGCGATAATAATTAAAGAAAAAAATGGAGCTCTAGAGCCTGAGGCTATTATTAAATAGGCTGCCATACCAATTATTAGAGCTTTAAACATTTTGATTCCTGCTCCATTGCCAAAGATGGTCGGGCAACTAAGGCAAACAATCACTGCAGATGAGGCTACAATAGATATTGAAATAGCATTTGTTCTAGGTAAAAATAACCTGCCATTATCCGTATGAATAACGTTGATGTCTAAAAAAAATCTTATAAAAATCGCGATTACAGTAAGGGACAATAAAAAAAAGGTAACTTTTTGAATTTTTCTTACTTGATCATTACTAAAATGAAATAAAAATATTATGCTTGGAATAAGGCTCAATAGTAATGAAAATATAATATAGTTTGAAGCAGGTATTTTTGTTTCGGTAGATGAGTTTATATCAAACAAAATACGTGTAATATAAAATACATAAAATAAAATATAAAACACCACAACCAAATTTACTTCAATATTAAATTGGTATTGCTTTAACTGTTCATATAAAGCTAAAAAACTTATGCTGCAAAAGCAAAGCCTAAATAAAATAGATGCAACTTGGTTGTCTGTAAAAAAACCAGAAAATCCCGTAGTAAATAAATACCCAGATAGTACCAGTGGTAATAATATTATGCGTGGACTACAAAAATGGCGAATCATTTTTGTTTAATGAGCATTTTAATAATGCTTAAAAATGATCCGATTAGCCATAGAACATTGCCGGTAGATAAAAATTGACTAAATTGTGTGGTGGCAACTGATTTATATGCAATAGGTGAAAATCTGGCCTTCCCTGAAGAAATTTGCCTATATCCAAGAAGGGGTTCGGGTATGTTGGCAAAATGGTGATCTTTTTTAGTAGCTAAACGCACCCACAAGTCATAATCTTCTGCAAAAATAGAATTTATGTAGCCACCAGAGTCTAAAACTATTTTTTTTCGATACATTGTTGAAGGATGACAAATTGGATTCCGATAAATAAGCTGCCTTCTAATTGACTTGTTCGAGGTGGGGTATCTGATTACATCTACAGTTTGACCTTGATCATTAATAATATTTATCCAAGAGCCACACATTAAAATATTTGAATTCTTTTTAAGAAAATTGTATTGAACCAACAGTCTGTTACGATAAGAAATATCATCGGCATCCATGCGAGCTATAAATTCTCCTTTTGCAACTGACAAGCCTTGATTGATTGAAAAATTAACATAATTAATATTATTTTCTAAATAAACTATTTGCGAATAATATTGATAGTGATTTTTTACTTCTAAAATTAAATCTTCTGTAAGGTTATTAAACACAAGTATAAGTTCTATTTCTTGGAAGTCTTGATTTAATATGGAGTCCATTGCCTCATATAAACGAGAATTGACTTCGTTAGTGCAAAGTAATACTGAGATGTGAACCATTGAACACTTTCGAGGTATCAAGTAAGTGTGTGCCGAGTCTGAATTTAATGAAATTGCTAATAAAACTAATTAATTAACCACCTCAAATAAAACTAGAAAAATTGCTTATATTAGCTGAATTTAACTACGAAGTGCAACTTCGAACAACTAGGTACCATGTGCTCGGTGTATTGTGTAAACCATGTGACCGGTATACATCCCAAAATACTGGTAGGACGGGCGAGATTCGAACTCGCGACCAACGGATTAAAAGTCCGCTGCTCTACCGACTGAGCTACCGTCCCGTTATCATGGCTATGCACTTAGGGTAACTAATGTTTTAGTAGGATGATTTGCTATCAAAGTGGATTATTGTGTAATTATTTACTCAGCAAAATTTAAATTATAGCAAGATGTTGGAGTTGTCTCGGTTAGTCTGGAGTGAGGTCAAAACTGAGCTTTTTGAGAAGGTTATTTCTAAGCTATTTTAGCCTGTTGGGGGCTTACTTGCCCGTCTACCCCCGCCTTGCCATAGGGGGATTCTTGGAAAAATAGTCCTTAATGCCCGCTAGGATCGCTTCAGCAATCCGCTCTTGGTAGCCCTCGTCATTTAGCCTTTTTTCTTCTTTGGGATTGCTAATAAAGGCGGTTTCTATCAGGATAGAAGGTATATCCGGGGCTTTTAGGACCGCAAAGCCAGCTTGCTCCACCTTATTCTTATGAAGGGCGGCAAAGTCGCCAATATTACGCAGCACCGAATTGCCCACCTTTAGAGAATCATTAATTTGGGCAGTAGTCGACATATCGAGAAGTAGGTGAGCCACCTGCTTGTCGTTGATCTTGATGTTGATGCCTCCAATTAAGTCTGAGGAATTCTCTTTATTGGCCATCCAGCGCGCTGTTGAGCTTGTTGCCCCCTGTTGCGAGAGGGCAAAGACAGATGCCCCGCGCGCATGGGGCTGAATAAAGGAATCGGCATGAATCGAAATGAATAGATCAGCCTCCACTTGGCGAGCTTTAGAGACCCGACGGTGCAATGGCACAAAGTAATCACCCTCGCGAGTGAGAAACGGGCGCATTGACGTTTCTTGATCGATCTTGCTCCTTAAGCGTTTAGCGATGGACAGAACAATATTTTTCTCATAAGAACCTCGGGCACCAATCGCTCCCGGATCTTCACCGCCATGACCGGGATCTAGTGCAATGGTCACAAGGCGTTTAAAGGGGATACGCTGTTGGGCTTCCGACAGATCATTTGCTTTGCTAGCACTTCCTTGGGGCGCAGAGGGCTTGCCCCCCTTTTCAGATTTAGCCTCAGGCGTACTTCCTGACTTAGCAAAAGCAGCAATGGGGTCGTCATCCTTCTTACCCTGAGCCTCGAGCAACAATTTCTCTTTCTTAACACTTTCCTTAACGAGCTTCATGAGCGGGTCAGGTGGATTGGTCGGATAGAGGTCAAAGACCAAGCGGTATTGGTACTCTGCGACGGGGTCCAAGCTAAAGAGTTGGGGCTTTACAGCTTCTTTGAGATCAAAGACTAAACGTACCACCGTCGGTTGAAACTGCCCCACCCGAATTTGGGACACATAGGGATCATTGGGTTTGACCTTGGCCACCAGATCTTTCAGGGTTGGGTTGAGCTGCAGACCCTCAATATCCACCACCAAGCGATCGGGCCCGCTTAAGAGCTGATGACTAATGGGTAAGACTTGATCAGACTCTAAGGTAATGCGGGTGTAATCTTCCGAAGGCCAAATACGTACGCCAATTAACTTCGCGCTAGTGTTGGCGCCTACTAACTCGCTCTCTGTCAGTAATAAAACGAGTACCCCCAAAGACCCCATAGACTTCAGACCGTGTTCTAGGACTAAGCGGCGTTTTGGATCCATGGATATTGATAAAGACTCAAGAACTAATTGAGGGTTATAGGCTTGGAGACTAGATTATTCAGGAGCGCTTGACCAATAGAGGTATTGGCATGAAATGTAATCAAACGCTCATACTCGCTTGAATGATCCGTTTGATGACTTGCTTTAATCCCAACACTAAGATCCATTAACGGTAAAGTATTGCCTGCTTTCTCGGGCCACTCAACGATGCAAATCGTGGGCTCATGACTGGCGAAGTGTTCTTGTAAGCCTGCCTCGATCCACTCTGAGGGTGATTGCATGCGATAGAAATCAAAATGATAGAGTTCGATGGGGTGTTGATTGATTTGCAATATATGGGTCTCACATAAACTATAGGTAGGACT
>Ga0164294_10006220_pt1 | contig 10210 bp, 8 predicted proteins | sample GEODES005metaG_FD_111479 | JGI IMG/M metagenome (GOLD analysis project Ga0164294, IMG submission 111479) | Oligotrophic lake water microbial communities from Sparkling Lake, Wisconsin, USA - GEODES005 metaG | ecosystem: Environmental > Aquatic > Freshwater > Lake | place: USA: Sparkling Lake...
ACCAACGACATCTACACCAAGGAAGACCAGCGCTTGCTCACAGTGGCCGGCGCGCTGAGCGCCGACCGAATCATGGGCGTCGAAACGGGCGGCTGTCCGCACACGGCGATCCGCGAGGACGCCTCGATCAACCTCGAGGCGGTCGACCGCATGCTCGAGAAGTTTCCCGATGCCGACGTGGTGTTCATCGAGTCCGGTGGCGATAACCTCGCGGCCACCTTCAGCCCCGAACTCAGCGACCTGACGATCTACGTGATCGACGTGGCCGCTGGCGAGAAGATCCCGCGCAAGGGCGGACCGGGCATCACCAAGAGCGATCTGTTCGTCATCAACAAGACCGATCTGGCGCCGCACGTGGGCGCCGACCTCGAGGTGATGCGATCCGACACGATCCGCATGCGAAGCGGCCCGCAGGGGCTGCGCCCGTTCGTGATGACCAACCTCAAGACGCGCCAAGGGCTCGCCGAGGTGGTGAGCTTCATCGAGGCCAAGGGGATGCTGAAAGCTGCACTCACCTGAAGCCGCAGCGCCGGCCGGGTCCAGCGCTCAGCGCATGCCACCCATGCTGCGCATCGCTCGCACGGCGCCGGCACCAATCGACGCGCCGAAGCGGTTGGCAAGGCGCTCGGCGATGTTTTCCTTGGGCGTGTAGTCGATGATGTCTTCGGCCTTGATCACCTCGCGCGCCACGTAGTCCAGGCTGCCGAGGTGGTCGGCCAGGCCGAGCTTGACGGCTTCTTCGCCGTTCCAAAACAAGCCGGAGAAGATCTCGGGCGTTTCCTTCAGGCGCTCGCCGCGACCTTCGCGCACCACGGCAATGAACTGCTGGTGGACCTGATCGAGCGTGGCCTTGAGGTAGCCGCGCTGCTCGTCGCTCAGTGGCGAGAACGGGTCGCCGATGCCTTTGTTGACGCCAGCGGTCAGCAAGCGCCGCTCGATGCCTAGCCTTTCCATGGCGCCGGCGAAACCGAAACCGTCCATCAGCACGCCGATGGAGCCCACGATGCTGGCCTTGTCGGTGTAGATCTCGTCAGCCGCAGCGGCGATGTAATAGGCGCCCGAGGCGCATTCCTCCTCGACCACCGCGAACACCCTTTTGTTGTGCAGCGACTTCAAGCGCCGGATCTCGTCGTAGACGAGGCCCGCCTGCACCGGGCTGCCCCCGGGCGAATTGATGCGCAAGACCACCGCCTGCGAGCCCTCGTCCTCGAAGGCGCTCCTGAGTGCGCCGATCAGGTTGTCGGCACTGGCCTCGGTGTCCGAGGCAATCTCGCCACGGACTTCAACCAGCGCGGTGTGCGGACCGATGGGCGGGGCGGGCAACAGGTGATCGGCATACGCTGTCCACGCCAGCAGCGCGAACACCGCCAGCCACACCAGCCTGAAAAACACCCGCCAGCGCCGATCGCTGCGCCGCTCCTGAAGATAAAGCTGTGCAATCTGCGTCGCGGTCTCGTCCCAGCCGCCGCGCTCGGAGGGTGTGCGTGCTGGCTGTTCGTTGTCGGGGGTCATCAATGGGTTTCGTCGGTGCTCAAGCGTCTGATGCTGAGGTGGGAGGTGCGGGCTGGGTGTCTGGGGAAGGATACCAATACACCTGCTGATCTCGCTCCTCGACGCGCAGTTTCGTCAGGCTGCCGCGACCGCACGGCCCGCCCACGCAGCGACCGTTGCTCGGGTTGTAGCTGGCGCCGTGGATCGAGCACATGATGAAGTCGCGCCCGGAATCGAGAAACTTGCCGTACTCCCAGTCCATCTCGGTGGGCACGTGCACGCAGCGGTTCAGGTAGGCCACCACCTCGCCGTCAAAACGCATGGCGAAGGCCGTGGCCTTGTCGCGCCACTGGATCACGTCGAAGACCACCGCATCGCCGCGCTCGACGAGTTCATCGGCAGCGCACAGGCGCACGGGCGCTGCTTCGTGCTCAGCCATGTTGCGTAAGCCATGCGTCGAGTTCACCGACCGAATGGGCCACGAAGCGCGGGCTGAATTCGGCAAACGATTCATGGTCGTGGGCGCCGTAGCTGACGCCTACGCAAGCAGCTCCCGCATTGCCTGCCAGTTGCAGATCGTGGATGGTGTCGCCAATCATCAAGGTGCGCTCGGGCTCCACGGCCAGTTGCGCCATGAGCTCTTGCAGCATCTGCGGATGCGGCTTGGAGCGCGTTTCATCGGCGGTCCGGGTGGCATCGAACATGCCGCGAAGCTGCACACTGCCCAGCACCTCGTCCAGACCACGACGCGACTTACCGGTGGCCACGCCGAGGCGATGCTGGCGCGCCTTCAATGAGGCCAGCATGGGCAACACGCCGTCGAACAACGAGAGCTCGCCTTGCCGCGCAGCGTAGTGGTGGCGGTAGCGATCGGAAAGCTCGCCGTAGCGGTGGGCCGGCAGGCCGGGGGCTGCATGCTGCAAGGCCTCGACCAGGCCCATGCCGATCACGTAGCTGGCATCGCGCAAGCTGGGCACCGTCTGGTCGAGATCGGCGCACGAAGCCTGGATGCAGCGCGCGATCAAAGCCGTCGAATCGAACAGCGTGCCGTCCCAGTCGAAGACGATGAGATCGAACTGAGAGGATCGGGTCATGTCAAAGGGGCCCTGGGGGTGGCTGGCGCTCGCGCATCGCCAACTGTTGCAGCAGATCAAGGCATTCTGACGGAAGCGCTGCCTGCAACTCGATGATCTCGCCGCTCGATGGGTGAGCAAAGCGCAGGCTGCGCGCGTGCAAGAACATGCGATCGAAGCGCACGCCGGGCACCGACTCACCACGCGCCAGTGCCCGGTTGGCCGCAAAGTCGCCGTACTTGTCGTCGCCGGCAATCGCGTGCCCTTCGTGCAGCAGGTGCACGCGGATTTGGTGGGTGCGCCCGGTTTTGATGGTCACGTCGAGCAGGCTGAAGCGCTCGAACGGCTGGACCACCTTGACCAGCGTGATCGAGCGGCGGCCGTCGGCGTCATCGACATCAACCGCACGCACGCGGCGCTCGCCATCGGCCGACAGGTACTTGTGCAGCGCCACGTCGATGACCTTCTTCGACGGCGACCAGCGACCCAGCACCAGCGCGCTGTAGGTCTTGGCGATGGTCATGTGGCCCGCATGCTGGCGAAACTGCTCTTGCATCGCGAGCAGCGCCGAGCGCTTCTTGGCGATCAGCAGCAGCCCCGAGGTTTCCTTGTCGAGCCGGTGCACCAGCTCGAGAAACTTCGCCTCGGGACGCGCCTGGCGCAACTGCTCGATCACGCCGAAGCTCACGCCGCTGCCGCCGTGCACCGCCACGCCGGCGGGCTTGTCGATGGCAATCAGGTGTTCGTCTTCAAAGACCACCGGGAATTCACGCGCCGGCGCGGGGGGCTCACCGCGCTCGGCGGCAGTGGGCCCGGTGCGCACCGGTGGCACACGAACTTCATCGCCAAGCACCAGCCGGGTATCGGCTGCAGCGCGGCCCTTGTTGACGCGCACCTCGCCCGAACGGATCACCCGGTAGACGTGCGTTTTGGGCACGCCCTTGAGCAGCCGCATCAGGAAGTTGTCGAGCCGCTGGCCTTCGGAGCCCTCATCGACGAGCACCCTGACCACCGCCGGCGGCGCGGTTTTTGCGGGCGCTGGCGCGTCTGACGTGGTCGCCCGGGAACTTTTGGCCCCTATAATGTGATGCACCACGTTTGCGTTGTAAGTGTTTGATTTTCTTGAGTTTACTCGCGCACTTGCAACGTGAGGTGGCGGCCGGGATGCAAGTTCCGGTCACAGGTGATGCAACGCACTCAGCGTGCGGCGGGCTGTGACCCCAAGAGTTGCAGCGGCCCCAGGTTGATGGCGGCAGAGAAATCGTCCATCGAGCCCTTCGAAGCCATGCTTCGAAACCAACCAAGGTTTTTCCGGCGACAGACCGGCACAGACGGCCCCCATCAGGGCTGGCTGTCCGACCGCTGTTGCCAGCGTCCAGTGATCACGCGGATGACGTCTTCCACGATCCCTTCGCTCAGCCAGAGCCTGACCCCCACGGCGCCCGTTGCGGCCGCTGGGCGTCGGTTCGGGCTGCGGCCGACCGGGACACCGGCTGAAGACACTTGCCCGACCTCCCATGCCCTCACGCCTCTGTGGCGCGACGGACCGAGGCAAGGCTTACGAATCCGTTTCCATCACGACCACGCAAGCGCCAACGCTGCGCCGCCGACCCCCAGGGTCGCACCGGTGCAGTCCAGGGCGATTCCTTTCGGGCTTCGCAGGCACTTCTCGTGCATCGATGAGCCAGCGCCGGTGTTCGGTGCGGGCAATTTGATGAATCCGGCAGCCAGATGGCACCGGCACAGGAGTACAGATGAAACGCATGTTGATCAATGCGACGCAGCCCGAAGAGCGTCGCCTCGCCATCGTCGATGGCCAGAAGTTGCTGGATTTCGAGACTGAAATCGAAGGGCGCGAACAGCGCAAGGGAAACATATACAAGGCGGTAGTCACCCGCGTCGAGCCCTCGCTCGAAGCCTGCTTTGTTGACTACGGCGAAGACCGCCACGGCTTCCTGCCGTTCAAGGAAATCTCGCGCAACTACTTCCGCGAAGGCGTCGATGTGCGCACCGCGCGCATCCAAGACGCGATCCGCGAAGGCGACAGCCTGCTGGTTCAGGTTGAAAAAGAAGAGCGTGGCAACAAGGGCGCGGCACTGACCACCATGGTGAGTCTGGCCGGCCGCTATCTGGTGCTGATGCCCAACAACCCGCGTGGCGGTGGCGTCAGCCGTCGCGTCGAAGGCGAAGAGCGCGAAGAACTCAAGGAAAACCTCGACCAGCTCGAGTACCCCAAGGGCATGAGCCTGATCGCCCGCACCGCCGGCATCGGACGCACCGCGCCCGAACTGCAGTGGGACCTGAACTACATGCTCAAGCTGTGGGACGCCATCGACGGCGCTTCCAAGGCGGGCAAGGGCGCGTTCCTGATCTATCAGGAGTCGTCTCTGGTCATCCGCGCGATCCGCGACTACTTCACCTCCGATGTGGGCGAAATCCTCATCGACACCGACGACATCTACGAGCAGGCCCAGCAGTTCATGGCCCACGTGATGCCGGAGATGGCGTCCAAGGTCAAGCGCTACCGCGATGACGCGCCGCTGTTCAGCCGCTTCCAGATCGAGCACCAGATCGAAACCGCGTTCTCGCGCACCGTCAACCTGCCTTCGGGCGGCGCGATCGTGATCGACCACACCGAAGCGCTGGTGTCGGTGGACGTCAACTCCGCACGCTCCACCCGCGGCAGCGACATCGAGGAAACCGCCACCCGCACCAACCTTGAAGCGGCCGACGAGATCGCCCGCCAGATGCGCTTGCGCGACCTCGGCGGCCTGATCGTGGTCGACTTCATCGACATGGACGAGCCGAAGAACCGCCGCGAGGTCGAGACCCGACTGCGCGAAGCGCTGCGCCCCGACCGTGCCCGGGTGCAGGTCAGCGCCATCAGCAAGTTCGGCCTGCTAGAACTCAGCCGCCAGCGCCTGCGCCCGGCGCTCAGCGAAGGCAGCCACATCACCTGCCCGCGCTGCAATGGCACCGGCCACATCCGCGACACCGAATCCAGCGCGCTGCAGATCCTGCGCATGGTGCAAGAAGAGTCGATGAAGGAAAACACAGCCGCCGTGCACGTGCAAGTGCCGGTGGAAGTGACCAGCTTCCTGCTCAACGAAAAGCGCACCGAAATCACCAAGATCGAGCTCAAGCAGCGCGTGACCGTGCTGCTGGTGCCCAACAAGAACCTCGACACGCCGAACTACCGCTTGGAGCGGCTGCGTCACGACGATCCGCGCCTGGAAAACCTGCAGGCCAGCTACACGATGATCGAAGAGGCCTCAGAGGAAACCGGCGTCACCCGTCGCGAGAAGACTGCGCCCAAGCAAGAGCCCGTGGTCAAGGGCATCGTGCCCGAGACCCCCGCACCCGCACCGGTGCCCAGGCCTGCTTCCGCGCCCGTGGCTTCGGTGGGCGTGCCGGCACCGGCGCCAGCGCCCGCAGCCAGCGGCGGCTTCTTCGGCTGGCTGGGTCGCCTGTTTGGTGGCGGTGACGCCGCACCTGCCGCACCTGCGGCGGTCGCTGCCACGCCGCTGCCGTCGGCCACCGACGCGGGCCGTGGCGATCGAAATGGTCGCGGCGGGCGTGGTAACCGCGGCGGCCGTGACGCGAAGCGCCCGGAGCGCACCGGCGAGGCCCGTCCTGAAGGCCGTGGCGGCGAGCGCCGCGACGCCCGCCCGGGCCGCAGCGCACGCACCGATGAGATGGCAGCTGCTGACACCGGTGTCGTCCGCGAAGAACGCCCCGCACGCAGCGACGTGACTGCCGAAGCCGGTGACGAGACCCGTCGCTCGCGTGGCGGTCGGGGTGGTCGCGGTCGTGGCGACAGAGCCGAGCGTGAGGTGCGCAGCGGCGAGCCAGTTGTCGATGACAACGGCTTGCCTGTTCCCGATGTCGACGCTGAAGGCCAGTTGGCGGCATCAGCCGTCGAGGGCTCGGAGCAAACAGCCGAAGGCGCAGAAGGCTCCGAATCCGGCGAGGGCAAGACCCGACGCCGTCGCCGCGGTGGTCGCGGTGGACGCGATCGCAGTGCAGCGCGGCCAGCGGATGGTGACGGCGAACTCGCCGCCGATCTGCCCGTGACCGGCGATGATGAGAGCGACGCGCAAACCACTGCGCCAGCCGAGGCTGGTGAAGCCGGCGAGCGTGACGGCCGCCGTCGCGGCGGTCGCGGCCGAGGTCGCGGTGATCGCAGCGATGCTCGCACCGATGGCGAGGCTGCCGTCGACTCGGCAGTTCAAAGCGTCGGCTCGTCGCTCAACGAGCAGGCATCTGACAGCGGCACGATCGAAGCCCCGCGCCCTGTGACTTCAATCGTGGCAGCCGAGGTCGTGGATGCAGTGGCCGAGTTCGTCCCCGCGCCAACAGCACCGGTGGAACAGGCAGAGGCCGAAGCCCCGGTCATCGTCGCGCAGCCTGCGGTGATCGCGGTGGCTGAACCGGTGGTGCAGCAAGCGCCAGCACCCGTGGTCGTCGAAGCCCCGGCGGTGGTCGAGCCTGCCGTCGCATCGGCCGCAGCACCGTTCGTCCTTGAGACCACAGCCCTTGCGGCGGTGGCCGAGTCGGCAGGTCTGCAGTGGGTCAACTCCGATGCCGACAAGATGCGCTCGGCGCAAGAGGCGATGGCCAACGAGCCCCAGCCTGTGCACGTGCCGCGCTCGGTCAAACCGGCTGCGGTGATCGACGAAGGCCCGCTGATGCTGGTGGAAACGCGCAAGGACCTTTCGCAGGTCACCCTGCCCTTCGAGTCCGAAGCCGGCAAGCCATCAACCTGAGCGTGGCCCGCTAAGTCGGGCAACCGGCTCGGCAACGAAAACGGCGCACCTCGGTGCGCCGTTTTTCATGGCGGCCGCCGAAGGCGGCTATTGCCGCTCAGGGCAGCAACTCCAGCGCGCGCTGATAGGCCGGGTCGTGCATCAGCTGGTCCCAGGTCAGCGGCTGCGTTTGCGGCAGCAGGGCCACTCGACGCTGCTCGCTGTCTTCATTGGCCTGCCAGCGGCCCGCGGTCTGAGACTCGAGCAGGCCACCGAGCAGTTCATCCACGGCCGCTCCGCCGTCGCCGCATTGATTGCACAACAGCACCAGATCGCATCCCGCGTTGAGCGCCACTTCAGCCGCGTCGGTGTAGCTGACCTCGACACCGGCGATGCGGCGCGCGCCAGCCATGCTCAGGTCGTCGCTGAAGACGGCGCCGGTGAAGCCCAGTTGCAGCCGCAAGATGTCTTTCAGCCAACGTGGCGAAAAGCCGGCCGGGTTGGCGTCGACCTTGGGATACACCACATGCGCCGGCATCACGCTGGACAAGCTGGTGCTCAACCACTCGTAGGGACGCGCGTCGTCGGCCAGGATGGCCTTGAGCGAACGCTTGTCGATCGGGATCTCGAGGTGGCTGTCGGCCTTGACGAATCCATGCCCGGGGAAATGCTTGCCGCAGTTGGCCATGCCCGCGCGCAGCAAGCCGTGCATCAGGCTCTTGGCGAGCATCGTGACGACGCGCGCATCGCTGTGGAACGCGCGATCACCGATCACGCTGCTGGCGCCGAAGTCGAGGTCGAGCACCGGCGTGAAGCTCATGTCGACACCACACGCGCGCAGCTCGCTGGCCAGCACGAAGCCGCTCGCGGTGGCCGCGTCGGTGGCGCCCAGCGGGTCTTGCATCCACTGCTCACCAAGCCGGCGCATGGGCGGCAGGTGGGTGAAGCCGTCGGTGCGAAAGCGCTGGACGCGTCCGCCTTCGTGGTCGACACACACCAGCACGTCGGGGCGGATCGACTTGATCTCGGCGGTGAGCTCGGTGAGTTGCTGACGGTCTTGCCAGTTGCGCGCGAACAGGATCAGCCCGCCGGTCAGCGGGTGGCGCAGGCGGCGCCGATCGGCCGCATTGAGGCTGAGGCCTTCAATGTCGAGCACCACCGGGGCGTGCACGCTGGCGACGGGTGCCGCTGGTTTGGCGCTCTTGCGTGCGCGGCTGGATATGGTTTTTGTCATGGCAGGCTTTCAACCACCACGAAGCTGGTGGCGTAGTCGGTTTCGTCGGTGAGGCTCACCTGCGCGCGCAGCCGCCGCTCATCGAACCACACGGCGAGCGCGCCGTGCAGGCAGATGTGCGGCTGGCCGCTGGGCAGGTTGAGGATTTCGCAGTCGCGCCAGGTCATCGGCATGTGCAGCCCCAGGCCGATGGCCTTGGAGAAGGCTTCCTTGGCCGAAAACCGCGTGCCCAGGTAGCTGATGCCACGGGCTTCGACACGCGCGCGCCGGGCGCGAAAGACCGCCATCTCCTGCGGACCAAGCACCTTTTCAGCGAAGCGCTCGCCGCGCCGCTCCAGCGTGGCAGCGATGCGACGCAGGTCGCAGATGTCAGTGCCCACTCCGTAAATCACGGCGTGCTCGCAGCTGCACCGGCTGCGCGGTGGATGCAGCGCAGGTAATCGCGCACCGTTTCGCTCAAACCCAGTTCGAGCGCATCGGCGATCAACGCGTGGCCGATCGACACCTCTTGCACCCCGGGCACCGCGCGCAGGAAGTCGGTGAGGTTGTCGCGGTTGAGATCGTGGCCGGCATTGATCTGCAAGCCCTCGCGCAGGCCGGCTTCGGCCGTGGCGGTGAACCTCGCCAACACGGCGGCAAGATCAGCGCTGCCATGGGCGCTCGCGTAGGTCTCGGTGTAGATCTCGACGCGCTCGGCGCCCAGCGCGCGCACCGCGGCCATCGCCTGCGGCACGGGATCCATGAACAGGCTGACGCGCACGCCCAGGGACTGGGCCTCGGCAATCAGCGGACGCAACGCATCGGCGTCGTGCGCCAGATGCCAGCCGTGGTCGGAGGTGGACTGGTCCATCGCATCAGGCACAAAGGTGCACTGGTGCAGCGGCAGGCCCTGACGTTTCAACTGACGGATGAAGTCCATCAGGTTGTGCAGCGGGTTGCCTTCGACATTGAACTCGGCTTGCGGCCAGTCCTGCATCAGCGCAGCCAGATCGAACACGTCGTGCCCACGGATGTGGCGCTCGTCGGGGCGCGGGTGCACCGTGATGCCGTGGGCGCCGGCCTCGAGCGACAGCGTGGCCGCACGGGTGACGCTGGGGATGCCCAGCGTGCGCTGGTTGCGCAGCAGCGCCACCTTGTTGAGGTTGACCGACAGCGCGGTGTGGCCGCGGTGCGCGTCAAGGCCGGTGGTGAGCAATGGGTTCATGGTGCGGGGGCGTGGTGACCCGAAGTCGACAGGCCTTGCAACTCGAGCATCACCTTGCGAGTGCGCAGGGCCGAGCCGCCGAGATGATAGTGAAGCAAGCCGCGCAAGGCCTGGCGCCATTCGGGCAGGTGGGTCGAAACGGCGTGAGCCACGGCCTGCAGGCTGCCGTGCAGCAGCGCGGCCTGCACACCGATCAGGGCCGCCCCGGGCAGACCCGACTCGCCTGGGCCAGCCCGTGCCACGCCAGCCTCAGGCAGCACCGCGTAACGGGTGTTGGCGGCCAACGATTCGAGCGTGGTCGTGACCTGACTCAGATCGGGCAACACGCCCGTTTGCTGCAGCAGCGTGATCTCGAAGGCACGCAAAGCCGACTGCGCCGACGACTCAGCGCCACCGGCCAGCACCGGCAGGGTGGCGGCATAAGCGCCGAACACAGCGGCATGGGCGTCGTGGCGGGCCAGCA
>Ga0164294_10006222_pt1 | contig 10210 bp, 7 predicted proteins | sample GEODES005metaG_FD_111479 | JGI IMG/M metagenome (GOLD analysis project Ga0164294, IMG submission 111479) | Oligotrophic lake water microbial communities from Sparkling Lake, Wisconsin, USA - GEODES005 metaG | ecosystem: Environmental > Aquatic > Freshwater > Lake | place: USA: Sparkling Lake...
ATAGCGTCGGCACCGGCCTCTGGCTTCGCTTCGACGGGTGTGTTGAGGTAGGCATTCGCATGCCTGTCAAGCGCGTGCGCATTGGACTTGGGGCAGAGCGCGCCACCTGCTTCGTGCGTAACGCCAACGGCCTGCCGCCGCTGCCAATGGAAGCCAATGTCACCAGCAACACTCTGCAGCACTCGCCCTCCTCCTCTGTTGCTGAGCGTCTCGGTGCCATCAAGGGCCATCAAGGGTTCACCGAGGGTCGCAGTGCCATCAAGGGTCTATCGAGGGAACCCACTGTGGCGCTACCGCCGCTGGGGTTCAACACATGGAATCGTTGGCATTGCTGGGTCGATGAGTCGCAGCTTCGGCGGACTGCAGATCTGATGGTCGGCCTCGGGCTCGTGGCAGCTGGGTACACGTATCTCAACATCGACGACTGCTGGCAAGCGTCGCGGACGGCCAATGGGAGCATCCTCGAAGATCCCGTGCGCTTCCCATCGGGCCTGCGCGCCTTTTCCGCCTATGCGCACGCGCGCGGCCTCCGCTTCGGGCTCTACACTTCACAAACGGAGCTGACATGCCAGGCGCGTCCCGGGAGCTATGGGCATGAGTTGGCAGACGCGGCGGCCTACTGCGCAGCCGACGCCGATTACCTCAAGATTGATGCGTGCGGTGGGCAGCGCTATGCGCACGACAACGCCTCCTGGGCGCTGTTCCGGAACGGCCTGGACGAGTGCGCAGCAAGGCGGAAGCGACCGTTTGTGATGTCATGCTCGTCTTGTGGCATCAAAACCGGTGGAGGCGTTGCAGGCTGTGGACAGTGGATCGCGCAGATGCCGGTGGGCTGCGATGTTTGGCGAACAGGCGATGACATCCAGGCACGCTGGACGTCGGTCCTGACCAACCTCAAGCAGAATACCGAAATGGCTCCTGTCCAAAACTCGCATCCCGGGCACTACAACGATCCCGACATGCTCCAGGTCGGTAACGTGGGCCTCTCGCTCACAGAGCAGCGCGCACACTTCACGCTTTGGGCCGCCATGGGCGGGCCGCTCCTAATATCGACCGACCTGCAGCAGATCTCCGCCTCCGCCCTCGAGATCCTCAAGAATGAGGAGATCCTCGAGATCAACCAGGACGCGCTCGGTCGGCAAGGCACACCGATCGCTTTGCCCGCCGCGAACCGAACCTACGACATCTACGCCAAGCCGCTCGCTGGCGGCGATCTCGCCGTCGTCCTTTTCAATCTCGGCGACACCTCGGCGACGATCGAGCTCGACCTTGCCATGTTGCCTATTGCATTTCAACGGCCGAGCGCGCGCGACTTGTGGGCGCACAGGGATCTTGGCGTGCTGCCGCCCGTGTCGCAGTTCAGCATCGCTTCGCATGACGTGCTTGCGCTTCGGCTGCAAGAAAGGAGCAGCGATGCGTATTTTGCGTGAAGAACTTGTGCCCCTGTGAATAGGACCTAGGTCGCGAAAAGCGAGCCCACACGAACTCCCACACACGCGGCCCGTGACACGAAAGCGGTGACGCGCGCGTGAATGGCCGCCACAGACGACCACGAGAAGCGCAAGGCATTTATCGCATCGTTCATCGGCGTGTACAACTTTGAGCACCCGGGCGGCAAGTTCGAAGTGCATCTGCGGTCCGACGAGCGCTTCTTCGCGCCGCTCTATCAGACAAAGTCAACGTGGTGCTTTGATGCTGCTGGCAAGCTAATGACCATCGACTTTGCCAAGTACGGCGTGTACGAGCTCAACCTTGAGGACGAGACGGCCAAGTCATTTTCGGGGTCGGCGAAGGGAAAGCCCGAAAACTGGCGTAAGATGTCTCTCAAGCGCCCGTTCTCAAAGGCGGAGATGATGCTCTTCGACTCCGTGTGGGACTTCCAGCACCCGGGTGGCTCGTTCCCGGTCGAGTTCCGCGCGGATGCCTACAACCACTTCATCTGCAATGACTTCCCGACGCACTCGCATTGGAAGTGCGTGCTCGCCGCGCCTCCTGCGCGCAGTGGGTTGCCTCCTTGTGTTTTAGCGCGTGCACGGGCCTTTTCTGTTGGCTTGCCTGACGCTGCTGCGATCGCGGTCGGCCCGCAGGATTTTGAACGACGAGACCGACACTCCCAAGGTAGAGATCAACTGGGGCAAATTTGGCACGTATGAGCTCACCATCGCGGCTGACGGCGAGTCGATGGATGGCTCCGCCAAGGGGCAGCCCGAGAACTGGCGCAAGGCGAAGAGGCTCCGGTCGCTTGGTCAGGTAGCCGAGGCGCACGTGCACGACCACTAGAGATGGTCGAGGCGCGCGCCGGAGCCGATCGGGCCGAGCGAGGGAGCCCTAGCAGCGCGTGTGAGCCATTCTGTGAGCCATGGGCGCTAGAGGTGATCAAGTCGATCAAGAGCTGAAAAGAGGAAGGCGGCGCTAGGCACAAACAAGCACGATTGGATTCAGAGGGGACACAGGGGCTCAGGAGGGGGATTACTGCACATACCCTTTAGAGTTCTCCGGTGTAATCAAGGACCTTGTAAAAGAACGTTCACCATGAAGTTTCTCAACAAGTCCTCCAACTGTAAGCGTGTGAATGTTAAAACGGATCCACACCGTGTGTGCGCGTGCGTGCTGCGTGCATGTGAATATGTGTGAATTCACAGTGACCGTCTGGGGTGTTCACGAGACGCGAGACGCATGTCGTGCGGCGACGGCCGGCCGCCGAGCCTCGGCATAGTTGCGTGCATCGCGCCAGCCCCGGGGCCAACCAACAAAATGCCGCTCATCACGACTATGCTGCGATCCTTCCGCAAGACGGTGTCACGGGGTGACCTTCAGGCGCTCGGCGGCCGTACGTGCTTATACCTTTGTGCCCATGACCGTGACAAGATGCTCCTGGAGCACGTTCGAGATGTTCAGCATCAAGCTCAGACACCCAGTCTCAATATTATCGGCGTTCGGGTCTTCTTCTATCCCTCAATCTCATTATATCCCTCGTCCGCTAAGACTGTGTCTGGTGGCTCTACCATGTCGGCCTTCCGTGAGGCATTTGTTCAGGCATATGCTGATGGCGCAGAGTACTTCCACCACACGTTCGAAGACGTGGAATACACACGCGCTGGCTGGATGCGGGGCGCAAAGCGATGGTTGAACAAGAGCACGCCACATGGCATCGGCGTATTCTTTCCGCCAGGCCGTCGAGGCGCCGGGCGAACTCCGACATTTGTATCACGTCGGCACCTCGAGATCTTTTCGACGTACGCCCCATACGGGCTGCCCGACAATGCTGTCGGCAGCTGGTTGGCATCTGTGTACGCCGAACGCTCAAACGAAGTTGCGTATAACCACACATTGCCTCGCAGACGTGCGCATGGCCGCCAGGCGCTCATCGAGTGTGGCCAGAGCGCGGTCGCTCGCTGGCTGCGCGGCGTGCAGCCACCGCCACCGCCCGCTGATTGCTCTAGAGCTGGGGCAGACCGCCCGCTCGTGTGAGAGCAAATCAGCCTCAGAAATGGTATTTTTGTGTGAACTGTGTGAATGTGGTTGGCGGGCGCGCTCCCTCCTGAGTGGCATATTTGGGTCTCGCCGCACCTTCTCTCTTTATGGCTGTTTCTCAGCTCTCCGTCTGCATGTGTTTCATTTGAGGCCTGGCCTGTATTGTATTGTTTTGTTTTCACGGCTGTGCTGCTTACGTGTTGTGTGTATTAACATGAATGTGAATGTTAGTCAAGTCAAGTCAAGTGTTAAGATCGCGTCGATGCACGATGGACGGGACCACGACCGGCGTACTCTTTAACATAGCCGCGGCCTCCGCGGCGGGCGCGTGCCAGATATCAATTTTTCACCCTCTCGATTGCTTGCGCATCCGTTGGCAGCTGGCTGGCGGCGACGCTCGTGGCTGGCTTGCATTCACGATGGACATCGTCCGGAAAGAGGGCTGGTGGCATGGCCTGCATCGGCCGGGCCTGCCAGCAAACCTGCTTGCGGTTGCAGGTTCGCAAGGTCTGCGATTAGGCGTGTATCCGAGCGTGCGCGACCAGTTACTGGGCGACAGACACTCTCTCTCGGTGGAACCGCACATGATGGCCGTCGCCGGCTTAGTCAGTGGCTCGCTCGCGTACTTTTTGTCAGCCCCGCTCTGGCTCATCAAGACTCGGTTTCAGGCTGCCGCTCAGATTGGCGGCGCTGGCGGCATACGCTGGCCCGCGACGCCTTTGGGCTACTGGGTGGGCTGCACGCCCCTTGTCGTGCGAGGGGCAATGCTCACTTCAGGCCATATGGCCGGTTACGACGGCACGAAGCGATTTGCAAGGAGTCGTGATTGGGTCCGCGAAGGTCCACTCCTCCACATGTTCGCCGCCATGGTCGCTGGCGTTGCAGCCGCCACGTTGTCGGCGCCCGCCGACGTGCTCCAGACTCGATTGCAATCTGGCTCATCTGCAGGCCCTCTGCAGTGCGTCGCTGACGTTTGGCGCGCAGATGGCCCATTCGGCTTCTATCGAGGTTGGAGCGTCAACTGCTTGCGCCTCGTGCCCACATTCATCGTGGGCTCCGTCATTTATGAGCAGGTGCGGAAGTTGCTCGGCTTGGGCTATTTTGTTTGAAGCACGTCTATGGATAAGGAACGGACCGCCAATGACGGGAGGCCACCAGGTGGGGCCCTGCGGCGCGGCACGCATCGGGTATGGCGATTCAGTGTTGAACGATCCTGATTCGCGCCGGCTGTCGGTGATGGTCGCGTGTGAATGGTCGCATGCGAGGTGTGAATGGTCGCTCACACAGCGTCCGCGAGTAGGCCGCTCGCTCGGCCCTGGCGCAGGCGGCGGGGGCATCCCAAGCCCCCAAGCCGAGCGCCGAAATCCCCGCACCGGAGACAGGGGAGATTTCCAGTTCGCAGCGCCGGGACACGACGGATCGCGGACGGACGAGGATCCCGCCCGCCGCATGTACGCGCCTGTACTCACAACTCCAAATTTGCACAACTCAGAACCCCGTCACATACGTCGTTGCGGCTTCGGTGCACTGTGCATCGCCGTCCACCGCGCACCCGGGCCGTTTTTGTGTTTTTCAGAGAACACAGTCAAAATAGAATCCACCTCAAAACTTGATTGAAACCCGTCCGACTCCGCTCGGTGATACGGGCGAAGCACACGCACACGCCCCGCGCACGGGGTGACGGGTACAGGGTACACGGGTCACGGCGTGTGGGTGCGGCGGTCGGATGTCAGAAGCACTGCGTGCAACAATGTCCATAGCATCGAATACGTGTTTTCAAGGACGATCATGCCCGGTCGCAGTGCCCGGTCTAAGGCTCACGGGCTGTGGCTCCACGCTCGCATGAGGCCACGTTATGGGCCACGTCATGGGCTATGTGACGCTCATTTGAACATGAGGCTGAGCTCTCGCTTGGCAGATTCCACACCATCCTGACAACATGGGAATCGACCACGCAGTCATCAGCGTCGCCTAACCGCTCACTCTTTGAGCCCGTGGTTTCAGGATTTGCGGTTGCGGCCGTTGCTTACACTGCCGTGCGCCGCATTGCGCTGCTGATCCGTGCCAAATAGCGCCCGCACGCTCTTGGGCGCCTTCTCACGTGCTACCGCCGAGTTGGTCGGGCCAAGCAAGGTGCGCCACCGCTTGACTGCGTCCGATCCCGAGAGCTCGAGCTTGATGACAGGACCACTGCTCATGAACCGGACCAGGTCGGGGAAAAAGGAGCGTTCGGCGTGCTCGGCATAGAAGGTCTCACACTGGCGGCGCGAGAGCCGGCAGCGCTCCTCACGCTCGATGGTGAGCCCAGCTCCATCAATCATCGCCTTGATCCCATTCACCGTTGCACTGTCCTTTGCGACATCGGGCTTGAGCATCGCAAAGGTGCGTTCGGTCGCGCCACCGCGCAGCGCACAGACCCGCGCTACCAGTGATGACGGTGTGCTGGACGTTGAGGAGGCCGTGCAAATGCGCCGCGGCGTCACGGTTGCGCCCAGGGCCACGCTGACCAGGGCCACGATGAGGAGGGAGCGGGCCATTTTTCTCCTCGTGAAAATCTCCCGGCGCGATCGGGGCTTCTTGACGAATCTACCGGTACGCCTAGCGTGCACAGCAACTTACGTGCTCGACGGCGGTAGCCGCAAATATTCATAGGATCCTACTTTATTACAGCATGAGGTTACGGTCCCGGGTGTAATTATATAAATCGCACGCGGAGAGACCCGCCACACCCACACGCCGCCGCGACAACAACCAGACGCGTCGCGAATGCTGCCCACCTTTGCTCGTCGCGTGCTTGCCGACATGCGCTCGAGCGACTGGAGCTTCTACGGCGGCACTTACGCAGCCATTCTTGCGTCAATGGTTGCTGCTGGCGGAGCCGCCATGTACCTGATCGGGCCTCTGGCTGATGCGGCAGAAATACAGGCGCGGCGCAGGCGGCGCAACTAATATCATAGTCCATCGCATTAGACATTCGAACCTCGCTTCCACCTGCAAAGAGGCGCCCAGTCGATTGCTGTTTGCTCGTCGCCGCTCTGTTCGACATTGTTCTATAGGAGCTTGGGCGCCGCAACCAAGAGGCCTCCAAGGCACACGTCCACGATTGACGATTCTGGTATATCTTCACACCAGGAGCCCGCTCGGCCGCAGAGGCCGCACACGAGAGACGCCGCGCGCACGTGTGCGCCGTCCTCCCGCGCCCCGGGGACCGGTCGAGTCGAGTCGCGCCGCGCTCGCCGGGTTCGGGCGCGGCGGCCAGCCGGCCCCCGCCCCGCCGCTACCCCCCGGGCGGGGCCGACATACAAGTTACAACGGTCGTGAACTCAGTTTTAACAAGAACAGATTTACAGAACATCGCACAACTCCTTGACAACTCGAACTCCGGCTCCTGCTGCTCGGCCCGCGCGCCGCTACCGGCCGTCCGCGCGGCTCGGCTTGACAGGTTGAAGCCCCCCGACGATACCTCACAGAAGCTCCCTACGGTGTCGCACGGGGTGGCCGCGGCGGGCGGTACTGTCTACTGAACCGAACCTGTCTAAACGACCCCCGACGGAGTGGCCGAAGGGACACGGGTACTGTCTACTGAACCGGGCGCGCCGAAGCAATTAACGAAGCAACCCTTCGGCGTGTCATCACGAACCTTAGGTCCAGTGGCCCTGTGGACCTCCAGCCACCACGCAGCGTGAGCGCTCTCCGGAGCGCCTCGCCGTCGGCCTCAAGGACAAAGTGGTCGCCCAGCGTCTCGTCCACAGCCGCCTCGAGAGCATCCGGACGAGCGACCTCAAAGGGAGTGCGCACAAACGCGGTCCGATACTGGCCTTCGAGAGGGGTCTCGCCACGCTCATCTTGCCAGCCGCGACAGTTCGTGAGGCGGCGCGTCCCTGCATGAACCCTGACCTGTCGCCCTCGCCGGATGACCGGTTCAAAGCCAAAGCGGTCGAGCGTGAGCGCGAGGAGAGGCTTGTTGATCGTACCGGTTGTGGGCTGCAGCGATGCTGTGATGCACATGCGCAGCCACGCGGCCAGCAGCACGCGCGAGAGGCCACGGCCGCGAAGATCCTCGCTGATTTGCATTCCACGAAGAGCCGAGGCGTCCTCCTTAGCTGCAAGTAGCATGTAGCCAACGCGACGACGCTTCTCCGACGTTCTGTTGACGAAGAGGAGCTTGCAACACGGTTCGTCCGGATTTCGGTCGAGCGCAAAGTCCACATCGAGCGCAAAGTCCAGGTTGCTTAAGTCATCAAAGGTGCCCAGACGCCAACACGCGTCGCGGCCCCATCCAACTTTCCTCAATGTGCGCAGGCAAGGCGGTGCGCCATGTAGCTTGCCTGGCGCGTTTAGGCATTCTGCGGGAACATCCTGCAGTGCACGCCACGCTGGCGGTGCCTGCACAGAGACGGCGTGTAGCGGGTTGTACAGCACCATGAGAGGAGGGACACCCGATACCGGGACTCGTCTTTGTGAGCCGGACTCGTGTGGCAAAACTGGACGCCGCCACGGCGCATGATCTGGGCGCGTGCGCAGCGCGTGCGCTGGGAGCCGACCCGCCTCCCCCTGTGTGAACGTGAACTCGGCACACGCGACCGGCACTGTCACATGTACTGCCCTGTGTGTATACGAAAGGGCCCACCGTTCACGTTGAATTTCCACCTCTCGCGAACGGTGCGGTTCCGGGGAGTGAAAAGTTGACGGTGTGAACCGCTCATATCCAGACCTCATGGGAACCGGACGCACTCTTGGTCTTGGGTGGACCGAAGTAGTACTTCTTCAACGGCATGACATAGTCGTCGTCGTTCACGCATGTAGCCTTGGGCACGCCCCCAAGTGTCTTGGGCCGCGGCTTGTTGGGTTGCGCCCGCGCGAGAATCGGCGGCGCTGGGTGCAGTCTCTCCCTAGCCTCTATGCTACTAAGCGATGGGATTTTGAGTCGCGGCACGATATTGATCCGCAACGTATTTGAAGGCGCCCACCCCGCAAACAGCTCGAGCCCGTGCCACGAGATCGTGTGCTCTCCCGGCTGCTCAAAGGTGTGCCGCGTCATTGCCCATTGTAGATCCACGCCAGGGCCCGGGTCTGCGGCAGCGGCGGCAGCCTCGTCACGATGCATCAGGCAGCGTGCAAGCTCCACGAAGTCGTCCCTAGCCATCCGCTCGCCGCCTGCGAGCCGACGCAGAGCGGCACTCCTCTCCCACGCTCCGACGTCGGCCAAGAGCACCTGCGCGTTGTGGCCATGGCCAATATCGAGCTTCCCGAGCGCCAACCAGAGCTGATCCAGAGAAATCGTGCCGCTGCCTTTGTCCACGGCGAGGTTGTCAAAGTCAGCACGAGCTCGCTCTAGTGCGGCCGGATTGGAAACACTCCCAGCTGGTACATGCAGCTTGCCGTCGATGTACTCGCCAAGTACGGCCTTTTGGTGGCCAGCGCGATGAAGTGGCTGTGCAAGTGGAGACAGCACCTCATACACGTGAACGACCAGAATCTCTTCTCCAGCAGCAGCATTCTTCGTCCTCGTGAAGATGCTCCGGCGCTGCGCGCTTTTGAGCGGCGTCGCAGAAAGCACCGCGAGACACTCAAGAATGCATTCGCACTCGGCAGCACTAAACGCGCATCCATTTGCTAATTCCTGGATGGACAGCTGGCCACCATGAACATTGGGCAGCGATGCATTCACTGGCACCTCATGGACAGAGCTCTCTGCAGCGCCCATGACGGAACACAATATCTGCAGGTCGAAGGCTCGTTCAAGCCGCAAAAGCACAATGCTCCCGCTGGCCGGCTTTCTCGACCTGACCTGGGCACGCCCTTGACCGGAGCTACTCGACAGGTCGTCCTTTCTGTGTCCACATCTCTCTCCTCACACCTTTTCGCTCTTTGAAATTTCCAAACTTCAGGTGACCTGTATTTGTACATGTACATGTACCAGGAAGTTAGACAGCACGTAGGTCGTCGTGAGGATTTCGAAATGTTCCGCGATCGTGACCTTTTCCGTTTTCCTTTTCCCGTTTCCCAAACTTTTCGCTCCTCACGCGCATCTCTCTTTTCGTCCTTGTTTGTGCCCGCACACTTGTCACACATCCGCACCCGAGTGCAGATCGACGAGTCTGCGCCCCGAGGACCTCCGACTAGCGATAGACAGAGCGTCGCGCACTGGGCGTGCACGCCATGGGCACCAACGTCACCAATGGAACGCAATGGACGTTTCTCGACATGAACCTCACTGACCTCTGCAATGCCACCAATGTCACCAATGCTCACTGCAACGCCACGAATGCCACCGATGTGAGTTTTCGTGACCGCTGCAATCCCCCGGGCGGCTCCTCGGGCGGCGTGGACGTGCAGGCCCTCATTGGGATTTTCCTTGCAGCGCTGTCAGCACTCATCTCATCTGTTGCACTGGTCATCATGAAGCGGTCGGCTGATGTGGAGGTTGGCCTGCCACTGTGCAAGCGATGGCGCTGGTGGCTGGGCTTCGTCATCAACACAGGTTCTGAGTTGACGCTCTCGACGGTCGCGCTCACGCTCGCCCCACTCGCGATCATCGCTCCAGTCTTTGGCACGCAGGTCATCTTCAGCGCGATGATCGCACGCGCCGGCTGCGTCCCCGGCGTCAAAGAGATGATGTCATTATGTGAGTGGATCTGCCTTGCGGGGGCGATTGCTGGCATCGCGCTCTGCAGCGCGTTCGGCCCATCGTCCGAAACAGCCATCCTTTACGAGGAGTATCAGATCTACCTGC
>Ga0164294_10006224_pt1 | contig 10209 bp, 3 predicted proteins | sample GEODES005metaG_FD_111479 | JGI IMG/M metagenome (GOLD analysis project Ga0164294, IMG submission 111479) | Oligotrophic lake water microbial communities from Sparkling Lake, Wisconsin, USA - GEODES005 metaG | ecosystem: Environmental > Aquatic > Freshwater > Lake | place: USA: Sparkling Lake...
CCGGTGGTGTCGTAGTTAGTGGCGGTATCGCCGGCGATCGCGGTCCGGCGCAGTTCGAAGATGTTCCCGTCGCGGTCCACGCCCACGTGGTAGGCGATGTCCACCCACCCCCTGTCGATCTGGTGGTAGCGCTGATGCTGCCGAAGCCGCGAGGTGATGATGCTGTTGTCGCCGAGGGCGACTTCGGTGTGGTGAATTGTCATCCGGGTGATGGTGTGCGGCCGACCACCCGGCAGCGGCGGACGCGCACCCCAGGAATCACGGCACAGCAGGGCGGCCGACGCCGCCGGGGGAGTCGCGCGGGCTTGTCCGCTGGCGCCGACGACGCCGACCACCCCGGCCGCGCCGGCCAAGTGCAGAAGACGTCGGCGGCTGATGTGCGCGTCACCGGTCGTCATCGGTTGTTTTCTCGCTGAGTGATCGCCGCCTGTAACTGTTCGAGGCGCTGCTCGCGCGGGCCCTCGAGTTCGACGAGCAGCGGAGCGCCTGCGGCCGGCATGATGTCGAAACGTCCGTCGCGGAAAATCTGTTTGAAGATCTCATCCACGGTGTCGCGGTAGACGAGATCGACCGGGCGGATACCGTCGGCTTCCATCTCCACCGGCCAGCGCTGCGATCCGGGCACGAACGCCAGAATATCGAGGTGGTCGAGGGCCTCACGCACCGCGGGCACCATCGACGCCACGAACTCGTCGTCGATGTCGGTGGTATGGCAGTCGGCGGTGAATTGCGAGTAGGCGAGATAGTCCACCGGGGCCCGGTCGAAGATGACATTGGCCGCGCTGCTGGCGTAGCGATGGACGCGACTGATGTTGTAGTACAGCTGAAGCCCATTGTGCAGGCGGGTGGAGGAGTCCCGGAAGAGAATCTCGTACGGGCCGAAGAGCCCGAGCGCGCGGTAGGGCTCCTCCTCGCGGAGATACCCGTCGTGCGCCGCCACCCAGTCGTTGACGACGGTGGACTTGCCGAGCGAGTGGGAGCCCGAGACAGCGATCCGCACGGGGCGAAGACTACCGCTACGACGCCGCTCGGTCGCCTGTTCGCTCTGCACGCCGAGGTTTTCTAATTGTGCACGCCACGGCCGGCATTGACGTGTTCAGGTCGGTAACTATCCGGGCGACGCGACCTAAAAGTTCACCCGGGATAAGGAGACAAGCGTCACGCTGCGGTTTAATCTGTGGCAACTGAGAGCCGCCCGGCCCGGTGGTCGAGCGACTCTAGCTTCGTTCACTCTCGGGAAGTAACGGGGGACAGTCATGGGCGTACCGGCTGGTTACCACGCTGATCTGACGGATGTTAGAAGTCGTGACGGCGTTCAGGCGAGGGGTCCGGCAACCTCGGTTTCGGGGTTGCGTGTGGGCCGGGTTGGCGTGCTGGCGGCGGCCCTCGGCATCGGTGCGGCGATGTTCGCGGTCCCTGGACTGGCGGCCGCTGACACCGGCGGCTCCGGCGGTGCGAGTGGGTCGGTGAGCAGTGCGGGTTCACTCTCGAGCGGCTCTCGCGGTCCGGCGCACGCTTCGACCCGGACGGCGCGTCAATCATCGACACCTGCCGACGGCGTTCCGGGCGCCAGTGCCGCCGAAGCGGTGGCAGGCCGGGATCTCGGAACCGGTCGGCAGACAAGCGCCTCCAAAGGTCTCCCGAGTTCGACCGCGCCGGAAGCGGAACCGAGGCGTGGCGCCCGGAGCGTCGGGCAAAGTGCCGTCGGGGGCGGTGCCTCCCCATCAGCCAAACGCACCAACAACGCATCGCCGGTGGAGGTCCCGCCGGCCGCCGTAGCGACGACACTGTCGGCCACCACGACCGCCAGCACCGCAACGGTTCCGGCGGTATCCGCCGCAGCGGTGCCCCAAGTCTCGGCCGGAAACGCCGGCGCGGCGGCGGTAGCAATCAGGTCGGCGCGCGTGGGTCGGGCGGCTGCCGTGGTCGCTGCGACCTCGGCCAGTCCGGTGCCCTTTGCCGGGCTGCCGGCCAATGGGCTCTTCGCGCAATTGGTCCAGAGGATTGACGCTCAGAACCAAGCGGCGGTCCGCACCATCTTTCACGCTCTGCTGAACTGGACCTCCACGCTGCCAGTCAATCCGCTGACCACGTGGTTAGAAGGCGGCCTGCTGATAGTCCGCAAGTCGCTGTTTAACCAGACCGCAGGGGTTCACTCAGTTCAGAGCGCGAACTCGCCCGCCTTGGTGATCGGCAAGATCGATGTCATCGACCCCGAGGGCGACGCCTGGAAAGTCGAGCTGGTCAGCGATCCCAGCCACGGCACCGTGGAGATTGGGACTACCTCACAGGCCAACGGCATCGGTTCGACGAAGTACACCTACACCCCCGGTGAGGGCTATGCCGGTGGTGACCAGTTCGTCGTGAAAGTCACCCCCACCGAACCGGTCTTTAACATCCTGCACCCCTTCGGTGTGTTGAACACCCGCTACTACACAGTGGCGGTGGGTGATGCGGCCGAGGCGGCCACAATCCGGTTCAATGCCGATGGCGCCGACCCGAAAGACGTCCTGGATACCCACCTGTTCCTGTCGAACGCGGCGGCCACGGTGACGGTGCGCAAGCAGGGCCTGTTCAATCCGAACTACAAAGTGGCCGTGACGCTTTCGGCCGAGACGGCTGCTAAGTCGTTCGCGACGATGGACGTCCGAGGAAACATCAGTGCGGTGCCGCTCGACACGATGCTAGGCGAGGACTGGGGGGCGTACACGAAGAAAGCGGCCGAGAACGGCGTCAAGCCGCTGCTCATGCTGAAGTACTCCGCTGGCGGGGTGGACAAAGCCGTGATGGCCGACATCAGCACTGTGACGAAGAACTCCGACGGCACCTACACCCTATCGGGCCAGCTCATGGCTGACACTACGGCCCACAACGGTCGGGTCGACAGGTGGGATTTCATCGGGGCCAAGTACCAGAGGCCCTACGAGGACTTCCTCGCCGGTGCCGGCCTGGCCGACTGCAAAGCCGGGCAGCAGTGCGCGTCGGTGTCGGTCGTGGGAAAACTCGCGTTGACGACGCTGTCGCCCAGTGTCTTCGCCCAAACCGGCGGTCGCGACTATCCGCTGCCTCAGCCGGGTGACGCCGCTGCGACCCAGACCAGTCCGGGCTCGATGGGTCCGGGAACCGCACCGGGCAACGGCACCGAACAGTTCGGGAGCACCAACAGCCAAGACGTCGAGTTGACGGCGATGATCCCGTGGGGCACGACCGGCTCGTTCATCAGCGCGACCAACCTGACCCAGGGCAATACGGAGGGGTCCCCCAACGGGATCTTCCTCAACACCGCCACCGTCCCGGCCGGCGGCACCAGCACCAAGTGGGTGAAAACGCAGCTGGTGGGCAACGAGTGGAATGCCGCCGTGAACGCGATGGCACGCTACGACCAGGCGCTGCTGGACGACAACGGAAACCCGGTCCCGACCACCCTCGCCGGAACCCTTGTCACTCCCACGACGGTGACGATCGCCGTCCCCGTCGGTGTCAACCCGGGCAGCCTGATCGGCCAGCAGATCACCGGGCAATCGGGGTCGGGCATCGCTGACGGCACCGTCATCAACGGTTTCGTCTCCGCCGCAGCGGGCAGTGTGACGTACTCGGTCAGCAATGCGATTTCGGCGACCTCCGGCCCGGTCGCGGTCAACTTCCCGATCACCTTCCCGAACATCCCGCAACTTCAGCCCGGATTAGTCGTCGGCCTCAGCGACGGATCGGTGTACTACTGGAACGGGCACGCGTGCGCCAAGCCATCGTGCACCGCTCCCACGGTCGACTACGCGAACCCGGCGGTCATACAAACGGACAATCCGGGTCTGAACCCCGTCAGTATCGCGATCGGACCCAACGGAACCCTTTACGCGGCCGGCGAATTTCTGCAAGTCATCGATACCAAGAAAAACGAGATCAGCGGATCTATCACGGCGCCGTGGCTTAACGGATCCTTCCCGTCCGTAGCGGTCAACCCGAACGGCGTTTACGCCTACGCCACCAGTGGCGTCCTTCCGGGCAACACGCAGGGGATCGTGGTGGTCGCAACGGCCACCAACACCGTCCAGACGAATATTTCCCTTCCCGACGGGGCATCCGCGAACGCTGTTGCGATCAGCCCCGATGGCAACGTCGGCTACATCGCCAGCGCGTCGGGGACCCCGTCGGTGTACCAGTTCGACGCGAACACGAACGCTCTCGTCGGCCCTCCGATCGCACTCCCGACCGGTGACTACGTGCGGACGGGCATGGCTGTGTCGGGCGACGGTACCTATCTGTACGTCTCGAACGCGGCCACCGGAACCGTCTCTGTGATCGACACGACCACCAACACCCTCCTCCCAGATTCCATCAATGTCGGGGGCAGCCCGGGTGCAATGGCGGTTTCCCCAGACGGCCAGTATCTGATCGTCACACAGGTACCCAACAACAACCCCAACAGCGTCTCGGTGATCGACACGACGACAAATACCGTGACGACCCAGATCACCGTCGGCAACGGTCCAGCCGGGGTCGCGTTCAATCCCGTCGTCAGCGCATCGCGCGCCTACGTCACCAACTCCAACGACAGCACGATGTCGATCATCGACACGCAGAACTGGACGGTCATCAGCACAGTCCCCACGGGCTACGGGCAGGACAACACCTTGGGTGTCGGCATCACACCCGACGGCGCCAATGTGTACCTCGCCAACTTTTTCGGAGGTGGCGATTCGAAAGGGACCGTCCCGACCTTCCAGGTCGGTATCCCTGTTCCGAAAGAGTGGGTACAACTGCAGGCCCCCGGTGCGTGGGGCAACGGCGTCGCGGTCAACACCGTCACGGCGCTGGCCGACAACAGCGGGTTTGCGGTCGGACTCAGCGACGGTCGGGTGGGGGTTTTTGCCAACCCCATCAAGCTTGACGGGACCTTCTCCGATCCCAGCGTCGGCTGCTCGAACGGCAACAACGGCAATTGCTGGTTCACGTTCGGCTCAGGCAGCGGGGTCAACGCTATAATTCCCAGCGGCCAGGGGTTGGTCGCCGTGTCGAACGCCTTCGACGTGTCCCTCATCGAAACATGGGATGGCAAGGGTTACGGCGCCGAAAACATCTCCAGCAGCATTTATCCAGGATCCGATGCAACGACCCTGCTCCCCTATGACGGAACCACCCTGGTCGGGTCTATCGGCGGCACGGCGTTGTGGGCGGACACCACTACCGGAGCCATTAACCCGTACTACCCACTCCAGCTGGCCGGCTCGCAGGCCTATCTGGCATCCAGTGCGAGTTGCTCCCCATCAGCGGCCAATGCAGGGGTCGGATGCTCCGGCTATGTGTTGACCGTCCAGCAAGCTGCCGGAAATTCGATCAGGATCGGTCAAACCCTCTACGGCGGGGCCGGCCTCTTGCCCGGCACCGTGATCACCCAGCAGATCAGCGACGGACTCGGAAATCTGTGTTCGAATACGTGCAACAGCGGCGGTACTGGTGTGTATCTGGTGAACACCTCCCAGCTGGTCGCCCCGGGCACTCCAATGAGCGCATCGGACGGTACCGGTTTCATCGTGGGCTTCAACGACGGCCTGGTAGTCCAATTCGGCTACCCCGGAACCGGTTCCGGCGGCGGCAGGTCGGAGGTGCAGTTGAATCCGGGCGCCGGTTGGGGCGCTCAGGTGAACACGATGATCCCGTGGCGGGACGGCCTTGCTCTCGGCCTGCAGAATGGCGCGGTCATGTACTGGAGCCCCTCCAACAACACCAACAGCGGACTCGATTATCAGGGGTCCACCGTCACGCCCCAGGCAACCGCGCCCGCTCAACCGGCGGGCTGGTCGCAGCTGATGGGCTATACGGACAACTGCGACTGCGGTGTCCCTTTCGGCAGCCCGGTGTCCTCGATGGTGCAGATGGGGGACGGTTTCGCAGTAGGGCTGGCCAGCGGTGAGGTCTGGGGCTTCAACGGTTTCGGCCCGGTCTCGACCACTTCGGCGTTCGGCTTCACCTCCGACGGCACGGCCGTTCCCTATGACCGGCTCGGCTCCATCGTCCCATCCGATTCGGTGGCGCTGGTGGCGGGGAACCTGCTGAATTCCCCGGTGACCATGGCGCTGGCTCCCAACGGCAATCTGTACGCGTTCGGGGATACGTTCACCGTGGTCGACATTGCGACCAACACCATCACCGCGTCGCTTCCGATTGCGCGACCCGGAGCGGTTCCCCAGGTGGTGGTGAGCCCCAACGGCCTCCTCGCCTACGCCACCGCATACCTCGGGAATGACACCGCGGGTCTCGCGGTGGTCGACACGACGCAGAACACCGTGTTGAGCACGATGGCGCTTCCCCAGTACACCAACGCCGACGCCGTGGCGATCAGCCCCGACAACACCTACGGCTACATCGCGAGCGGGTCCAACGGCTCGATCTACCGATTCAGCACCAGCGCTCAGCCCACCTCCGTCGCGCCCGTGCTGACGGGTTCGCCGCTGGCCCTGCCGGGCGCTTTGCCGAACCCCGGCTATGCGGGGCTGGCGTTCTCCCAGGGCGGCGGCACGCTGTACGTGTCGTACGCGCAGAACGGGAACGTCTACGTCGTCGACACGGCAACCAACACCATCAAGTCAACGATCAATCTCGGTGGATCCCCGGGCGCCATGACGGTCTCCCCCGACGGTAAGTCCCTGCTCGTCGCGCAGAGTCCCAACGTCGACAGCAACTCCGTCTGGGTGATCAACACCTCGACCAACACCCTCGACACCACGATTTCCGTCGGCAATGGCCCGTTCGGGGTGGCCTTCAACCCCAACCCCGGTCTGCCCTACGCCTACGTCACCAACTCCAATGACAGCACGGTGTCGATCATCGACACCTCGACCTGGAAGGTCACGGGGACCTTCGCCTCCGGCGCCGGCAAGGACGACACGTTGGGCATCGTGGTCACACCCGACGGCAGTCAGGTGTACCTCGCCAACTACGACGGCGGGGGCAACAGCGACGGGACCATCCCGGTCTTCCAGGTCTTCGGTGAGGTTCCCGCTGTCTACGTTTTCCGTCAGATGGCCACCAGCACCACTCTCGGTGGCGGGCCCAACAGTGGTGTGCAGCAACTGATCCCGGTTACCCAACTCGCTCGTGATTCCGCCGGCAACCCGGTTCTCGCTACCTCGGCCTTGGCCGGGCTGACGAACAACGCAATCTATGATTGGGCCGGCACAAACCAGTGGACCGAAATCAACGGGGATGCGGTCTCTCAGGACTGGAATCAGATTCAGCCGCCTGGGGACGCCTCGATTACCTCCGCAATTCTGCAAGCGGCGTGGGGTTATGCTCAGACGGCAACAAGCGTATGGGCCTACGACCCCACGAGTGGCGCCTTGGTAAACGCTAACGGGGTGGGCGCGCCGTACACGCCCGCATCCGCCGACGGGAAGACCAAGGCCTCCGGAGATCCGCTGTTCAGCCTCCCTGAAAACCTTCCGTCCGGTTGCGGCACCACATGTTCCGGCGATTACGTCCCCATCGTCTACTACAAGGCATTCGGTGACGATGGCGTGATCTACTCGATCGGAGACAACCCCGGTCTCCAGGGCAACCTCAATTTGTCGTTGGTCGCCTACGGATACGTGTTCATTCCCAACGGAATCCTCGACAAGTTCGAGCCGGACAGTTACTCGGCAAGTATTTTGCTCGCCGTGCAGGGCGGCCCGTCCGTGGTTTACAACCTCCCAGACGGCGGCTACACGAGCTGGACCAAAAAGGTGACCGGCCCCTCGTGGAGCGATACGCAGGATACCGAGGTCGGCATCTTCGCCGAGACCGTGGGCATCAACGCGTCGATCTCGGCAAAGATCGGTATCGACCCGAAAGAGGGCAAAGTGCCCGCATTGACGCTGGCGTCCGCGTACTTCACACCGGGATTGCTCGTCTCCTGGAACACGAGCAACAGCCCAACGCAGATGGGCGTCACCTACAGTTCGTTCTCGTCGACGTCACTTGTTACCGCGGATCAGATTAAAAAGTACTTCGACTTGTCGAAGGCTGATGCAAGCCTGTCGGTGACCGCGACTCCCTACGCCAAGTTGACCTATGGCCTGTTCACGCCGCCGAGCTATCCTTTGTCGGTGGATATCGTCAGCCTCTCGGTCGGCTACGAGAACCCGGTGACCGCCACCGTCAACGTCCCGCTGAACGATGTGACCGGCTCGCCGAGCAGCCTCGACAACACCACGTTGAAACTCACGTCGTCAGGGGTCTTGACGGTCGGTGCGGGAATCCTGCCGGGTCTGACGAAACTGCTCTCCTGGAGTGACAAGTTCAAGGTCTACAGCGTCAGCGATACGTTCAAGCCGTTAAAGGACCTGTAGGAGATCGTCCGGCTGCGGTCGCAAAGTTGTAGGGCGAGGACTACGACCCGAAGAGGTCGTCGCTGTGCAGAACTTGATATCGCGACACGGTCACGAACCCACACCCAGTCTGATCTCGGAAGGCCCAGCAGCCTCATAAGCCCCTAACGTCACACCGGACGGCGCTGCGCCGTCGCCGTGAACGGAAGGTCGCCTCGTGTCGACAGCACTCGGGAAGTCGTGGATGGCATGGACCCTGGTGCCCGTGCTGTGCGCGGGCATCACCGCACCGCCCGCCGCAGCCGAGGGATGTTCGGGCGCGGCCGCACAAGCCCAACCACTGCCCGGCCAGGATGTGCAGATTCCCAGTCCGGGCAAGATCGCGCCGCTGAGCCGCCCGATCGGCCACAAGCCCGTCGGCGCCAACGACAAGGCGCCACTGCCCAACATCGGCCAACTCCTCGCCCAGGCGTTGGCCCCGAAGTCGGCGACGGTCCAACAACAGGCCGCGGTGGCCCCGGTGGCCCCGGTGCCCAAACCCGGCACTGCGCAGGTGCCGGTCGCCGCCGCACCCCTGCCGGCACCGGCGGTGTCCGTCCCGCAGTCGGATCTGCCGCCGGGCACCGCGGTGGTCGGTTGGGTCACCGGGCCCGACAGCCCGAACAAAACCATCGCCAACTTCGCCGTCACCGGTACCGACCTCGGGATCATGTGGGACAACGGCGATCCCGCCAACAACCAGGTGCTGATGGCCTTCGGCGACACCAAGGGCTTCTGCCAGATCCCCGGTGAGCAGTGGCGCTACAACGTGCTGATGCGCTCCTCGGACCGCACCCTGGCCAACACAATCGCCATTGGAGGCGGTGCCGCCGGCAACCGTTACGCCGGCGCGCCGGTGTGGCGGCCGGGCATCGCCAAGCAGATCGTCAACACCATCAACGCCGCGCCGCAGGAGACCGGCATCATCCCCACCGCCGGGGTGGGCTTCGGCGGCAAACAGTTCCTCAACTTCATGTCCATCAAGAAGTGGGATGGCGACGGTGCATGGACCACCAACTACTCGGCGCTGGCGGTCTCGACCGACAACGGCGAAACCTGGGGCGTCTACCCGGGCACCCTCCGCACACCGCAGGCCGGCAACGAGAAGTTCCAGATGGGAGCGTTCCTCAAGCCGGGCCCGGGAGACCCGTACCTCTACACCTACGGAACGCCCAGTGGCCGCAGCGGTTCGGCGTATGTGGCCCGGGTGGCACCGGCGGTGGTGCCGGATCTGACCAAGTACGAGTACTGGAGTTCCGACGCCAACGCCTGGGTGCCGGCCAACCCGGCCGCGGCTACCGCGGTGATCCCCGGCCCGGTGGGCGAGATGTCAGCTCAGTACAACTCCTACCTCAAGCAGTACCTGGCGCTTTACACCAACCGGGCCAACGACGTCGTGATGCGTACCGCGCCGGCGCCGCAGGGCCCGTGGGGGCCCGAGCAGGTGTTGGTGTCGTCGTTCTCCACCCCGGGCGGGGTGTACGCGCCGTTCCTGCACCCGTGGTCCACCGGCCGCGAGCTGTACTACAACGTGTCATTGTGGTCGGCCTACAACGTGATGCTGATGCGCACGGTGCTGCCCTGAGCTTTGGGCACCGGCCTTGCGGCGCAGTACAGTGAGGTGATGTTGCGCGGGATCCTGCTCACCTTCGTCGTCGCGGTCGGCGTCATGGCCGGGGCGTCCCCGGCTGCCGCCGACCCTGTGGTTCCGCCGCCGCCACCGCCTCCGATCCCGGACGTCTTCGCCTACATGCCGGTCAACCCGAGTGACTACACCGTCAACACCGGTAAGTGGTTCGCTTTTGCCGGGCCGGCCGGGGTGGTCTGCATTCTCGACTCCACCAACGGCGACTACGGCTGCAGC
>Ga0164294_10006225_pt1 | contig 10208 bp, 8 predicted proteins | sample GEODES005metaG_FD_111479 | JGI IMG/M metagenome (GOLD analysis project Ga0164294, IMG submission 111479) | Oligotrophic lake water microbial communities from Sparkling Lake, Wisconsin, USA - GEODES005 metaG | ecosystem: Environmental > Aquatic > Freshwater > Lake | place: USA: Sparkling Lake...
AAAATGGCATTGCAGAATATTCTATTTTTTTGGATGAAGAAACCGATGCTCTTTTTGGATTTTTGAAAATAGAAGATCCAGCAAAATTGGACAGCTTACCAGAAAATGAAGTGATGAAAAAATGGTGGACCTACATGAAAGACATCATGGAAACCAATCCGGATGAATCGCCCATCAGCATCCCATTGCAAGAAGTTTTTTTCATGCCATAATGGTCAAATAAAAATTAACTGTGTTTATGTTTAGTTCATTAAAAAACAAGACAGCGATTGTAACGGGGGCAGGACAAGGCATAGGGTTGGAGATTTGCAAGAAATTGTCTCTAGCTGGGTGCAACATTATTTTGAATGATATCGACGAACCATTGTGTCATCAGGCAGCGGCTGAAATTCAATCCCAGCAAGGATCCTGCATATCCATGCCAGGAGATTCGAGCAACAAAGATTTCATTCAGCAGATGGTTGACAAAGCTGTGGAAGTATTTGGAGCTTTACATATTGTTGTAGCGAATTCGGGCATCACACTTTATGGAGATTTTTTCACCTATACTGAAGAGGCATTTTACCGGGTGTTGCAAGTGAATCTGGGTGGAACATTTTTCCTATCACAATGTGCAACCAACCAAATGAAAAAACAACAAACTGGCGGATCTCTGTTGTTTATGTCATCGGTAACAGGCCACCAAGCACACAAGAATTTAGCGGCTTATGGCATGACAAAAGCGGCAATAGAAATGCTTGCAAAAAACCTGGTATCGGAAGTCTCTGAATTTGGCATCAACGTAAACACAATAGCACCAGGTGCCACACTTACAGAACGAACATTGCAAGACCCGGAATACATCAAAACATGGTCGAGAATCACGCCAATGGGCCAGCCAGCCACTGTTTCAGACATCGCCAATGCAGCAGTATTTTTGGTGTCTGATGAGGCAAGGCATGTAACAGGACAATCACTCATCATAGATGGAGGGTGGACATCAATGAGTCCATCACCTTATTAAAAGAAAAAAATGAACTATAAAATTGAAGTCGCTTGTAATGTTGAAAATGAGTTGGGGGAAGGTCCGATTTGGGATTCAGCAACAAAAACCATTTGCTGGGTTGACATCATCAAGGGAGAAATACATGAATTAAATCCATCCACAGACCATCATCGCATCATCAATACACATGAAATGATCGGTTCGTTTGCCGTATGCACAGATGGGAACTTTATAGCAGCCTTGCAGCATGGCTTCGCCTTCATCAACAGAGAAAATGGAGAAAAGAAATTCATTGCAGATCCAGAATCTGATCTGCCAGGCAATCGGTTCAATGACGGAAAATGTGATCCGGCAGGAAGGTTTTGGGCGGGGACAATGTCATTCAACACAACGGATGCTTCAGCAAGTTTATACCAACTCAACGGGAAATTGGAAGTCAGCAAACAAGCAACAGGAATCACCATTTCAAATGGGTTGGATTGGAGCTTGGATAAGAAAACATTTTACTACATAGATACGCCAACGTTCAATGTTGATGCATTTGATTATGACAATGAAAGCGGTGAAATCAGCAACAGAAGAACCATCATACAAATTCCGAAAGCAGATGGATTTCCTGATGGCATGTGCATAGATGCTACGGGCATGCTGTGGATAGCGCATTGGGGAGGTTGGCAAGTTACAAGGTGGGATCCAGCGACAAGCAAGAAAATTGATGCCATAAAATTGCCCGTATCGCAAGTAACATCTTGTTGTTTTGGGGGAGAAAACCTAGACTCTCTTTATGTTACCTGTGCACGGGAAGGACTAACAGAAGCCCAGCTTGATAAAGAACCACTAGCTGGATCTTTGTTTGTGATTCACAACATTGAAACGAAGGGAATTACCCCCAATTTATTTCAACCATCAATGTAAAAAGAATTAATTTAGAGACCAGAACGATTGCTTGCATATTTTAAAAATCAAACATGAAAAAGAGCTTATTACTTTCAGCAGGATTGCTATCATTTATCTTTTCTTTTGCCCAAGTAACTGAAAGAAATATTTTAGCAACCAATTATTCAGCAGCCTTTGTGAAGGAAAAGTTGGTGGCAAAAAACAATTACAAACCCTATCCTACAACATCGGCTGAGTGGAAAAAACTGTTGTCAGACTCAACAGCAGCAATGGTTATAGCCAATGCAGAAAAGGCTATCAATTTTAAATTCGAACCAATATCAGCAACCATATCATTGGATTTTGTGAGATCAGGCGACAGAGAAAGACATTCAGATATTTCATTTGCAAAAAGGAACAACCTGATGCAGATGATTGTTGCGGAAAGCATAGAAGACAAAGGCCGTTTTACTGAAGCCATTTTAAATGGAATTTGGTCCATTTGCGAAGAAAGTTATTGGGGTGTGCCTGCACATATCAGCGGTAAGGGATTGCCAGATGTGGAAGAACCCATTGTAGATCTTTTCACAGCAGAAACAGCTGGTGTAATGGCAATGGCAGATTATTTTATGGGAGCAAAGCTTGACAAAATCAATCCATTAATCAGGAAAAGAATCTACCACGAAACAGACAGAAGGTTGTTTACCCCGATGATGAAAAACGGCAGCAAATATGGTTGGATGAGCAGGGTGAAACCCGTGAACAATTGGAATCCTTGGATCATGTCGAACTGGATGCTGAGCACGTTGATGCTTGAGAAAAATGAAACGCGCAGGGCTGAGATGATGCATGCATCCATGGTAGGACTTGATGCATACCTGAACAGTTTGGGAGATGACGGTGGATGTGACGAAGGTCCGAGTTATTGGTTTGCTGCAGGAGCGAGTGTATTTGATTGTTTGGAATTGCTAACACGTGCAACAAATGGAGCGGTAAATGTGTACGAAAACGACTTGATTAAAAAGATGTCGACTTATATCATCAACACCCATATTGATAAAACATATTTTGTGAATTTTGCGGATGCGGACCCAACGTTGACACCAGACGGATTGTTGTTGTATCGACTCGGTAAAGCTATCAAGGACGACAGGTTGGTAGAGTTTGGCAAGTGGGCAAATCAGCAATTTTCATTCAAGGATGTAGCAGGATCGATGAGGATGAGGAGAATTGAGAACTTGTTGAGCAATGCAACAATCGATAAGACAGCGGCCAATTACAAACCAGCAAATGCCTCATGGATCAACGATGTACAGGTTATGACAACCAGGACAGACAAAGGATTGTTTTTAGGAGCACACGGAGGACATAATGCAGAAAGTCATAACCACAATGATGTAGGAGATTTCATCATCTATCAACAAGGGCAGCCCATGATTATAGATGCAGGAAGGGGAAATTATACAGCAAGAACTTTTTCTAGTCAAAGGTATCAGTTGTGGTTTACTACCTCTGCATATCATAATTTGCCGATCATAAATGGGTATGGACAAAAAGAAGGAAGGCAATTTGAAGCGAAGGATGTTAGTTATCTTTCTAATGAAAAAGAGACATCGTTAACCTTGAATATCGCATCAGCATATCCAAAAGAAGCGGGATTGAATTCATGGGTGAGGAAAGTAAAATTAAACCGTTTGAAAGAGCAGGTAGAATTAACAGATACCTATGAGTTGAATGAGGTGAACGCTCCTGTTCAAGAGGTTTTCATGACGATTTGTGATGTTGATTTAAGCAAGAAAGGAGAAGTTGTTTTGAAAGGAAATGCAGGAGTTGCGCTTACCATGAAATACGACGCATCGGTATGGACAATCAGCACAGAGTTGCCATCAACAGAAGGCATGGAATATAGAAGTTTTAAGAAAAAATGGGGAGGAAATAAAATCACTCGAATCATTCTTACAAGCAATAATTCCAATCAGAAAAAAGGGAATAGTAAAATTATTTTTTTACCAAATTAAACGTGCGCATCATCTTTTGATTTCAACACGGGTTCCAACAGGTAATACTTTATAAAGGTCTTGAATGTATTCATTCTTGGTGCTGATGCATCCTTGTGTCCAATTTTGATATAAATCCACAGCAAAATCTTGCTCAGGCCATGTTCCATGAATCCCAATACCACCGCCTATTTTGGCGTTTTTTGGAATAATCCCCTTTGCTTTACGTTCATTGAATTTCTTAATGTTTTCTTTGGTAGGATAATCTAACAACATAAAGTGATCCCACTTTTCATGTTTGCGTTTTTGAATGATGTGATAAACCCCTTCTGGTGTTCTTCTATCGCCTTCGTTTAATTTGTCACCCAAATCGATGCTGCCAAAAACCACAGGATAGGTAATCAACAATTCTCCGGTGGAATCAAAAAGGTTTAACTCGTAAAGATTTTTTTCTACGACAATGCTATAGGTATTGCTGGTAGCATTTGGGACAAAAAATGTTTTCTTTTTTTCAAAAGATGTATTTGAAAAAAATATGAATAACAAAGAAAAAAGTAAGAAGAAAGCATTTGGTTTTGTTATTTTCATCATTCAATATTACAACGGCAAATTTAGACAAATCAATATCTCGAAGTTGTTAATTTTTAAAAAAAATAATTTAATGATAATGTACTGATTCAACGATTTGAGGATGTTGTCGTAATCAATTATATTCAGGATACAAAAAAGATTGCCATGAAAAATTTCTTATTGATAGCCATCATGCTGACTGTAGGTTTTGGTTTACAAGCACAAAAACAAAACAACGGAATAGACAATAACTTGGGCAACATCTTTCGATTGTCGAATGCAAAATCGCGTTCTATTAGTCCAGAAAATTTCAACGGAGCAAAAGGCAAAGGTGGTATGGCAACCACAGGAACTGGCTCAAATGCATCGCGTGATTTAGGACAGACTTGGAAGGTTAGTCCAAGTGTGCGCATCAAGGCAAAAACCACATTTACAGTTGCTGAAATTGACAGTGCGGGATCGATTCAACATATTTGGATGACACCAACTGGAAACTGGCGATATTCAATTTTAAGAATTTATTGGGATGATGAAGCAACGCCTTCTGTAGAGGTGCCTGTTGGTGATTTTTTTGGTATGGGATGGGGTCAATACGCACATTTGAATTCGTTGCCTGTAACTGTGAACCCGGGGAGTGCCTTCAATTGTTATTGGCCGATGCCATTTAGAAAGAAATGCAAAATTACAATGGAGAACATTGACGAGAAGGACATGATTTTATATTATCAGGTGGATTATGTATTAACGGATGTACCAGCAGATGCTGCTTACTTTCATGCACAATTCAGGCGTATCAATCCGTTGCCTTATAAACAAGATGTAGTATTGGTAGATGACATCAAAGGCAAGGGTCAGTATGTAGGAACGTATCTGGCTTGGGGAGTACATAATAATGGATGGTGGGGAGAAGGAGAAATTAAATTTTTCATGGATGACGATGATAAGTTTCCAACAATTTGTGGAACAGGTACAGAAGATTATTTCTGTGGATCTTATGATTTTGATACAAAAAAGAAAAATGAAGCTGGCGTAGAAAAAACAGAATACACAGAGTTTTCAACAGCTTATGCGGGACTACACCAGGTAATTCGGGGGGATGGCCATTATTCAGTGATGCAACGCTTTGGGATGTATCGTTGGCATATCACAGACCCAATTCGGTTTGAAAAGAATTTAAAAGTAACGATCCAGGCCTTGGGTTGGAGAAATGATGGACGATACTTGCCACTTCAAGATGACATTGCATCAACGGTATTTTGGTATCAAACACCGGGGCATACTCCGTTTCCAACATTCCCGGCGAAGGATTTGCTGGAGGTGAATTAAAATAGCAATAGACTTAAAAAAGACAACGGCATATTCAACACTACTGATGTCAAATTAACCGTTGCTTTATTTGCGGGTACACTAATATTTTTTAGTTCTTTCTCTAGTTTGAGAAAATAATAGAACCTGAAATGCTGATTATAAAGACAACAAAAGAGGAGAACACAGTAGTTATTTCTCCTTGCTCTTAAACATTTATTGCATTGTCTTTTACAGCAAAGAAGGTAATGAGTGCTGAAATCAATAACGACCCAGCCATAAAAATATAGGATGCTCCAAAACCTCCAGTACTTCCATTTAAAAACCCTACTAAATAAGACCCTGCGAAAGAACCAAACGCGCCTAAACTATTGATTAACGCAATTGCACCTCCTACTACATTACGGGGCAGAATCTCAGGTAAAATTGCGAAAAAAGGACCGTAAGGAGCATACATTGCGCCACCGGCAATAATGAGCAATCCATAAGACAACCAAAAATTTTGTGTGCCAACTATATAGGAACAGTAAAAAGCGATAGCCCCAATTAATAAAAATGGCCAAACGTATGCTTTCCGCTTTGATGTTTTATCAGAAAAATAGGAAACGCTAATCATTGCAATGATTGCTAATATAAATGGCACTGAAGAGAGCCAACCAGTTTTAACAATATTCATTTGGGGAGATGCATTGATGATGGAGGGGAGCCACATCACAAAACCATATACGCCAATACTCCAGAAAGCATACTGAAGACTAAGCAATATAACCGTTCGAGATTTAAATGCTTCTGAATAATTTTTAACAGGCTTTATTCGTTCCTGTTCTTGCTGCAATTCATTCTCAATATCCTGTTTTTCTGTTTCTGATAACCAGGATGCATGCCGCGGTGTATCATCTACCAAACGCCACCAAAAAAATGCCCAAATTATTGCAGGTATTCCCTCTAAAATAAACATCCAACGCCAGCCTACCGATTTAATCAAATAGCCGGATAAAATAGACATCCAAAGCAATGTTACTGGATTGCCCAAAATTAAAAATGTATTTGCCCTAGATCGTTCCGATTTGGTAAACCACCTGCTCAAAAATATGAGCATGGCTGGCATAACTGCACTTTCAACCACCCCCAAAATAAACCGAATACAAATGAGTAAATTGACATTGCTTATGAGACCTGTGATAGAGGCTAAAAAACCCCAAGAAATCAGCGACCAAAAAATTAATTTTTTTGCGCTTTTATTGGATGCATACAATGCACCCGGTATTTGAAAAAAGAAATAACCTAGAAAAAAAAGGGAAGCTAACAAGGAAGAAATAGCTGGAGTGATACTTAAATCGTGAGCCATCCCGCCAGCAGCTGCAAATCCAAAATTTGCCCGATCTAGGTAAGCAAGGCTGTAGGTTATAAATACAATTGGTATTAAGCGCAACCAACGCCTTTTTGCAAGTAGTATACCCATAAATAAATGAATTTAGTCTTATTGATAGCTTTAATTTGGCTACTTAATACACATTGTAAAAAAAATGATGATAAAGTCAATAATTTTTAATTAACCCCAATCAATTACATGTTAGATAACTGATTGGGGCATTAAAATTAGCAGCATAATTATGACAGATTGCTAACAGTTTATCAGTAGTCAACCAAATTTTCTGTCAATCACAAAAAGTTCAAATATTAAAAAATCTTTATGATGTGATTTTTACTGCCTGTCTTGCCAGCAACTGCCAAATACCATGATTCTTTTGCCAAACCATAAGGACCAGTAATTTAATCTGGGTAGGTTTACCACCGTCCATTGTCATTCCATCCAAACGATGCCTAACAACAGCTGCATCTCCAGATATGCTGATGATCTGATTGCTGATATCGATTTTGGTAAAATCATTTTCTCCACTGGTCAGTTTTCTGATGAATTCCTTTTTATCTTCAACATAACCAGCAGAGTGGCCATAGCTCAACTTATCGGCTACCAAATTACTAAGTGCGACTTCATCAGCATTTACCATTGCTTGTCGGAGCATTTCAATTTGACTAGCAACAATTTTTTCTGATTTATTTTGTGCTGTTAAATTGAATGAAAAGAATAAAAAAATAGAAGCAATTGAAATTACTTTTTTGATACTCATGGTATTAATTGAATGTAAAATAAATTATGGCCTGATAATTGTTCCATCACCTTTTCTCACTTGCCAATTTGATTTTGTAATAATTGGATATTTGGCTGCTTCCTTTTCATTTACATCAACACCAAGACCTGGAACTTCATTTACAGACATGTATCCATTTTCCATAGTTGGGCAACCGGAGAAAATTGTCTTGAGTTTATCAGAAAAATGAACGGCTTCTTGAATACCAAAATTCCAAACAGTTAGATCAATGTGTGCATGAGCGGCATGACCAACAGGAGACACGTCACCAGGACCATGAAATGCTGTTCTGATATTAAAATATTCTCCTAATCTAGATATTTTCATCGCTGGGGTAATACCACCGATTTGAGAAACGTGAACCCTTATGAAATCAAACCATTGGTTTACCATTGGCATTTTAAACTCATTGATGTTGTTAAAGAGTTCACCCATAGCGATAGGTACGGAAGTAGTTGCCCTCAATTGTTTGAACCATTCTTGATTTTCTGGGGAGAATGGATCTTCTATGAAATACGGATGATAATCCTCTAATTTTTTAATCATGTTGATGGCATCCATTGGTTGAACACGCTCATGAATATCATGCAAAAGTTCAACATCATCTCCGCATCTTTTGCGCACAGTTTCAAACATTTTAGGAACTGCTTTAAGGTACATCCGCTCGTTCATATAAGCATCGTTTTCATACCCATAGCCAGCTTTGATGAAATCCGGTTTTTGTGCAATTCCAGTTCCTGTTCCTCCGTATCCTCCTTGTTGAATTCGAACATGCCTAAAACCTTGCTCCATGTATTTGGTGCAACTTTCAGCAACGGCTTCTGGAGTGGTTCCACTGGCATGTTCGTAGCATTCAACAGCAAACCTGCTCTTGCCACCTAATAACTGGTAAACTGGCATTTTTGCACGTTTTCCTTTAATGTCCCAAAGCGCCTCATCCAATCCACTGATTACATTATTCAAAACTGGACCATTTCTCCAATATGAACTTACATAAAATGAATTCCACATATCTTCAATATTGTCTACATTCTTACCCACTGCAAATTCATTGAGGTAAGTGTTAATGGCAGTAACTACCACGGCTGCACGTTGGGTAAAAGTTGCACAACCTAAACCATATAAACCTGGTTCACTTGTCTCAACTTTTACAACAATCAGATTAATTCCTTCTGGACAAGTAGCGATGGCTTTAATTTTGGTAATTGTAACAGGGGCCATTCCAATTGCATAAGATGGCGTTTCCCTTTCTTCAGCCATTAATTTATTTCCGCCAAAAAGACCAAATAACCCAACAGACGATCCCACGGCCATCATTTTCATTATTTCACGCCTGCTTTTACCTTCATTGTTTTGCATTTGTTTCATTTTATTACTTTTTTTAATGTGATAGATTCTATTGAATTTCTTCTAACCGTACTTTTAATTTATTTTTTGTTAGCAGGTGAATAATTAAAAGGGCAATGAGATAAGTGCAGCCACAAATTGTAAAAATCAAATTGTATCCAGCATGAATATTCCCATCTGCCTTAAACTTGTCTAAAACAGCACCAATAAACAATGGAAACAATATTCCACCAAGCGCACCAGCCATCCCTCCTATGCCAACAACGGAACTAACAACTTGACTAGGAAACATATCTGAGGCCATTGTGAAAACATTCGCTGCCCATGCTTGGTGGGCAGCCACTGCAATACTTAGCAAACCAACAGCAACCCAAGGTCCTTTGGCAAATTGTGCCATTATTATTGAGAGTTCGAGAATGGCAAAAATCAATAAAGCCATTTTTCTAGCCTTTAAAGTTTCCCATCCTTTTTTTACCAAATATGAAGAGAAATAACCGCCAAAAATACTACCGACAGTGGTGGCGGCATAGATAATCATTAATTCAAAACTTGGCTTTTTCAAATCAAGCTCAAATGTGGTAGAAAAATATGATGGCAACCAAAAAAGGAAAAACCAATAGATTGGATCAATAAGTCCCTTACCTGTTATATAAGCCCAAGTTTGCTTGAACTGAAATAACTTCGACCACTTAACTGGCTTCGAGTCCTCAGATGAGGCATAATCGTCATCTTGACGTATATATTCAAGTTCTTGTTTTGAAAGGCGTTTTTGTTTTTCAGGGATTTCATAAAAAATCCACCAAAAAATAAGCCAAACAAACCCAAAAGAACCCGTAATCCAAAATACTTCTTGCCAACCTGCAAAATTGAGGATTATCGGAACTATAAGTAAAGAAACAACTACACCGACGCTTGTTCCAGCATTGAATAAACCTGTTGCAAGCGCCCTTTCTTTTTGGGGAAACCATTCTGCAA
>Ga0164294_10006226_pt1 | contig 10207 bp, 7 predicted proteins | sample GEODES005metaG_FD_111479 | JGI IMG/M metagenome (GOLD analysis project Ga0164294, IMG submission 111479) | Oligotrophic lake water microbial communities from Sparkling Lake, Wisconsin, USA - GEODES005 metaG | ecosystem: Environmental > Aquatic > Freshwater > Lake | place: USA: Sparkling Lake...
GACGCTCGCATTCAGCCCGTAACGACTGTCGTTAGCAAGTGCCACGGCCTCATCATCAGTGTCGAATCCATAGATCGAAACGACCGGACCAAACGTCTCCTCCCGGAAACACTCGGCCGACCCTTCAACGTTGGCCAGCACCGTCGGCTCAAAAAAGAACGGTCCGAGATCTGGTCTGGCGGTGCCCCCGGCGAGCACCGTGGCGCCGTTCGCAACCGCGTCGGCAACATGACGCTGTGTGACGTCAAGTTGCTCAGTCGAAGTCAGGCTGCCCATCTGGCTGTTGAAGTCATAACTGGCACCGAGTCGCAGCGCTGCTACTTCGGCAAGGAACTTGTCCATAAACGCATCGTGAATCTTGTTGGCCACATACAGACGCTCAACGGAAATACACAGCTGACCGCTTGACGAGAAGCACGCTCGAACCGCTCCCTCGGCGGCACGATCCAAATCCGCGTCATCGAGCACGAGCAACGCGTTTTTGCCGCCCAATTCAAGCGAGCAATCCACAAGACGTTTGCCGGCCTCGGCTGCAATGTGCCGACCGGACTCGGTTGACCCGGTGAACATCACAAAGTCGGCAATGTCGAGCATCGCCGGGCCAATAGCACTTCCGCGACCCAACACGATCTGCCAGAGATCTTCAGGAACACCCGCCTTACGAGCAAGATCCAACGCCATCAACGCAGTGAGCGCCGTTTGATTATCTGCCTTTTGGACTACCGCGTTGCCCGCAATCAGCGCGGGGATGGTGTCGCCAATTCCCAGACTCAGCGGGTAGTTCCACGGCGAGATGATGGAAACCAAACCTTTCGGGTGATGCAGTTCCTTGACCGCCGTCAGCCCAGGGATGAGACCGCTGCGCCTCTTGCTGGACAGCAAGGCCGGAGCAGTGCGCCCGTAGTAGCGGCAGGTAATCGCCACGTCAGCGACTTCCAAGAACGCGTCCCGACGAGATTTGCCGTTTTCGGCTTGCACCACATCAGAGAGTTCCTCCCGTGCGGCGAGCACCAAGTCATGCAATCGCAAGAACACCTTGGCACGTTCACGCACCGGCACCTGCGCCCACTTCGCTTGTGCCACCCGAGCTCGTTCGGCTGCTGCGAGCACCTCCTCGGGGGTGCACTGCGGCAACTCCACAAGTGGCAGCCCGCTAAACGGTGCGTGAGTCACCACGCTGGGAGCGTCACCGGAACTCACCACCATGGAAACGAGTCGACTCCGAACCGATTCCGACAAGCTGGACGGGAGTCCGGTGTGGGCGCTGTTGAACACCTCGCCATCTGAAACCGTTGGTTCCTCAGTGGTGGTCATCTCGTGGTATCCCCTCTGCCGCGGACGTAATCCTGCTCGGCGCGTCACTGCGCGCAACTCCGCGCCGCAACCCTACCGGTCGTCTTACTGCCCGGTCACTGCCCAACGATCGCCACAGCCCAAGGACAGCCGCAGCCCAACGACCGCCATAGGCACCGGCCACCGGTTCGATGAACGGGGTACCTTGAACCCATGCGCTTCGGATTGTCCTGCTCGTGAACATCCTTGTGATGGGAGCCACCGGCTACATCGGCGGACGACTTACCCCGCAATTGGCTGCAGCCGGTCACTCGGTCCGGTGCCTCACTCGTCGACCCGAACAACTCGCCGAGGTGGAGTGGGCCGAATCCGTTGAGGTAGTCCGGGGCGATGCCCTCGACATCAACAGCCTGAGCGAGCCCATGAGCGGCATTGATGTGGTCTTCTATCTCGTCCACTCCATCGGGACCGGCAGCAGCTTTGAAGAGTCAGATCGGTTGGCCGCACTCAACACCGCTCGAGCAGCGTTCGCTGCCGGCGTCCAACGAATCGTGTATCTCGGAGGGTTGGTTCCCACCGACCGCAATGTCTCTACGCATCTAGCGTCGCGCGCTGAAGTGGGCCAGATATTCCTAGATGGCGAAGTGCCGGCCTTAGTGCTCCAAGCTGGCGTCATCATCGGAAGCGGTTCAGCTTCATTTGAGATGCTGCGGTATCTCACCGAGCGACTCCCAGCGATGGTGACTCCAAAGTGGGTTCGTTCGTTGGTTCAACCAATTGCCGTGCGAGATGTCCTGACGTATCTCATTCGGTCGCTCGAACTCGAATCAGGAACCAACCGACGATTTGATATTGCCGGACCCGACATCCTCTCGTATCGCGACATGATGCAGCGGTACGCGCGAGTCGCCGGCCTTACTCGTCGGATCATCATTCCGGTACCGGTGCTCTCGCCCTGGCTATCGAGTCAGTGGGTCAACGTGGTGACCCCCGTGCCCAAGGCAATCGCCCAACCACTCATCGAATCGCTCCGCAACAACGTGGTGGCGACCGAGCACGATATTGAAGCCCTCATCCCCATTGAGTTGTGTCCTTTCAACGAGGCGGTTCGACTTGCATTAGAGCGAGTGAGAAACGCTGAAGTCGTAACGCGGTGGTCGGGCGCATCATGGCCAGGCGCTCCCAGCGATCCAATGCCCACCGACCCTGAATGGAGCGGCGGTACGGCATATCGGGACGACCGAGATCGACCGGTGAACGCCCCGGTTGAAGATGTGTGGCGCGCCATCGAGGGAATCGGCGGAGAACGAGGCTGGTATTCATTTCCATTGGCGTGGGCGGTTCGCGGACTGATGGATCGACTCGTCGGCGGGGTTGGCCTGCGGCGTGGTCGACGCGACCCAGATCGTTTAGTGGTCGGCGACGCGGTCGACTTCTGGCGGGTTGAGGCGCTTGAACGGCCAACGCTGCTTCGGCTCCGCGCAGAGATGAAGTTGCCGGGAGAGGCCTGGCTTGAGTTTTCCATCACTCCAGGAGACCCCGAGACCGGAAGTCCCACAGTCCTGCATCAACGAGCGCTGTTCATACCGCACGGTCTGGCAGGACATGCCTACTGGGCGATCGTCACACCATTTCACGGCATTGTCTTTGGGTCGATGATTGCCAACCTTGCATCTGCGGCACGGCCAACCTGAGCCAACGCCTGAGGTGGCGGCTCCCTGCAGCCACTACCGCTTCACCACGCAAGAGGGGGCTTGATGAGCCTCGACTTTGAGGCGCACCGGCTCGCGATGTTTGCCATCATGGTGTCCCCACGGGGCAACGAGGAGACACCGCATGAACTCACCCGAGTATCCCGATGGCACACCGAGTTGGATTGAGCTGCTCACCACGGACCCCGATGGTGCCGCCGATTTTTACGGCGAGCTTTTCGGGTGGGAGCAAGACGCAACCGACGATGAGTTCGGCGGCTACCGAACATTTTTGCTCGACGGACAAATGATTGCTGGCTGCATGCTCAACCCGGAGCCGGAATCGATACCCAACGTGTGGTTCGTCTATCTGAAATCTGCCAATGCCGTAGCCACCGTAGAGGCTGCTCGTGCAGCAGGGTCTCATGTTGGCCTAGAACCAATGACCGTTGGTGACATGGGTTCAATGGCAGTCGTATCCGACCCAGGTGGAGCCATGGTGGGAGTTTGGGAATCCGGCACGCATCACGGGATGGGTGTGATCGAGGAGCCCAACACACCCGGTTGGTTTGAATTGCACACCAAGGACTACGAGCCAACGGTCGAGTTCTACCGAAACGTCTTTGGCTGGGACGCGCACACGCTGTCAGACGACCCATCATTCCGCTACACCACCTACGGAGAGGGCGACTCGCAACGCGCCGGCATCATGGACGCAACAGCATTTCTTCCTGACGAAGTCCCCTCCCATTGGTCGGTGTACTTCACAGTTGCCAACGCTGACTCCACAATGGCGAAAGCCATCGAGTTGGGTGCTACCGAGTTGCTACCCCTTGAGGACACCCCTTACGGGCGAATTGGCTCGCTCATGGACCCGTCCGGTGTTCAACTTAAGTTGCGTCAACTAACGAGTTAGCGGTGCTCCTCGCCGCCAGGCGCTGAATGATTCCACCGACCCCGCAGCAGGTTGCACCAACCACGGCCACGGATGGACTTCCACCGGCTGAATAACCGCTGCTCGCTGAACAAAACCGGGCACAGGCGCATGAGTGACCGCAACCGGGCGGTTCGCCAACACTGCAGTTGGATCGCCGAGGTGCAGTTCCACCTGCCTGCTCATCCCCAGTTCGGCAAGCGTCTCAACCAGAAATATCAGGCGCTTGGATGAGAGCTTCAATCTGGCGAGCAGCGGCTCGTCGAAGACAAACACCGCGCTGAGATCGGGGTGATGCAGCATCGCTGGGTCTCCGGTGCCCAACGACTCCGCGGTCAACCACACCGCCTCGGGCGCCCCTTGTGACACCACATTGACAGGGCCGCTCATCGACTCAACGCGCTCTCTTGCACCGACGCTGACAGGAACGGCAACGGAACCACGCTCCTCAGGCCAATCCTCAATGGGACACCGCGAGGAGAACTCACAGGACTCGCATAATCCCGGTGCTCGCTTGTTCACTTGCCATCGGCTAAATCCATAGGGCTTCGACGACCCCACACCAGTAGTCCACTGCCACCCGAGTCGATTAGCGGCGCGGGAGCCATCGAGCAGATGGCGAAACATGTAGTCCTCGCCTTCTTGCCAGCGGTTGCCAAGTCGGATGGCCCAATGACTCGCCATCCACATGCGGGTTTGATTCACCAGCCAACCATCTGATTCGAGTTCGGTCACCACCGCGCTCATGCACGCCATCTTCGACTCAGTCGACCCTGGCTCAATCGATGCAGGCGACCCCGACGAATCAGCAGCGAGTAACTCGCCACGGATTCCGCTTCGGGTTCGAGTGCCCAACCGGGCGTACCAATGACGGGCGAACTCTTGCCACAACAGTTCGTCTCGGAACTTCTTCACATCGTCGGCTGGACCTGCAGCTACGTGGCTCCACAGGTCGCCGAGTTGAATCAATCCGTGCCGAATGTAGGGCGAGAGTCGTGACGCTCCTCTGCGAGAGCGAGGGAGCACCTCGTTGCGCCGGCCTGCATACCCTGTGACGTCAAAGGAATTGAGCGCTGCGGCAGCCGCGTTCTGCCCGCCAGAGAACCCCGTTGAACCAACCACCTCGTCGGAGACCAGGCGGCCGAGGTGCCGGGAGACGAATTCCTCGGCGGCCGCCCGCCCCGGACGGGGAACTTCATGACGTGTCATCGGTTGGGAAATCGCATCTCGAATATCACGTCAGCAGTATGCGTCCCAGAGCCGAGGTTGAACATCGCGAGGGGATTCACTACCGCACGATGCGGCACAGCCGAGTGGGCGTCTACGCTCGTGACGCGCCGATGTTCGATTCATGAGTCGGGCGCTCGTTGCCTTATGCCTGACCAACAAGATTCAAGATTCGACCATCTTCAGAAGCGGTACCAAGACCTTGCCGATCAGGCAGAGAACCGGCTCATACAGGCACGCAAGGACTCCCCAGCGATTGACCTTGCGGCCACCTTCTACGATCGAGACAGGGAGGCATTCGCCTCGGTACTCGGAGCGGCCATTGCGCTGAGGTTGTTTCTCTTTCTGGTTCCCTCCGTGGTGACCTTCGTCGGGCTGTTCATCACAATCTTTGGTCACGACCAGTTGAACGCAGTCCTCGAAGAGGCAAGTGTGACCGGATCGCTCGCCGAGCAGATCGACACTGCAACAGCCGCCTCACGCACCGCCGGCTTCGCAGTGTTCATCGGTGGGCTCTTCCTCACGATGTGGGCAGGTAGGAACTTGGCGAAGGTGCTCGCGGCGTGCTCGGGCGGCGCTTGGGGACTTGGCATCAAATTGAGCAAGGCCTCGCTCAAGACCGCCGGCGCCATTACCGCGCTGCTGCTCACGATGTTGACGTGGAGCGGTGTGATGAATCGGATTCGATCAGAGGTGGGCATTGCTGGCAGTACCACGGCGTGGCTCGCCACTGCTCTCGTCATCGCCGGTGTCTGGTTCACAGTGAGTTGGACGTTGCCGCGGGCTACCCCCGACCCCGGAGCGTTACTACCCGGCGCCGCGGTAATGGGTGTGCTGCTCACAGGACTGCAGTGGTTCATGCAGTTCTATCTGCCCGCCAAATTGAGTCGGAGCGCCGAGCTCACTGGCACGGTTGGGTATTCAGTCGTGACGCTTGGCTACATGTTCTTTGTGGGGCGCATCATCGCTTCATGCCTGATCCTCAATGCCGTGGTCTACGAGCAATTGGGGAGTCTCAGCCAGGTGGTCTTTGAGTTGCCGCTGATTCGGCGTATTCCAGTCCGCTTTCCCTCGGTGGGAAAGTTCTTCGACCTTCACGTGGACTCCGAACTCACCACGCCACCCCCTGCTAACTGACTTTGGGGGGGGTTACCTCAGTCCACTCCGGCTTCTGTTGTGAGTAACTGCTGGAACCATCGGTAGGAGTCCTTGGGGACTCGGCGGAAGTTGTCCTCGTAATCGATGTAGACCACTCCGTACCGCCCCTCCCGGCCGAATATCCATTCGATGTTGTCGGCATAGGACCATTGGAAGAAGCCATCCACGGGGAGACCCTCACCCATGGCATCTCGCAGCGCCTCGAGATGGTTCCGGGCGTACCAGACTCGTAAATCATCTCGAACTCGACCGTCTCGGCCGATTCGGTCGAACATCCCAAAGCCTGATTCGGTGATCACGAATCGTTTGCACGCTGGATGGTCCTGGTAGCGACGCAGAATCTCCACCAAACCTTGCGGTTCCACTGGTATCCCGGTCGTCGAGCGCACGTTGGCTTCTGCTCCGCGCAGCGTGGGCACGGGGAGGCCGCCCACTAGCGGCAGCGATTTCATGGGGGTCGGCCCGTAGTACTGAACGCCCATGAAGTCGTAATCAAAGCGGCACTGTTCGAGGTCGCCGTCCCTGACATACCGCTTGAGTGGCTTCAGAAAGACGCTGTCCTCAAACGGGTAGCCGCGCCCAGCGGCAGGGTCGAGGAACGCGTCCACGGTCAGAGCTTCAATCGTTCGCTGGGCCTTTCGGAGCTTTCCGTCGGCATCAAATGGCGCGCACAACGTAAAGACATTTGTCGTGCCGATCTTGGAGTCGCTGGGTAGAGCCGCACGCATGCGCCGGCCGGCTTCAGCGCAGGCCAGATTCATATGGTGCAACGACTGCAGGGCTTGGAGCGGGCGCGGACCCAATCGACCATGATGAATGCCCGCGGCGATGTGACCCACCACCGACAGCGGCTCGTTGAACACCATCCAGTTACTCACTCGATCACCAAAGTGCTCGGCGAGTTGTTCTGCGAATGCGGCGAAGTCCTCCACGATGCCGCGGCGGGTCCACCCGCCTTCCAACCACAGCGCCTGGGGCAGATCCCAGTGGTGAACGGTTAACCAGGGCTCGACGCCTCGTTCTAGGCAGCCGTCGATCAGCCGGTTGTAGTAGTCGCCGCCCTTGGAGTTCCACGGACCCCGACCGTCGCCAAAGACGCGTGGCCAACTCACCGAAAATCTGTTGGCGTCAACTCCCATGCCCGCAATGAGATCGAGGTCCTCATCGAGTCGGTTGAACGCGTCCACTCCGTCTAGGGCGACAAGTCCCCCGCGCACTCGCCCCCGCAAGGTGGCTTCGTCCCACACTGATGGCCGCTTGCCGTCGGCACTCCATGCGCCTTCAACCTGCCACGCGGCTGAAGCCACGCCCCAGGTGAAATCGTCACCGAAATCACTACGAGTCAGCGTCATGTGCTCAACCTCCGTTGAGTGCCACCGTGTAGGCCCGACAGGGTTGCCCGCGAAGTGTCTCGCACTTGGGCATCGGGGTGACCGTTGGAGTTCCGGGAACCACTGGCAACACCAGTGACGATCCAGCATCCCCGCCGTAGTTGACCGTGACCTTGTCCTTGCCATCCTCAACAGTTCGGAAGTTCCACAGCGGCACGTCGCCACCGGGTGCGAGCACCGTGACTCGCAGACGCGAGCCCGCTCGAAGCCATGCCGCTACCGGGTGGATGGGAACACGCGCGTTCACTGCCTCATTGGGCTTCAGAAGCTGAGTGTCGCCCTCAAGGTGCGTGTGAACTGGATACAACTCAGTCGAGGTCTTCTTGTTGAGCTTGCGACCAGAAAGCCGCAGCCAGCCCGACGTGAGATAGGTCTCCTGTCCGTCGGGTCTGACCTCGGTGAGCGTTACCTGAAGGTCGGCATCATCGTCAGTGGTCGACACCGACAAATCGAGACTTCCCGGACCAGCAATCAACATGTCGGACTCGAGCGGAGCAGTCACATAACCCAGACCCCGATCCTTGGCGACGGGCTTCCAGGTGTACTTGCCGTCCGCTTCGTAAACCACGCCGCCGCCATCGGCGCTCTGAACCGGGCGAGCGTCGGGATCGGAAAGGTAGGTGTCGGCGCCCTCGGCAACTTCGGTGTCCTCGGGCACGAGTTTGCCGTCGCCAGCGAGATTCCACCGAGTGGTGACTGCCTTCGGCGGTGGCCACGAGTCATAGGTGAGTTCGGCGGTTGATTCCAGCGAACGCGGTCCAAGCGGACCCGCCCCGACCTCCATGAGCAAGCGAATCCGAGGATCGGCTTCAAATTTGGCCCGGGCCGCAGCGAGGTCGGTGGTGCCAGCAAACCGCGTCTGCTGCAACTTCGGTGCAGCCGCGCTGCCAATCTGCTCGTACAGCACGCCAGATAGACCAAGCACCGCATCAGGGATCTCTGGAATCTCGTCGGCCACAAACAGGTCCAAGAACTCCACCCAGCGAGTGAGAATTTCCGGACCGAGCGCGTCGTTGTGATTGCCGTTGTAGAGCGTCACCCAGACGTTCTCGTTGTCGTCGAGGCGAGAAATCATGTTGGCCCAATGGCTGCCGAGTTGCTCGTCTTGTAATCCGCCGACAAGGAACACCGGCACGTTGATCTTCTCGGCCCAGTCTGCTGGGGTCCTCCGGGAGTACAGCGCCGGATCGCGGTATTCGCTCTTGGCCAACACATCAAGGACGTCTTGGGTCTGGAGTCGCAGTTTTTGGTTTTCAGCGCACTTTTTGTCGCCCTTTTCAATCAGAATTCTCGCCCACGGTTGCCCGCCCTTGGGTGCCGGCTTTGCATCATTGATTCGTTCCTTGAGCCAACCTTCGGCGAACCCGTTGTTGAAGATTCCGCCGGGGAACCCGATTCCGTCGTACATGTCGCCAAGCACCGACATGGGCGCAAGCGCAGCCAGGTGCGGCGGTTGGGTGCCGCCCACATAGAGCTGACTAAACCCGGAGTAGGAGATACCGACCATCCCAACTTTCTTGTTCTTCACCCACGGCTGGGCCGCAACAGTCTCAACGGCGTCGTAGCCGTCGTAGATGGTGGGAAGGCCAAACAGGTCGAACTCTCCACCGGAGCAACCCGAGCCGCGAATCTGCAAACTCACCACTGCAAACCCCAGCAACGGAGAGATCAAGCCGCCTACGGCTGTAGAGCCCGATGGAGCCAGCGGGTCGGGTTTCGCGTCAGGGTCGTTGATGGTGCCTACCAGCGATGAGATGAGATCCCCCGGCGGAGCCACTTCGTACCCCGAGTACTCAATCAACGTGGGGAATGGACCCTTGTCCAACGATTGACCAGGCGGAAGCCGAACAGTTGCGGCTAACTCCACACCGTCACGCATCTTCATGTAGTTGAGGCCCGCCTTGAGTTGCTGGCCGTCGTACAGCGACTGTGGTGGTTTTGTGGATTCGTTGAGTACCTCGAAGGGAGTCGACCGCTCGGTGGTAGGACCGCTTCGCTCCTCCACCACATATCCAGCGCCCGGCTTTACGGACCTGAAGACTTTCGAGCCGACTCGATCTGCTCGGCCTTTGGCAACGTCATCGCCTTGTGAGTTGACCAACACGAGTTCGGCAGACGGAGGCGCATCCACCACGCTGGCCTGATTGATGCTCCCGAATGCTCGATACTTCGCAGTCGCTGCAGTGCTTGTGCCCTTGGCTTCGCTTCCCGAATCATCGGTGCAGCCAATCGCCACCAGTGCAACCACAACGCCAAGCGCAATCGCCCGAAGCGGGAAGAATCGACGCACACGAACTACCTCAGGAGTGACCATCGACACATCCTAGGAAACGATCCCGTCGCACTCCTCATGCGGCACTGAGTCCCGCCAGTTGTTGGCCAGTTGTTAGATCGGGCAGTTCCCTTTGATTCGCAGTGCTGACCTCGTGATTGGCGGTGCTGACTTGGCCAGCCAGCACCAACCCGTGCTGACCTCGTGATTGGCGGCGCCGACTTGGCCTGCCAGCACCAAC
>Ga0164294_10006227_pt1 | contig 10206 bp, 12 predicted proteins | sample GEODES005metaG_FD_111479 | JGI IMG/M metagenome (GOLD analysis project Ga0164294, IMG submission 111479) | Oligotrophic lake water microbial communities from Sparkling Lake, Wisconsin, USA - GEODES005 metaG | ecosystem: Environmental > Aquatic > Freshwater > Lake | place: USA: Sparkling Lake...
CGTCTCCCAACGAGCCAGCGATCACCATCATGATCACGCACCTCCGGTGCGATTGGATCCACTTCGGCTCTGAGGGCTCGCCGAACCGCATTCGCCTAGACGAATCGTCGGTGAGTTCGGCGCGTCCACGCGTCCGAATGCTCAGACGGCGGTTCAATCGAGCAGCGCGGGTTGTTTCAGTGCTGGTTGGCGGCCTTGGCTTTGCCAAATGGCAGGAGCCCCACGATGGCCACGATCGCTCCGCCAACTGCCAAGCCCACCAGCGCCGAGGCAGCGGTGTTGACCAGCCACGCCAACATCCCTCCAACTCCGGGAACATCGTGCACCAACTTCTCGAGCTCATGCACCAAGTGGTACGGGCCGGTCCACCCAAGTTCGTCGGCGCCGACGAGCAGGATGTGTCCGCCTACCCAGAGCATGGCGGCGGTCCCAATCACCGACAGCCAAGTCAGCAACTTTGGCATTCCGGCTACTAGGGCCCGGCCAACTCGCTGCGAGGATGTTGACGGCTGCCCGGCGAGCCGCAGACCGACGTCGTCCATCTTCACGATGAGGGCCACCACTCCGTAGACGATGACGGTGATGAGCACCCCGACGATCGCAAGGATCACCCCGCGGGACACCACCGGTTCCTCGATGACCTCCTTCAGAGCGATCACCATGATCTCTGCCGACAGGATGAAGTCGGTGCGGACTGCTCCACTGACGACTTTGGACTCTGCTTCGAGTCCCGCCACCACGGCTGGTTCGTCGTGGTCATGGTCGTCGTGGCGAAATGCGTGGACGATCTTGTGAGCACCCTCGTAGGCCAAGAAGCAGCCACCGAACATGAGGATGACCTCAATGATTACCGGAGCTATGGCACTCAGCAGCAGCGCTGCCGGAAGAATGATGAGGATCTTGTTGCGGAGCGACCCCAGTGCGATGCGCCGAATGATCGGCAATTCGCGGTCGGCGGATAGTCCGTGCACATAGGCCGGCGTGACGGCAGTGTCATCGACCACCACACCGGCGGCCTTCACACTGGCGCGAGCTGCCGCTGCACCGACATCGTCGATCGACGCTGCGGCCAATTTCGCGAGTGCCGCAATGTCATCGAGAAGCCCGACGAGTCCGCCTGCCATCTTGTGTTCTTCCCCTCGTAAAGGTCGCTGATTCGACGCTCCAAACGCCGACAATAGTGACCTCGGCCCACACTTCTCCGGTCAGGTGACCTCCCTCCATGGGAATCCGGTGAGCAAATTGGTTCGCCGGGTGCAAGTATCAGTGCAGAGTTCGGGGCACGACAGGACAGGGAGTCCGTCATGCACCACAGCGTTCGGATCGCCCGCATCGGCGAAACCGAGATCGCACTTCATTGGTCAACGATTGCGTTGCTCGCAATGCTCACCATGGTGGCTGCACCGGAGTTGGTCAGTGTCGGTGGCACGACCGCTGGTTGGCTCACCGCAGGCCTGACGTCGTTCCTCTTGCTCGTCGCGGTGGTGGCTCATGAGTTGGGCCATGCGTCGGTTGCAATCCGCCGTGGCGTTCCGGTTCCTCGGATCACAGTCTGGGCGCTGGGTGGTCTCGCTGAGTTAGGTACCCGTCCACCCGATGCCTCTGGGACTGTCCTGGTGGCCCTCGCCGGTCCGGCAGTCAGTGCCGCACTCGGTGCGGTTGGCTTGGGCGTTGCAGTTGTCGCTGGGTTCGCAAATTGGGAACTTGTTGCCGCAGCTGCTGCGTGGTTGGGAGGGCTCAATCTGATGCTCGCGGTGTTCAACGCCCTGCCCGCAACGCCTCTCGACGGCGGTCGCGCTCTCGCTGGATTGGTGTGGTGGCGCACCGGGAGTCGAGCTCGCGGTCAACTAGTAGCAGCACGTTGCGGACGCCTCTTCGGATCCTTCTTGTTGGTCCTCGGTCTGTTTGCCTTGTTCGCCGGGGGTAATGGGCTGTGGTTGCTCGCCATCGGGTGGTTTGTTCTGATGGGATCGGTTCGAGAGGAAGCGATGGCGCGAGTTGAGTTGGCTTCCGTCGGCCACATCGCGGTGGATATCTGCGCTCCGCTGGGACCACCAGTTTCCGCCGGAGTCACCGCGCACGGCATGGCCGCTATGGGGTTGCAAGGTGTGTGCCCTGTGATGGGGCTTGGGTATGAGGCGGTTGTGGACCTGACGGGAATCACCCGGGCAGAGCCCACACGAACCGCTGGCGAAATGGCAGTGGGGGTGGAGGGTCGGAGCGTCTACGCAGCCGAATCACTCCCGCACGTGATTGACGAAATGCTCATCATGGGGCCCGGGCCGGTGTTGGTTCGTAGCGAGGATGGCGAACTACTCGGGCTCCTGGATCTGCGGCTTCTTAGCAAAGCATCGCCTGCGACCTAGCGAGCCGCAGCCTCCAGGTTGCCCCCGCAGATCGTGAGGTAGTTCGGGTGTGAGGTAGTGAGGCAGTGAGGTGGTGAGGAGGGTCGGGTGTGAGGAAGGTCGGGTGTGAGGTAGTGAGGTAGTTCGGGCGTGTTGATGTTGGGGTGAACCGCGGTAGCAACTCAGGCGATGGTGATCTCGGAGTCTGGTGGTGGCGTAATGGCCAAAGTGACCCGAACGACGCCGATGACTCCGGAGGACCCGATGGCAAACACCACCGAAGATGGCAGTTCAGATCTGCTCATTGATGTAATCAGCACGATCGACAAGAGCGAACATGCGGCGCTGGCTGCGATACGGGAGTTCGTCGAGTCCGTCGATGAGGCCATCCCTTCCCAAGATGGCCAGGAGCGACCGAAGAGCCGAGTGGCGATCGTCGAGGCGGGACTCACGATGCTGGACCATTTGCTCGGCATCCCGAACGATGCGGCCAAGCGACTGACCGTGGCTGTCAGGGAAGCCCTTCCGCGGCCTGAGTCGCTCAACGGGCCTCACTAGACCGCCTCACTAGACCGCGTCACGAAACCAAGTTGCAGCGTTTGCCTGCTTGATTTGTTCCCACTTTCCCGGGGCGCGTTGGAGTTCCATAAACGTGGTCGGGAACTCGGGCATTCGGCCAACTCCAACGGCACCATTGAACGGCTGATTCGGCTCGAAATAGGTGCCGAGCAACTGATCCCACAGTGAAGTGATCGCACCAAAGTTGGTGTCGCCCTCGTCGTAGTCGGTCGAGTGGTGCCAGCGGTGCAGATCGGGGGTGCTGAACACTCGGTTGAGAATTCCGCTTTCCAGCTCAACGTTGCAATGTTGAACCTGTCCGTAGAGCGCTCGAACCGACAGATACCCAACATGTTGTTCCCTACTGAGACCCAATGCAGAGATCAGCGTGGCGTCGATGAGTCCATCGAAGAGCAGTTCAGCTACGTGGAACCGATTGGCATTGAGCCAGTGGAGTCGTGTCGGGCTGTGATGCACCGAGTGGTACCGCCACGCCGGCCCCCATTCATGCGCAATCCGATGATGCAACGTGTGGGGTAGGTCGTAAGCCAATACGGCGAGGGCCACCCCGACGGGAGTTGGTAGGCGTCTGAGTTGTCCATCAAGGCCAACCCTGCGAGCGATCGCCGCTCCAATGGGTTGCGTCACCAAACTCAGCGCAAAGGTGGCACCTACAAATGCCTGATCGGTAGGAATGTCATCGTCCCGCTCATTGGCCCAATCAGTTCGGTAGGGGTGGCGGCGCTCGGTGTGAGCAACGATCGCGTACCAACCTGCGGCGACGATGCCGACGGTGAGGGGAGTGTCCACCTTGCGGCGCCGCTGAAGCGAGCGATCAAGTCGCACGGCGAGTGTCGCTCCCGCCAGCACACCAGCGTGCAACGCCCATGAACGGGCTGCCTTAGTAACGAGTTGCTTTCCGCTCACAATCCGAACGTACTGGACTGACAGCGCAATCAACCACATAGAACCGCTTGACCCGGGCAAGCAGAGCCACCACCATTCGGAGAACTACTGCGACCACTCAGTGACTCTGAGTTCGCGGTTGATCGGGCGAGGGAGTCGGGGCATGCGAAGCAGTTGGGTCACAACATCACGGACATCTATCGCTGCGATGGCCGTGTGTGCGGGGCTGGCGCTGGTCGCTTCGGGGTGCAGCCCAGCCTCATCGCCTCCGGGCAACCTGAGTCAAGCTTCTCCGCTTGGCATGAACGGAATGATTCAAGAAGGTGGTTCCGTTTGGGTTGCCGACCTCTTCGGCAAGCAGGTGGTTCGATTCAGTCCAGATACTGGAGTCATCGAAGAGCGCTACGGGATGGACACTGGAACCTGCACCACCGACGACCCGGTAGTGGTGCCAGGCGGTGACATCGTCTCCACTTGTCCGAGCGACGGTCTCGTCATCCGCATCCCCCGGGGTGGCGGTCCGGCCACCACGTTGGCCAGCGTCAGTCGCGGCGTGAACCCGATTGCGGTTGATCCGTCAGGGACCTCGGTGCTGGTCGGTTTCGGCAGCGAGGATGATGATCGCGTGCTGCGGATTCCTCTTGATGGTGGCCCGGTGCAAACGGTTGCGACAGGCCTACCTGTGCTCAACGGTTTTGGTTTCAGCCCTGACGGCTTGCTGTATGTGCCGACTGGCGGGGCGGGCGGAATCTTTGGCACGGGGGGACTCGGGAGCATCGATACCGTCTCCGGCGAATTCCGGCAGATCCCGCTCACGTTCCCGGCGGAGCCCAATCGAACTGGGTTTGATTTCGCTTGCGGCGCCGATGTGGCTGCTGACGGAACAGTCTTTGTGGCGCAGTGCATTAACGCTTCTGTGTACGCCGTGAACCCCACTACGGGAGTTGCCACATTGGTGGGACGGTCGCCGATTGACATTGCCGACAACATCGTTGCGCTCACCGATGGACGGGTACTTCTCTCGGGGTTCTTCGGCGGCAAGGTCACGGTGTTCGCGCCAAGAAGCGGTGGTGGGTTCAGCGCCTCTGTGCTGCAGGTGGGTAATTGAAGGTGCGCTGAATGCGCTTGGCGAGCGCCGTTTTTCGTGTCACACCCGTTTCGTAAATTGCCGAAGTGACCTCATCGATCCAACGCACTTCGACCTTCCAACTCCCTCCGTCCGTCCCGTTCGATCGTGCTCTCGCCCGAGAAGTCCGCGCTGAGCTCTCTGCGCTCACTGCAATGGACATGGTGCTTCCCCGCGCAATCGCCAGACTTGCGGTTCCCTTCTTCCGGCCCGCCTCCTGCACGGTTGATCTGAGGTCGGTTCTTGCTCGTTCTGGCTGCTCAACGAGCTTGAGATCGGTACCGGTGCCCAACCCCGAGCTGTGCGGTGGTGAGGAGGCAGCCATCGTTGAGTTAGTCGAGGCCATCCTCTCGGTGCCCGAGCAATTGCCTCCGGCATTTTGGGCTCGGGCAGGTATGGCGGTTTTCCCTAACGTCGTTGAACTTCGCAGCAGCAGCGAGTTCGAGAGCGTCAAGTTGCACCTCCTTACCGATGGTCGTCGGGACTGGTGGTTTTTGGTTCCCAACACTTCGTCGGGTGAGGGCTACCTCATCGGCCCGCCGGCCCCAGCCTCCTTGGCTGCACGTAGAAAAGAAATCGCCGAGGTCGTCGCAATGGGTGATGGCTGGCTCTGCGAGGTCGCAGAGGTGCACACCTCGTTGCGTGGTCCCGATCGGAAATGGCTCGCTGAGTTCGCTCAGCGGTTCGGAGCGTCACTTGTCCACACGCGCGGGCGACTCGTCCACCTCACCGATGCCATTCGCTAAGCGGTGCGAGCTACGTGTTGGCGCGAGCCGTCTCGGTGAGGGCAGTCGCCGCCTAGTGCTTGGCGTATCGGGCCAAGATCTTGTCCCGTTTGGATGGCTGAATATTGGCCAACGTGACATCGCCGTTGTAGTGCTCAATGACGCGATGGTCCATGACTCGTCGCCAAATCGGTGGGAAGTAGGCCAACCCCAACATGAGTCCATAACCCGATGGGAGTTGCGGTGACTCTTCGAAGTGACGCAACGCCTGGTAGCGGCGCGTGGGATGTGCATGGTGATCGGAGTGCCGCTCAAGTTGATAAAGGATCACGTTGGACGCCACATGGTTGGAGTTCCAGGAGTGCTGCGGTTGGCAGCGCTCGTACCTGCCGTCGTCCTTCATTTGTCGCATGAGCCCGTAGTGCTCCAGATAGTTGACGACCTCAAGGAGCGAGAAGCCGAAGACCGCCTGAACCAATAGGAACGGAATGATCTTGACGCCGAACCCGGCGACAAGGCCTCCAAAGAGCGCAACGCTGAGCGCCCACGCGTTGAGCACGTTGTTGCCAAGACTCCAGACCGGTTTGCCCTGGCCTCGCAGCCGCTTTGCCTCTATTGACCAGGCAGAACGGACACTGCCGACGACGGTGCGAGGCAGGAATGCCCAGAAGCTTTCGCCGAGACGTGAACTTGCTGGGTCCTCTGGGGTCGCCACTCGGTTGTGATGACCGCGGTTGTGTTCAACGTAGAAGTGGCCGTAGCCAGATTGGGCCAACGCAATCTTTGCCATCCATCGCTCTGAGCGTTCCTTCTTGTGCCCCAATTCATGAGCAGTGTTGATGGCAACGCCGGCCACCGTGCCCACCGTGATGGCGTAACCAAGTTGATCAATCAGGCTCAGGTCTCTGGTGGTGACCACATGACAGGCAAAAAGCAGTCCCCAATACTGCAGCGGCAAAAACAGGAACGTGCACCAGCGATAGAAGCGATCGTTGCTGAGTTGTTCGACTGCCCAATCGGGAGCATTGGATCGGTCGGACCCAAAGATCAGGTCAAGCAAGGGGATCATGACCAGAATCCAAAACGGACCTGACCAATAGAAAATCTCTAACCCTGAGTCGCGAACCCAATTGGCCGAACCGAATGGCAGGAGCGGCACGACAAGGCCGAACAGCCACAAGTAGCGCTTGCGATCGCGCCAGCGGACCTCGGTTCCGTCGTCGGTGACGGTGGTGATGGTTCTCATTGGTTACCCCTTTGAGCTAGCGGTTGTTCCGTGCACAAGGAACATTGAAAGAAAGTGAGCGACTACCTCTGGCGGGTCGTCGGGAGCGCTCACCGCGTAGGAGACCACGAGTCGGGTCACGACATCGGCGAACCTGCGGAGGGCGACGGGATCGGTGGCCACATCTGGCGTTCGCTCCGCAAGAATCATTTCCACGATGGACCTCACCTGAGTCATGACCGGGCTGCCCTCGGTAGTGATGAGTGGCAGCAGTGCTTCTGGTTCGGTGCGGATCAATCGGTCAAGTAGGGGATGGTCGCGGGTGACGCGCAACGCCGCCAGCAAGCCAGCTTCGAGTGACTCCTGCGGATCCTCGAAGGGCAATGCAGCTGCCACAACCTTCTCGATGAGCTGCGAGGTTTCAGCTGAAACAACCGCCGAGACAAGGGCGTCTTTGGACGGGAAATACCGATACAGCGTTTGACGTGACAGCCCGGCGCGCCCGGCAACTTCTCCCATAGAGAGCTTGGAAATGCCATGCAGTGTGGCGGCCTCGAGAGCGGCATCTAGCAACCGTGTTGGGATGCTCTGTTCGCTTGAGAGCTCCGCGTCGGGAGCATCCGGCAACTGAGGGGCTTCAGATGGCATGAGTTACAAACTAACAGTAATTGTAACTATGTCAATCAAAATCCTTCGGGAAAGTATTTCTGCGAGTAGTCATATTTTCGAAAAGAGTTCTCAGGATCTCCCTTCTGCCGCCGACAAACAGGTTGTACCCAGCGCAATTTCTGGGTTCACTGGAAACCTCGCTGATAATTCCCAACCGAATTTGCAGCGCAACCCACCAAGGAACAAGGGGAATGGCATGAGCAGCACAACGGAGTGCCGCCACTGCCGGGGCCTGTGCGCAGGCGCTGCCAGTAGGTGTCACAAATGTGGCAAATGGATTCGTCGGCAGGACTTCTACTCAACCTCTGCTCGGCCTCGCACCTAAGCCGCCCCCAAGCGAGTCGCACACAGCTGATCGCCCGGTGCGAATGACATCTAGCCGTGACTCGGCAACAATCAGGTCCTATGGCCGACCGAAGCACCTTCACAGAACAGGCGCTTCCGCACCTCGATGGTCTTTACGCCGCCGCGATGCGCATGACCCGGAACCCAGCGGACGCCGAAGACCTCGTACAAGAGACGATGGTGCGCGCCTACCGCGGCTTCGAGGGATTTTCCGACGGGACCAACTTGCGCGCCTGGCTCTACAGAATCCTGACCAACACCTTCATCAACATCTACCGGGCTAAACAGCGTCGACCTGAGCAGACCGAGCTCGGCGAAGTAGAGGACCTCTACCTCTACAACCGAATCGGTGGACTCGAAGCTGCTCGGATGGGTCGTAGCGCCGAGGACGAACTCATGGATTTGTTCAGCGAATCCGAGGTCAAGAACGCCATTGAGGAACTACCCGAACAATTCCGGATTGCTGTTCTGCTCGCAGATGTTGAGGGTTTCGCCTACAAGGAAATAGCCGAAATTCTTGACGTTCCCATCGGCACCGTTATGAGTCGATTGCATCGGGGAAGAAAGTCGCTCCAAAAGACGTTGTATGGGTTTGCTGTCCAACGAGGTCTTACTGATCCCTCTCTCTCCGCCCCTGTACCTGGCGGATCAGACTGACCTAGTTGCCCCCCAATTCCTTCAACAGACCGGAACCGACCCATGGCCGAGCATGAGTGCGACGAAGCAATCTCTGAGTTGTATAGCTATCTCGATGGTGAACTCAACGAGGCGACAGTTGCTCACATCGAGTCGCACCTTCGCCAGTGCTCGCCGTGTCTCGAGGCCTATGACTTCGAGAAGGAATTGCGTCGAATGATCACTGCGAAGTCATCCGAGGAGATGCCCGGTGACCTCCGTCGCCGCATCATCGACGTGCTCGACCGCCTCGACGAGAACGCCTGATCTGTCGCTTCGGCCGAGGCCGTCGTAGAGTGTCGGCATGGTTCTTGCCGCTGAAGCCACCTCCCAGGTCTGGCACTTCTGGATCGCCGTTCCCTTGGCGTTCGGTGCTGTCATGGCCGTGCTGTCCATCATTGGCCTCTACGTCGCAAAGGTGACGCGGTCGAGGTATCCCAAGGCCGGAAGCTGACGGACCCCCGGGTCCGAACTCAATGAGTTCCTCCATCGACTGGGCGCTAGCCGAGTCGGTCGCCGCCCGCATTTCTGGACAGGATCCATTTGCGGCGTCGTATCACCGCCACGGAATGGACGCTGACTTCGAGCGGTTCACTGCCGAAGCGCAGGTCTACGTGGAAGCCGAGACAGGGTTCACCTCTGCCGCTGGCCCAGCGAGAGCCAGAGTCGTGGATCGCTCCGCGTGGGTTCGAGCCAACTTGGCTTCGTACCGCCGACTCCTTCGGCCTGTCCTCGGAAAATTAGAAGAGCGCATGACGGGCCCGGCGGCCTCCCTGTCCGGCAAGGTTGCCGGCGCCGAACTCGGCGCATTGCTGGGTTGGATGTCGGCCCGGGTGTTGGGGCAATACGACCTGTTAGTTCTCGAAGACGAGGATCCCGAAGAACAGGATCTTGTCTATTACGTGGGTCCCAACATTTTGTCGCTGGAAAAACGACATTCGTTTCCTCCTGCAGAGTTCCGTATGTGGGTCGCGCTCCATGAGGTGACGCACCGCACACAGTTCACTGGCGTCCCGTGGCTTCGACCGTATTTCCTTGAGTTGGTGGAAGATCTTGTTGGGGTGGCCGAACCAGACCCAACCCGATTGTTCTCCGCCGCAGGTCGCATGGCAGAAGGCCTTCGGACCGGAAAGAACCCGCTCGCCGACGGTGGCCTTGCAGCGTTGTTCGCCAACGATGAGCAACGCGCCACCATGGACAAAGTCGGTGGCCTCATGAGCCTGCTCGAAGGTCATGGCGATGTGGTGATGGATCGGGCTGCAGCCGACAGAGTTCCCTCAGCGGAACGGTTTGGACGGGTGCTGCGTGCTCGCAGAACCGAACTCAATCTTGCGACCAAGATTCTTCAGCGACTGATTGGTCTTGAGGCCAAGTTGGCGCAATACGAACAAGGCGAGAAGTTCATCGAAGCCGTTGAATCAGTTGGCGGCACTGCTTTGTTGAATCGGGCGTTCGAATCCCCTGAGCAACTTCCGACGCTGGAAGAGATTCGCTCACCATCGCTGTGGATCGAACGCATTGAGCGGGCGGGCGCCGCCGCGTGAGCACGGTTCGTCGGCCGAGCGCCGACGACGAATTCGTCGCTGGGTTGCTTGCTCGTTGCACGTTCCCGGCGGTTGGCAGCGCAGTGAC
>Ga0164294_10006228_pt1 | contig 10206 bp, 2 predicted proteins | sample GEODES005metaG_FD_111479 | JGI IMG/M metagenome (GOLD analysis project Ga0164294, IMG submission 111479) | Oligotrophic lake water microbial communities from Sparkling Lake, Wisconsin, USA - GEODES005 metaG | ecosystem: Environmental > Aquatic > Freshwater > Lake | place: USA: Sparkling Lake...
CAGCTCCTCGCAACTTGTAGCACCTGTGACTGTAAAAACTCACAGCTCGACAACTTGTCGAGCTGCGAGTTTAAATCTCACAGCTGCTACAACTGTTGCGACGAGCTGTGAGAAAACCTCAAAAAAGACTCACAGCTCCCTCTAACAGCTCCTTCCTTGCACACCTGATGAGCTTGAGTATGGAGGGCTTATTGAGCATGATTATCATTGAGTACGAGCACTGGTTGGTTGTCAGGCACTGCCGACGACGACGGATCTATCGGGACACTCTCGTGGCCACTGTATCTCGTTCGCTACGTACCCCTCTTACCGGTATCGGTGCCCGCCGAACAAGGCGGGTGGTTTCATGCAACTACGGTGGTTTCATATATCCGGGGGCGTGTGTATCGCTCCGGGATGTGTATACCGCTCGAGTAGCGCGAAGCGGGGCGTGGGGATCCCCGGGGATCGTATAAAGAGGGTGGAGACGTATCAACACCATCGCGCGGCTATATCTCGGCAGCCGTCGTTCTCGGCTTCTCGGTTCTCGCGGACGCAACTGCCGGACTCCTCGCCGCTCCCGCCATGAGCTTCAAGCTCACCATGGGCCATGCCATGGCGCATGGGCATGTCGCCCTTCTAAACCGCCCCCGCGCGGTACCCGCCCCATGGTGTGAATGTGTGTGTGTGCATGTGACATGGCTGTGAATGCGTGTCTGTGTGACTTCTAACACGTGCACGATGATACGATAGAGCTTATAAACATGGTAAATAGTAGACCAGAGCTCCCCCTTCGGTCAAGCCTACAAGCTTGAACTACGCTCTCGTACACGAGATAGCTCGCGCGGCTGTAAGCTGACTTAACTCGTGATGAAGCTGACTAAACGAATTAATAGGGGAAAAAAGAGAAAAAAGACGGGAATGCCATAGCGAGAGAAAGCCCATCATAGAGATGGTTGCCCCGAGCCGTCGAGGCCATCGTCGTCAAAGTCGTCGTCGTCGTCATCGGTGCCATCGAGCCCAACCATGAGCTCCTCGTCTTCCCCATCGCCCTCGTCCATGGGCGGACCGACTTCGCCCGCCTCGTACTCCTCGAGGCGCGCGAGCGGGCTGATGGTCGAGATCCACGAGCCGTCGCTTTCGGCGGCGGAGCCGACTCGAGGAGTATGAGCTGGACGCTCATACTCGTCATGGTCGTCCAGCTCCTCCGAGCATGCATCCAGCCCCTCCGAGCTGTCCAGCTCCTTTGAGCTGGGCCTGTCCGAGGGCGTCTTCGACTGTGGCGGCGGCGGAGGTGGCGGCGGCGACGCAGACGCCTCGGCCTCCTCGTTCTCCTGCTCCTTAATGTCTTCGGCCTCAACGGCAGCCTCCGGCGCATCCACCGCCTCGACCTCGTTGGCTTTCTGCTCCGTCGGCGCAGGTTGTTCCGTAGCGAGCACAGGCGCCGGTTCGGCCGATGGCATCTCGCCGCAGGACCTTATTGGTATCTCGGCGGATCTCAGTGGCATCGTCGACGCCGTCTTGGGCGGTGGAGCGCCCGCAAGCGACAGCCCTCCAGATGCCCCTTGCCCAGGGCGCTCGAGATCATCGCCGCTGCCGTTGGTGCCATGGCCGTGGCCGCGCCCGCTCCCCTCGCGTGAACAAGGGTCAGAGCTCGGCAGCTCCGAGATCCCCTCGCGTGAACAAGGGTCGAAGCTCGGCAGCTCCGAGAGTAACGGTCGCGGCAGGTCGAGCGGCCAGCCGCGCTCGCTCGCGCCTTCGTCGGGCGTGGACGCCACGTTGGGCACCACATTAAGAGCGCACGCCTGCAGTCGATCGGCACACTCGTGCAGCGACGGATAGAGAAGTTCGATCTCATCCGCTCGTACGAGGCACGCGTCCCATGCAAGCGAAGGGGCGAGCTGCGCGCGCGTCGTGATGCTGCTGCTGCGCTGAGTGCCACCGCCGCCGCCGCCACAGCCTGCGCCGGCCGGCTGGCCTGCAAGCACCGGTGTGGAAAGGAGCGAGAAGATCTTGGGGTCGGTGCCCGCGGGGGCGCGAGAGAGCATCTCGGAGAGCAGCCGCTCGGCTGTGAGCGCCACGTCTTCCTGCGGGTCCACCCGCTGATGAGCATGCTGATGCGTACAGTGCGTAAAGTGCGCGATCACGAGCGGTGCGAGCGCCGCGAACTGCTCCGGCACGCATTCCGTGGGCGCATATTGGCAGACGCATGCAGAGAGCAGCCGGAGGAGCGACGCCAGCACGCGCCGGGCGTGTCGTGCCTCTGAGTGCGAGTGCTCTGCATACCGACCGACGCGAATGGGCGACGAGCTGTGCGCCGCGTTGGGCGTGGAAAGGGCGACCTCAGGGCCCGAGCACGGGTCCGAGGGGCGGCGCGGATGCAGCCTATTGCCAAGCAACGGGCGCGAGGCCGCGTCAAGCCACTCGGTGAGCAGCCGAAGGGTGAAGTCAACCTCGGCCGTCGAGGTGAAGGCGAGCGCGAACGACTCGAAGAATCGCTCATCGAAGCGAGACGCATGCCATGCCTCGTGCCCGGGTAGGGCACGCTCGAGGCCTTCCCTCTTCCGCTCTTCCTTCGGTGTGATCGCGTGTAAGCCCGACTTGCGCGTGCGGCACGTGGAATTGGACGCGTCCACCAAGCCCACGACGGCGCTGCTGCCGCCCCCCAGGTTGCCGTTTCGCTCGTGTGCAGTCCCAAGCCCTCCCACGCCGCGTCTGGCTCCACTGAGGGAGGGTGTCTTTGAGGGGAAGGAGGGGGTCCTTGAGCCCACACTGAAGGAGGGTGTCTTTGAGGCCATGGGCTCGGCGGTGGTAACATCTTGTTCGGGGCTCCACTCGGCAAACTCGTTGAAGAGGTCGACGAGCCGCTCGAAGCTCACGGAGCCGCTGCTCTCCAGGAATCGCACAGCGTCTGAGGCGACCGCCCGCACCGTCCGGTCGGCACCCGGGCCGCCACCGCCGCTGCCGCCGCCACCTCCGCCGCCGCTGCTAGCGCCGCCTCCACCAGCCTGGACGCCCGGCGCGCCGGTGCTCGGGTGGGCCGGCAGCGCTCGAGGCAGCGCGAGCATGAGCTCGAGCGCGCGCGCGAGCAGCGACGTGATGGTGAGCGTGTTGGTGGGCACCATCTCGACATCATCTGCATAGCACACGGCGAGCCTCTCGACCATTCGTATCGTGAGGCAGCGGCACTCGGTGCTCACCTCGGCGCCCACGGAGACTCCTTTGAGCAAGCGCGCGGAAATGTACTCGTCGACCGCCGGTGCGGCCACGGTAGACGTGCGCCCTAGCGTCTGTGCACCAGCGCCCGCAACCACGCCGGATGAGCCCGCGCCGTACCGAGCGTCATACTTCCACACCTTTCGTAGGTTGAACAGCAGCTGGCTGAGCGGCGGTGCGCTCAGCACGGCGCGCCCAACGTCCACGTCGCCCAGGTCCGAAGGCAGCAGGCTAGAAGCAGCCAAGGGGCGGCGCGAGAGCATGCCGTTGGCGTCAACGAAGCTGCTGGTGCCGCTGGCAGAGGCGCTGGCGCTGGTAGAGAAGTCCGTGGTGCCGCTCCCATCTCGCAGAGATCTCGAGAAAGACGAGGCGCGGCGCACGTCGCGCGGCATGCCATCTTCGCACACATGCAGCACGAGCTCCAGGAGAAGGAGTGCCTCCGTGAGGAGCGACTCGCAACGCACGGAGAGCATCGCGGCCGCCGTCGCTGCAAGCTCTAGCCACGTCGAGGCCGGCAGCGGCCCACCCGCGCCATCCGCGTTCTCTTCGTCCACGTCGCCGGTGGCGAGTGTGCACGCTGCGAGGTTGCGCAGCAGCCGGAGCAGCAGCTGGGCCTTGGCAGTGGCAGCTTCACGCAGTGCTCCCCAAAGCACCAGTGTGAGTGTGCGAATGAGCGCAGCGTCGCAGCGTGTGCCGAGGAGCGCAAAGCAGCGAAGCGACGCGAGGGACATGTCCGGGTCGCGCGCATGCACCGCCCAGTGCAGCGCGAGCAGCCGCCATTCCTCCTCGATCGTCGCGCGCACGGGCGAGAGCAGCTGCACTAGGGGACGCACGGCGGCGAGGCCCGGGCGCAGCGCCGCGGCGCGGCTGAGCAGCGCGTCGAGTTCCGCCTGCGAGATCGGCTTCGCGTACCCCCGGGGCGTCAGGTTGCTCAGCAGCGCGCTCATGAGTGTCGATGCTGCGCCCTCTGCGGCCGCGCGGTCGGATGCAAGCGCGAGGGATGCGCTCGCAGTCTCCTCCCCGTAGCAGACGGCCAGCACGTGGAGGAGCTTTGGCAGGTGCGGCGGCAGGAGTGCGTGGAGCTCGTACGGCAGCTGCGTGAGCATCGACATCGCCGCGAGCTCATACGGGCGCAACGGCTCGCGCGCCGCCGGCACGCTGCGCCGCCAATTGAGCCAGAGGGCAGCGCTGCTTGCGTCGGCGCTCGTGGCGACGCCAGGCTCGCTCACCTCGAGCGCGCGCACGTCGGGGCAGTGATCTACGTTCACAATGTAATTCCGTAGCTCCGAGACGACAGCTCCGAGCATCAGGGGGGCACACGGCGTGCGTGTGACGAGGATGAGGACTTGCTCGCAAAGCGCAATCTCGGCGGCGTCCGCAGGCTTCGCAGCGGCCGCGGCCGAATGCGCCGAGAGCAGCATACCTGATGAGGGAGGCCAACAGGTGCAATCAGATACAATCAGATGCAATCAGACCGAATGCGCCGAGAGCAGCATACCTATCAGCGCCGGCACGAGCGTTGGGGTTGAGCCGGGCGATACGAGTGCCGCCCACGCCTCCTCCACCATAAAGGCCATGTGCGCCGACTCCGCGGTGAGCCCGGGCCGTGCAACAGAGGAGGTCAGCCGCGACAGGCTGAGCAGCGACTCGAGCACAGGCACCAGCAGAGTGACGTGGAGCTGTTCTCGGCTCCAGCTCCCCAGCTCACCCTTAGCCACGGTCGCCTCGGCAGGCGCTGCCTCGGACGTCGCCTCCGCGACCGGCGCCGCACTGTCGAAGACGCTGGCGAGCGCACGCAGCCACGGCAGCAGCAGCTGCAGCAGCGCCTCGCGATCCTCGACGGTGAGAATGCGAAAGTGACGAACCATCTCGGACAGCAGGTCAGGCAGGAGCCGCAGAAAGAGGGGCGCGAGGGCCGACGAGTACCGATACGGCGCGGCGGTGTACACAAGCGGAGAGGGCGAGCGCGCAGAAGCGAGAGGCAGCTGATGGCTGTGCGGCGGCATCAGGTGCGTATGCGGCGAGTGCGCGAGCGCCTGCGCCAGCGACGCGCCAAGCGCTCGCTGGCCGTCTCTGCCAGATACCTGATGGAGCAGCGAGAGGAAGAGCAGACGGGCCTCGATACCCTTGTGCCAGCGCTCCATGTCGCTGGCCACGTTGCTCACGACCGCAAACAAGTAGGCGTGAACGAGCAACGGCTTGGGGACGTCGGCGTCGCCATTGGAGGTTCTGGAGGGCGGCTGTGGCGTGAGAATTTCGCCGCCCTTGAGGGCGGTACGTAGGAATACCTCGAGCAGAGATTCATGGTGGTGGAGGAGGGTGGCGAGGGCGAGGTACGTCGGGCGCTGCAGCCGCACCCAACCAAGAAGGGGCTCGAGGAAGCGCTTCACCTCGATTGCAAAGCCCGCCGCGTCGGCCGCTTCCTGGATGGAATCCATAGACACCGTGGGAGGCTGTCCACGGAGGTTGCCGCCGCCGTCCCTCAGGCCGACTGCGCCCTTGCCGTGGGCCTGCTCCTTCTCCTCTCCGAGCAGGCCGAGCACGTGCGCGGTGGCATGCATCGCAATTAGCGCCTCGACAGCATGCAACACGCTCTCTTCCACAGAGGGCGCGACGCGCCGCAGCCGGCTGCTGTCGCGCGGGTCCACGAGTGCCACGCAGCTGTCGGCGCCACCCATGAGCGAGAGGGACGAGCGACCCGCCGCGTCATGGACGGCGCCGCTGCTGTCGAGCGCGACTCTCATCCACTGCGTGAACAAATCGAATGTCGAGCGCACCATCGCGCTGGAGACCTCTGGCGTCGTCAACGGTGTGGAAGAGTCGGACACCCGCGAGCGCGCGCCTGCGTGCTCCTCACGCGTCGCGCCATGACCCTTGGGCGTGCCAAAAGACGCCGTCGTGGGCGCGCTTGGTGGTGGCGTCTCATCCTCCTTGTACCATCCTGGCCTGGCACCGGGCACCTCGATCTCCCGGACCGCGAGCTCAAGGCGCGTGGGCACGGGCGGATTGGCCGGGGGTTGCGGCGGCACGTTGGGCAGGGCGGCGGTGACGTATTGCAGGTAGTACGTCATCAGCCGTGCTGCATACCCGAGAGGGGCGCCACTGAGGCTCGCCACCTTGTTCGCGCCGCCCGCCTTGTCGCGCAGCCAGAGCCGGCAGATGCTCTCGAGGGTGGCCACCTCGATCTTGTGGACCAGCTGACCCTTGTCATCGGTGCGCGCGAGCTCGTCCGCCGTCCGCTTGGCGTACATCTCGGCGAGCAGCTGGAGCACTGCTGGCTGATAGTACAGGTCGTCGCCGTAGGGGTCGGGCGCGGCAGCGGCAGCGACAGGCTTGCGCCTGCTGAGCCCCCGCGATGGTTGCACGCTCTGCTGCTGCTGTTGCTCGAGAGCAGCCCGCTTGAGCTGCCCGATGAGGAGCGCATTCATCGAGGGGTGCGCCAGCCGCAGCGCCTTGAGCAGCGCCTGCAGCTGCTCCGACGGCACCGTGGGCGAGAGCAGCCAGCGCAGTGAGCGTGCGAAGATGTGCTCAACGTCCTCCTCGGCCGCACCGCTCGTGCTCGTGTGTCGGTCGAGCATCGGCTTGAGCGCCGCGTCCGCACCGCCGGCACCCGCCGGCATCGAGAGCGAGTGCGCCGTGTAGTAGGGCGCGAGCGGCGTGCGCGCGTACCGGCACACGAATGCGAGTTGCGTGCCCCAAAGTTGCAGCGCCTCGACGCCGGCCTGGTCGTCCGCCTGAGGGCGTGGTCCGCTGCCCGCCTGGTCTGCGAGGCGCATCCAGGAGAGCGAAATGGTTGGGAAGAGCGCCTCGTAGTGCTCATCGAGGGCATTCTCTACATCACTTTGCGTGGAGGCGGTGCTACGCGACTCCCTGAGCAGTGGCGTGAGCATCGCCGCGGACGAAGGCTTGAGAGGCTGCGTCGGAGCGGTGGCGGCGACAGCGGCGTCTTTTCTGGTGCTGGCGCGTCCCCAAGCCTCGGGGAGAAGCGAGCGCAGAGCTGGACGGCCGTGGGGCGGCGGCAGGTGGCGCAGCAGCGCTTCCGAATCGAAGGCGTTCAGCAGTGCGGCTGCCTGCTGTGAAATGTCAGGCAGCGAGTGCATCACCCAGGCGACCGCCGCCGCCTGCATCACTTGCCGCAGCCCCTGCCATGTCTCATGGTATGCGCCCGCCAGCGCCGCCTCTTCCTCGATCGCCGCCCCGAGCATTTCGATCGCTCGGTGCACAAGGAAGGTCGCGTAATAGAGCGCGCGAGAGAGCTGCAGCGGGCGCGCGCCGTCGCGGCCGAGGAGCATCCGCGCGACGGCGGTGAGCACGGGCACCGTCAGGCGTGCACGCTGGAGTGCCATCAGCAGCTGCAGACACTCGAAAGCCGCTGTGTGCGTCTCGGCATCCTCGGAGACGAGCAGCCGGGCCATCCACGCGAGATCAGCACACTCCTCAGCGTCGGTCTCTAAGGCCCACAGACGCGGCACTGCCGCGATCAGCGCGGGCAGCAGGCCACTCCCCGCACTCTCCGGCATGGGCGGCCCACCCGCCGCGGCCACCGCGGCGGCCGCCGCCGCTGCGAGGTGCTGCTGCGCCTCCAAGCGCAGCAGCGGGCGCAGGCTCGCCAGAAGCGCCTGGCGATGGGGCTGCACCGCGGTAGGCTCCTCGGCGCTGAGTGTGGCGAGCACGCGCAGCAAGAGCGAGCGCTGCGAGGGCGAGGCGCCGCTCTGGTGCATGGCGAGCGATTCGAACACCAGCTGGAGCACGTACTGCGCGTCACGCTGGGCGGTCGCCAGCTTGAGCAGCAGTTGCTCCACGTGAGGTGCCTCCGACACAAGCAGCACGGCCTTGCGCGGCAGCAGGGACTGCACGAGGGCACGGAGGGACAGTGCGTCCGCGGAGCTGTCGCGCCCACCGCCGCTACTGCCGCTCTCCAGGTCGGCCCGTACCGCCTCCGCCGGCAGCGCGCACACGTGCTGCGCCGCGAGTGGAACGCACGCCGAGCGCAGAGGCTCCTTTTTGGCGCCGATAAGCAGCGACAGCATGCGCGAGCGGCGCGCGCCCGTCGCAAACGCGGTGCCGCCTGGGTGAGAGTCGGGGAGCGCCGCGAGCGCGAGCATGGTGACGAGCAGCTGGTAGCTGAAGGGTGCATGCGTCGGCTTCTTCGCCCATTTGAAAGCCGCCTCGTACACGGCCGTGTACGCCTGCCACCACGCGCCCACCTCTGCGCCGCCCGCAGAGCAAAAGTCGCGCCACTCACGCGCAAGCGCCTTTGTTCGGGCATCCATCAGGCGTGAGAGAAGGGTGCGGAGCGAGGCGGCCAGCTGTGCGCGCAGCACGCCGCGTGACATGCTCGCCATCGCCTTGGCCACCACCGTGAGGAACTTGGCGCTTGCCGAGGCTTGCTCAGCAGAATGTGTCGAAATCTCGAGGTGCTCTGCCGCCTTGGCGAACGCGACGTACTCCCGCTGTTCCTTGTCGGTGGCGAGACGCGAGGCCTGCGGGCGGTCAGGCACGCGCGCACGCATGGAGCGGCACACAGAGGACAGCATGCGAGGCTCCAGGGGTGCATGCGGTGGCAGCGCTCGCGCAGCCGCACGCACCTTCTCGAGGAACTTGTCGACAGTTGCTTTGAGGTGTGCGCGCGAGAGCACGCCCACACACCGCGCGGCCACGTGCCGGATCGCCGTCGGGTGTTCGAGCGAGAGGCGCTCGAAGCAGAAGCTGAGAAGGCCTTCGGGAACGTTGCGCAACGGCAGATTGGCGGAGCCCGAGCTGCCGCCGCCGGTGTCGACAGCGGCGCAGAGCACGCGCCGAAGCGTTTCGAGCAGGAAGAAGGTGGTGCTCTCGTCGCGGAACTTGGACGGGTCCTCGGGTGCATCGCCCGAGTGCGGCAGCCGCGCCTCGGCCTGCTGCGCCACGGGCACGTCGTGCTCCTTGGCAGCCTTCATGAGCCGCGTGCAAATGTCGGCGAGGTGCTGGCGCGCGAAAACGGCGAGCCACCGCTGGATCATCTGGTCGGCCTCACGAACCTGCCTCTGGCGCTCATGCATCCCCGTAGCCGCCTCGCCGCTTCCGCTGGCGCCAGCCGCGCCCGCCGCGCCCGCCGCCCTTCGTTTGAGCACCTCATCGAGCTGTTCGAAGGCGTCACGCAGGAAGCTCTTCTCAGCCGCGTGCTCGACGCGGCTGAGGGTGCCCACGCGCATCGTGGCGGGCTCGTGCTTGGTGCTAGAACGCCCGCCTTACGCCTTCCACGGCGCGGTGTTCCAGGTGTTCCCGCCTTCGAGAAAGTGCGAATGCGAGCTGCTCTGACTCTACTCGGTGCGCCGAGTCGCCGACCTTCACGCGGCGCACCGAGCACACCCACCTTTTCTTGGTTTCTGTTCATAAACGACCGATCATTGACAATCAGTGCATCGACGCCTTCTCGGTGCCCTGGCGTGGGTCACACGGACACTCCAGAATCAGGGATTAAAAGGTAGATTCAAGGCAATTGATTCAAGGTTCCTACAAATGGGGGGTAAGCGCATGCATGCGACGGTCGACGTTGATTTCATAACACTTGTCATCCAAACCGCCGAGACGGCAGGAGCCCGGGGAGCTGGTGAGCTGACGGCACTTCTGTAGGTCTTTGTCTGGCCCCTTGAACGTACCTGGCCAGGCCTGAGGTCGTCCAGCTATAGCGCCTGCGGTCCCGGCGGCCGCTCTAGGATCTAGCTTTAGCAGGGACGAGCCCGATGTCGACCGATGTCCTGCGACAATTCAGCCGCCTGCCACGCCTTTGGCGATCCCCCTCACCGGTACTCATCACCATCGGGTACCTCAATGAACGCAAGATTGTCTGCATAGCCGCCGAGTGTCGTCCACAATTTCTTCGGCGTGCGAGCTGCCACGTCGCCATCGCCATACGCGGCGGGCCAAATCGACTCGCCGGGGAAACCATACCGGCGGCCCGACTCGGTATCCCGTGCCCAGCTCACAAACTCACCAAATTGTTCGAGGGTCTCGAGAGCTGCATTCGCCTCC
>Ga0164294_10006229_pt1 | contig 10205 bp, 10 predicted proteins | sample GEODES005metaG_FD_111479 | JGI IMG/M metagenome (GOLD analysis project Ga0164294, IMG submission 111479) | Oligotrophic lake water microbial communities from Sparkling Lake, Wisconsin, USA - GEODES005 metaG | ecosystem: Environmental > Aquatic > Freshwater > Lake | place: USA: Sparkling Lake...
GGGGTGAATGACCTACACGTTGCAGGTCACGCTCGGAGCGAAGGCTTGGTACTGGTCACCAACAACGTCGCGGAATTTGAGCGGGTACCAGCGCTCGAACTGGAGAACTGGGTCGCTGACCGCCCTCGCTGACAGGTAGCCATATTGAAAGCCTACCAATCGATGCCTTGCACTGCCTGTCAGGTGAAAACCACGCTGGTGCGACCGGTGGCGCGCGATCGAGATGGTTGGCGCACGACGATCTCGACATCTCGCCCCAGACGATTCATGCACTCAAGCCTCTTGGCTTCGCTGATGCCCCGAAACTGGCCGCGCAGCATGCCTGAGAGTTTGGGCTGTGGCATGCCGAGAATCTCAGCGGCCTGGATTTGCGTGAGATGTCGATTCTTGATGATCTCGCCGATCTTGGCTGCCAGTGTCGCTTTGATTTGCATCTGAGCGGCGTCGTGCAGTTCGAGGTCTTCGTAGACGTTGGCCGATCCTGTTTCAATCTCAATCATTTCAAGTTCGTTTGGCATGCACATGCGCAGCCTTCAAACGTACGCGACCTGCAGCACGCTCGCTCCCCCAAAATCCTTCAGTGTCTTGGCCTGATCGTGCGCTCTTTCCATATCCGCAGGGTGCAGCGCGAAACCAAAGACATGAATGACATCTTCGGGCATTGTCAAGTTATACCCATTTAGGAATAAGACTCTTGCCCCCACTTACTGGACTGACGCCATGGCAAAAAAGATGGAACCTATACGAATTCACACGATCGTATGAATAATTCTCCTGCTCACGCGCGACGCTACCCCATGGAAACTTTGATCCCCGCCTTCCTGCGCCGCCAGCGCAATCAACCTCGTCTGACGCTGGAGAATTTGTCTGCCTGGGTGGGCATGTCGCCGCAGCATTTTTCGGAGATTGAGAGCGGCAAGCGCGGTCCGCGTTTGTCTTCTATCGAGCGCATGGCCGAGGCGAGGGGCATACATAGTCCTCTCGATCATGGTGTGCCTAACACACAAAATTTCGAACAGGCTGGCAGTCAAGTGCAACCCAGCGACCAACACCTCAACGCGAATTCAAAATCGTCGGGGGTCGATGCATGCGATCTACTAAAGCTGTTAGGCCGAGCTTCCCGGTGCCTCAGTGAGCCAGGCTTGCAACATCAGCACGGTCCAAAGCGCGCGCTGGTGGTTGCGTCTACCGCAGAGATGCTCTTGCCAAGTACGGCGTACGCCTGCAATGTTCATCAGGCCAGAATGACTCAAACTCGATACGTTCAGTAGCGACTCAGCCCAGTCGCGCAATGGCCCTCGAAGCCAGGCATCGAGAGGAACGGTAAAACCTTGCTTCGGGCGCTCGAACTGGTCCCGAGGTAGGTAGCGAGCCAGTAACTCGCGCATGAGCCACTTACCTCGTCCATTGCGCACCTTTTGGTTCAGCGGCGTACGCATGGCGAATTCGACGATACGATGGTCCAGTAGGGGCACCCGTGTTTCCAAGCTGCTGGCCATCGCCGCCCTATCTACTTTGACCAGGATGTCATCGGTCAGGTAACTTTGCATGTCCCAGAGCATCATCTGCTGCGCCGCAGACACATGTTCAAGATGGTCCAAACACGGTGGTTCAGCGGGCTCCAGCAGAGGCGAAACGTCCGACCGGGTCCATTGGGACAGGCTGCCAAGGTAGGCATCCCGCAGCGTTGGGGCTTCAATGCTTTGCGCCAACCGGGCAAGTTTCTCGCCAAGCGACGCTGGGATGCGGCGCAGGCCCATTGAGCGGCCACGAGCCGCCAGGCCATCCACCACGTGAGCAGGCGCTGCCAGCAAAAGGCGGCCCAGCGATCTGCGCAGCGCGGGTGGCCAACTGCGCAAAATCTTGTCGATCTGGCCTGCAACCAGGTGGCGGTTGTAACCCCCGAATAGCTCATCACCGGCATCACCTGACAAGGCGACGGTAACGTGGCCTCGCGTGAGAGCGCTCAGGAGGACCGTCGGGACTTGCGACGCATCGGCAAATGGTTGGTCGTATATGCCGGGCAGCCGCAGGATGGTGGCTTGCACATCTGCAGCCGTTACTAGCAACTCCGTGTGCGTTGTGCCGAGCAGTCGTGCCGTTTCCCGCGCTGCCACCAATTCGTCGTCGGTACCGCCATCGAAACCCATCGTAAAGGTGCGTACGGGCTGTGTGGCGCACGATTGCATGATCGCAACCACCAGCGAGGAATCAATGCCACCAGAGAGGAAAGCACCAAGGGGCACGTCGGCCAGCATCTGTTGGCGCACGCTTTTCGTGAGGAGCCCGGCAAACTTTTCCAGGCCGACGGCATCAGCGCCGACATCCGGCTTAGCATCGTCATGCTGCAGTGGTGCGGGCGCTGTCCAGTAAACCCTCGTGACCGGCTCGGCCCGCGGGCTCTTCAGCACCATCGTCCTTGCCGCTGGCAGTTGGCGAATGCCGCGGAATGCGCTGGCATCACCACTAATGAAGCCGAATTGGACGAACTGTCGCAGTGCTGCATGGTCCAATTCAGTATCAACGCCCGTGCACGCGCGCAGAGCCTTGATTTCTGAGGCAAACGCAAAGCCGTGACGACCGCGCGCATAGTACAAGGGCTTTTCGCCAAACCTGTCTCGCGCGAGGCTCAACGTGCAAGCTTGGTGATCCCATATGGCCAGGGCAAACATGCCGACACTGCGCTCCAGCGTTGCGGCTAGTCCCCACCGCTCAACCGCCGCGAGGAGTGTCTCCGTGTCGGAGTGACCGCGCCAGGGCGGGGCGCCAGCCAAGGACTGACGCAATTCTTGGTGGTTGTAGATCTCGCCGTTGAAGACCATCTCGAAGCGTCCCGAGTGCGACTCCATCGGCTGGCTACCGGCTTCGGACAGGTCAACAACGGCAAGACGAGCGTGGCCGAGTGCTAAGTCACCTCGGCGCGAAGTCCAGACGCCACTCGAATCCGGCCCACGATGACCGAGCACGGCAACCATGGCTATCGTTTCCTCCGTAGGAGACAAGTGCCCGAGGCTCCACAGTCCCGCAATCCCGCACATTTATCGCATTCCCTTTCAAGTTCTGGTGGACAATGACCCAAGCGCTAGCGCAACAGCTGGTAAGCAAGTCGCTTCAGCGGGCTGGGTAGCATGCGGATCGTGAGCAGCGAAGCAAACCCCAAGAGGTGAACTGGGCGCAACAAGTGCTCTCTACTTGCGTAGGCCCAGCGCATGCGAACCTCGCCCCAGGCGCGGTGCCATCCGCTGCGCCGGCTGAAGAACCCTGGTGCCATGCGAAACCACAGAAGATACTCCGGCACGTTGCCGATCTTTTCTCCTGCAGCAAGTAGTCGCGCCCACAGATCGAAGTCCTGCATGATCACAAGGCGGGTGTCATATCGGTGTCCCCTCTCAAGCACCTCGCGCCTGAACATGACACTCGGATGTGCAAGCGGGCTCCGGTAGATCATGAAGCGCGCGACTGATTCGGGGTCTATGGGTAGCTGCTTCTTGAATGAGGCAATGCCGGGCATTTCGAACTCTACGACCCAAGTGCCAGCTACCCCAATATGTGAATTCTCATTGAGAAAGTCAACCTGTCGCTGCAGGCGTTCCGGCATCGAGAGATCGTCGGCATCCATGCGTGCAAGGTATGCCACTGAGCGGTCCTTCAGTGCCAGGTCAATGAGGCGATTGAGTCCAGTCGGCAGGCCCGCCAGCGATTCGCCACGCACAATCACGTCCCTCGCTGGTCCGAGGAGCAAGCGTTTCTCCAGCACGGCTTCGTGCTCAGCATGGAGAGGCCCATCAAGATAGATGAAGATGCGCTGTCGACCGTGGGTCTGAACGCGCATACTTGCTAAAGACTGGTCAAGGTGCTTGGCATCCACCGCTGCATGCACGGACATGATCACCGCCACTGTGTCGCGCAGCTCGCCAGACTGGGCGGCTTCGTTGGCTGCGCTCACTCTCGGCTCATTCATGTAGCCAGTCGACTAGCCGCGGCACCTAGGCCATCTACCCCGCGTAGGCTGTCGCGTAGACCTAAAACCATCCAGCGCAAGCGTTCCCCACTGCGATCCAGGAGGATGGGATACAAGATAGCTTTGATTGGGAGGATGCCAATCAAGCGAAGCTTGGAGTAAAGGGGCACGTAGTGCATGCGGGCCAGTCGCAGTGAGTCGCGTACCTGAAAGTAGTGACGATAAGGCGCGGGAACGTGGAACGTGACGCCCAACCACTGTCGTTCGGCCTCTCCAAGGCGATGAAACATCACGACTTGCTGGGTCCTGAAGAAGCGCCAACCCCGCGTCCGAAGCCGCCAGCACCATTCGAAGTCCACCAGATCCAGGAAGAAAGCTGGTGAGAAGAGGTCGGCATCTGACAGCCTGTCGATACGAAAAGTCAAACCGGAAGTGGGCAGGCACGTGACCTCTTGCCAGGTCTCAGGTGCTGAGGCGACGACGTCTAGAGCACCAGTGCCGTAATCTTGGCGGTGCCCGTCATCCAGATGGGTTGGCCCGACGCAGCAGAGGTCACCAGAAGACGAGCGTGCCGAGTCCAAGCGCTCAAGCATACGAACGACAAAGTTATTGTCCGGTGAGCTATCCTGATCGAAAAGCACTACGGTATCGGCGCCCATGCGGCGAGCCAGTTGAATGCCCGCATTGAGCGCAGGAGCCAAACCCAAATTACGCATGTGGCGAAGGATTTTGAAGCCAGGCGGCGCCACGAAGTTCCGGTGGCCGCCTGGGGTGTTGTCGCTGACGATGATGGCTCCGCATAACCCAAGCAGATGTTCAAAGCGCTGCACAAATCCAGAGTCCGGCTTGTAGGTGGTGACTACGACGGCGATCATCGTGATGGCCCAGATGGAAGTGGCTGATGTTGCATGCCAATACCGGATGGAGCCCAGGTGCGGACTATCTTTCGGCGCGCCCCATCATGGCTGGGCGTACCGAATGCAACCCTGCATAGTAAGAAAGATAGCATCAAGTAGCTGAATACCGACCCGTTCGCGAACAATTGCTCTTCGAAGACCTGAAGCAAGACGGAATTGAGCACGAATGGATAGATGAAGGCCGCGAAGCCGTCGGAACGAAATGCACTCTCGTAGATCAGTTCGATCACATATCCGATTATGAACAAAGCTGCGGGGTACATTAGGCCAAAGTCTTCCCAGTAAGCACGTAGGAACGTGTAAACGTTGGTAGCCACGGGCACAAAAACGAAGCCGAGTTCGCGGCCGTCGCAATCTGAAAATAGCCCCACCTTCTTCAACAGGTCGATTGGGTACGAGAAGATGTTGCTGCATGCATTACTGACAACCGCGCCACGTAGCAGTACCTCCTGCATGGCTGCAGGGGCGGAGAAGAAGTACACCCGCCCGAGGTTCATCAGCGCTTCGGAGGTATCGGTGCTGGATCCGTCACCCAGCCCTTCCTTGCCAAGCGCGACCGCAACGACCACGAACATCGAAAGCGACAGCAGTCCAAACATGGCGATTACCTGCTTCTTGGCATAGAGCCCGAAACGTAGGCAGAAGAAAGAGTGGCTCAGTATCACTAGCAGTGGTGCGGTACGACCTGTGGTCATCAGAGCCGCGATGAATGTAATCACAGCCAGCGAGTTGGCTGGTGCCCTTGATGGGCGCAGCCCAGCATCGCTGGCCCGCCGAAAGTAGAGGGCGGCGAAGTAGGTGGCGCCCAATCCGAGTAGCGTCAGATGCGTGGTGTAAAGGAACTGCTTATCGCGCAGCCCCCGTACTTCTTCCAGGTACGTGTTGCGAGCCGCCAAGAAACCGGTGGCATCCAGCGCTGGCACAACTTCCGAATACGCGTAGGCGAAGTAGGTTATGCCCGCAATAAGCACAACAGCCGATAGCATAGTTGCAGCTCGCACCCTTCGCTGTTGCTTATGTGAGAGGCACGGCGGCATCGGAGACCGCTGGTCGCAGGTTCGGACCAGAGAACCACTTGTCGCACGTCTAGTCAACATCCCCAGCACCTGCCCGCCAACGCCTGCCGCCAAGAACGCCAGGAACATGCCTTCAAGAGATTGAAGCTCCGTCGTCATCGCCCCAACGACAACAAAGGTCCATAGGCCAAGGGTTAGCCAGATGGGGTCAACGAATGCGGTTCGCATATAGTCTTCGGGCAATCTCACGTCCAACCCACCGGATCGCGAATCGTAACCCGGGTCGCACAGCTGCCGATGCAACGCCAAACACACGCATGCGGTGCCACTGCCTGCGCTTAAGGGAGGCCAAGGCCTGGGTGGCATAAAGCGCGGCAAAACCTTGGGTAGCGTCTCGGCCCCGAGCATACTTGCTCAGCACTTGCTTTTGTCCTATGTATTGGCGGAAGCGGCGCTTCGATGCATTTCTTGGATGTCGCCTGTATGCGCAAACATATCCTGAAATGAAACAGTAGCTCTCGGCAAACCGAGAGAACAGCTTCAGATTGAGTGGCCAATCGTCGATGATGAGATCTTCGTCCCATCCACCGACTTCCCGCAGCGCATCACGCCTGAATAGCGCGCATTGTGTGAATATCGTCGGCACCGGGAAGAAGAGCTGACCAGCAATGTCTTGGGGGCGGCTTTTGAGTATCGCCAGCGTCGTGGGGCCGTGCACGGGCGTCTGGGTAAGCACGCCGTGCTCGTCGCACATCCAACCATTGGAGTAACAGAATTGCAATGAAGGTTGTGCTCGAAATGCGCGCAACTGCGCTTCAAAGCGCTGGTCCAGGAGGTAGTCGTCCGCTGCGGTTACGGCGATGAACTCGCATGAGGCTGACCGAAGCGCTTCATTGACCGCTACCGTCACACGCGTACCTGCAGGATTGGTGAACAAGTGCGTTACCACTCTCTTCGGACACTCTGACAAGAACGTTCGCATCTGCGCGATGCTGTCATCCTTCGAACCGTTGTCTATGAAGAGCAACTCGCCAATGTAATCAATGTTTGCTTGGATTGACGAGAACAGTTGAGAGAGGTACCGGCCGTGATTGAACGAAAGTGCGATCAACGCGACTGTCGGATTTGCGTCTTCTCTTTTTGCCAATTCCATTTCGCTCCTTACGGGGCTAGCGCGGCCGCGTTGAGGCCCGCCCCTCGGTTGAGTTCCCTGACTAGTTGGCGGTACAGGAGGTGCACTGTCGCCCAGTATGCGAGGTATGTACCGGCGTAGGCCATTGCGGCTCCGTGTAGACCGTACTTGCGCGAGAGGGTTACTGTCGTTAACACGAAAATTCCAGTGAAGACAATCTCAGTCGAAATAAACGAGCGCACTCGTGAGTGGCTGATCATTGTGAAGGCGACCACCCAACTACAGATCTTTAAGGCGTCGCCAATCAGTTGCAATCCCAAAGCACTTGTCAGAGGCATGAAATTTTCGGTTAGCAGGATTTGGACAAGTATCTCGCGGCCAGCGTACAGCATGGTGCCCGTGGCCAGCACGATAGGGAAAATGAACAGGTAGCCGCGGCGAACTTCATGTTGCAGTTCCGCACCCACTTGAATCTCAGCGAAGCGCGGCAGGAAGTAAACCGAAAGAGTAGAGGTCAATAACAGCAGGTGCGTTTCGCTGATTCGCAAGAGCGCTTGCCACAGCCCGGCTGTGTCCCACCCCAGATGGGCTGCCAGTTGATCCCGAATCACTATCTGGCCAAGGGGACCGACTACTGCAGTTGTGGCCGCCATTAAAGCAAATCCTCCCAGCGCTCTGGCCATCGGAAGGTCTATCTTGCCTACGAGCGCTCGCCAATGCACACCCGCCGCACCTCGAAACATCAAGGCAGTGAATCCGCAGGCGACTGCCGGGCCTATTGCTATCGCAAGGAGGGCACCACGCAGGCCCCACTGAGTGGCCAGGATAGTCGCCACAATAGCCGTCACCAGACTGCCCAAGATATTGGATGCCGCTAATTCTTTGACAGCCTTTCGGCCGTTCATCACGGCCAGCATCAGGCCGTTTGAGACGATGAACCCGAGTGCGGCGGCTAGCCACACAAACAAGTCACTGTGTTCTGCTGAGCCGAACACCCAGTTTGACAAATGTGTTCGCATACCGACCAGTGGCATGGCGAAGATTGCAGCACCTGCCAACCCCAAGGTTCCCGCTGTCGCCCAGATGGCACGTTGCCGCTCAGAAAACGCCGCAGATTCGGCAGTCAGCTTGATGACGCCGTTCGCAGTCGCACCACTCGCAAATGTTGTCACTGTGGACACTAGGCTCTGGAATTGACCCACAACTCCAAATCCAGCAGGGCCGACGTACACGGCCAGAACCTTGCTAAGGAACAGGGACGTGCCGACCTTTACGAGCACCGCCAGGGCGCTGAGGGCGCTGGTTTTGAAGAGTGTCATCCCTGCTGCTAGCGCAGGCGACGGAGTGCCAGGCGCAGTGCATCGAGGATCGCGTGCGTCTGCGCTGGTGTTTGGGTTGGGCCTATTGGTAAGCTCAATACCTCATTCTGCATGCGCTCGGCCAGCGGGAAGCTGCCTCTTGTGATCCCGAGATGGTTAAAGGCGGCCTGAAGATGTGGCGCAAGGGGGTAGTGGGTGATCGTGCCCACGCCGTGTTCATGAAGCAGTGTGGCCAAAGCGTCGCGTTGGGGGTGTCGCACGACGAAGAGGTGCCAGACTGCCTCGTCACCATCGGCGATCTCTGGCAACTGCAGGGGGCAGTTCGCGAGTTCCTGCATGTAAGTGCGCGCGATGCTCTGGCGGTGCGCGTTGTCGGCATCTAGCGATGGCAGCTTCACGCGTAGTACCGCTGCCTGCAGCTCGTCCAGTCGCGAATTGACTCCAAGCAGCTCGTGGTAGTACTTTCGCGTCGACCCGTAGTTGCGCAGCGCACGCAGCCTCTCCGCTAATGCGTCATCGTTCGTTGTGATAGCGCCGGCGTCGCCCAATGCCCCCAGATTCTTGCCGGGGTAGAAGCTCCAGCATGCGGCGCTGCTGTGCCCACCAATGCGCCTCGTCTTGTATCGCGCCCCGTGCGCTTGGGCAGCATCTTCGATAACGTGCAATCCGTGGCGCGATCCAAAGGCAAGTACGGCATCAAGATTGACAGGTCTGCCGTACAAGTGCACCGGGACAATTGCTTTCGCACGGGGAGTGAGTGCGGCCTCAGCGCGGCACATATCGATATTGAAGCTGGTCTGCTCAGGCTCAACGCCAACGGGTATGGCGCCAACTTGACTGACCGCCAACCAGGTCGCGATAAAGGTGTGCGCCGGAACAAGCACCTCGTCCCCCGGGCCAACACCTGCGGCCCGAAGCGCTAGAACGAGCGCATCGAGACCGTTGGCGACGCCGATGCAGTGGCGTACGCCGCAGTAGGCCGCGAACTCCCTCTCAAAAGCATCGACTTCAGAGCCAAGGATGTACCAACCGGATGCCAATACCCGGTCAACCGCTTCGCGGATTGCCTCTGAATGACGGGCATTAACTTCTTTGAGGTTCAAAAATTGAATCATGGCGTAGGTGTGGAACTTACGAACGTGGCGTAGTCGCGGTAGTAGTCGGCCTCGTCGTACCGGTTGGAGGCCAGCACCATACAGACCGAACCGGATGAGAAGTTATCGAGCTCCCTCCAGATCATCGGGCACACGTACAGACCCTCGAATGACCGATTCAAATGGAACGTCTTTTTTTCTTGACCGTCGTCCAGCAGTACGTCAAAGCTGCCAGAAAGGGCGATGATGAGCTGGCGAAGCGCCTTGTGCGCGTGTCCGCCGCGCGAGGAACCGCCGGGCACGTCATAAAGGTAGTAGACACGGCGAATCTCGAAATCAACATGTGAACCGCCCTCGATGAAGGTCAGATTGCCACGCGGGTCTTGAATCTTCGGCAGCGAGATCAGCTTGCAGTCCGACAGCGGCATGGCGTCACTCATCAATCCTATTCGGCCTTGCGGCTCTTCTTGTAGCGTGCCGTGTACAGGGCTTCTTCCGATACGAAGACCTTTGTCGGCACCTTGAAGGCGGCTAAGCGCGCCTTGCAGGCATGGCGGATGCGGGCCTTGAGCGTGTCCGCAGGCTCGGGTTCGGCCAGCGCGACGCGGGCCACGATGATTTGGCCCAGCAGCGAATTGCTTTCGCCATACACCGCGACGTCGACGATGTTGGGCAGGCCCATAATCACTTCCTCGACCTCGGCCGGGTAGACCTTCTGCCCGCCCACGTTGATGATGTCGGTCACCCGTCCGAGGATGCGGATGTA
>Ga0164294_10006231_pt1 | contig 10204 bp, 11 predicted proteins | sample GEODES005metaG_FD_111479 | JGI IMG/M metagenome (GOLD analysis project Ga0164294, IMG submission 111479) | Oligotrophic lake water microbial communities from Sparkling Lake, Wisconsin, USA - GEODES005 metaG | ecosystem: Environmental > Aquatic > Freshwater > Lake | place: USA: Sparkling Lake...
ACCTGTGTCTTGAGATCATAAAGACAGAGGACAAGCATCAGAAGTATATGATAGCACGCTATGGGAGTTGCTTCTTCTTTTAAAAACGGATTCGTTTGGGTCAAGCAGTTAGACATTCCCCCCTCTAGTAAACAACAATGCCTTGCCCTGTATGTAAGAAACCTATTGGCGAAGATCACCGTTGGTGTGTCTTCGAACTCCTTAAGACGAACAAGATTCAAGATGTGTCTCAATGGGAAGAAATGAGCAGACCCAAGACCATCATCAAAGGGAAAATCAAGGTGCGACTCCCTAAAGAGTGAGCGTCACTTGGATCGGAGGCACGTTTTTTCTCCAAAGTTCACCCAACGTCAAGGTGCGATTGCGTTCAAAATACATGCGTGCAATCGCATTAAACAGGTGGACATACAATGTCACTACAAAAATCGCAATGACCCATGGATTCATTGTTCTAATTGGATATGCTGTGTTCGGGGAAGTCTACGCGTAAGAAGCTCCTTGGTCACTACACTTCCTGCATCGGGCTCTTCTCCTGGTTCAGGCAATCCTTCAATGGTTCGAAGCACTTCCGCCATCCTCTGCGGCTGGTCGGCCAGTAACAGCGCAACTTGTGTTCGAACCACTTGCTTATTGGGTCGTTTGCGAACCGTTCGTTGCTGTCGTCCGATGGTTCCACCACCTCCCTCAATGACAAAATTGTCCAGATTATTGCCTCGCATGAAGGCTAGAATCTGACCTGCTTGTTGGTTTTTCCGTTCACGAAGTCCCTTGATTTGTTGTTGAAGTACACGGATTTCGTCGTCGGTTGCAATCCACTGGCGTAAGACTTCACGAACTTCGTCAGACATTTACCTTTATTGTTGGAGAGTATGAAAGTTAGAACTTCCAACGCTTGTCACACTCTAAACAGGTGACAAAGGTCGTCATCGGCTCATCTGCCGAGCGCGTCTGCTGTTGGTAGTAGTCGCAGTTTGTCTTTCGTTTGCATCCCGAGCAATACATCTGAATGTTTGCAGTGGTCTTGCGACTGTATAATGCTTTGTCCTTCTCGGCCACCTCTTTGAGTCGTTCCATCCAGCGTTCTGGATGTCGGTCCACTTCCGAAGTATGGACGAACTCTTCAGGCGTCATCGTCTCTGCAAGACTACGCGACTGATACAAGTTCATCGCACGAGACCGATACAGTTCTTTGAAGGCAGACGTTTCCCAATCAATGTCGACCAACCATCGTTGTGCATCTTGAATACACTTGTTGAGAAGTGCAGTCTCAATCTCTTCTGAATTGAATCGAGTCTTGACGAGTTCACGCAATGGATGTGGAACAAACACATTTGCACTGCGAATCATCTGTGCCGTCATTTCAGGTGGAGCTGTTTCTTCCTCTTCTTCCTCCTCCTCTTCATCCTCTTCCTCCTCGTCTTCCTCATCGTTCTCCGGTGTTTCCTCTTCATCTCCAAAGGTACAGGATGCATAATATTCATCATATTCAGTGGAGGGTAAGTCTACATAGGCAGTCGCAGGCTTGTCGTATTCATCTGTATCCGTGGTGCTCGATTTGAGGATGACAATGACTCCCTGGAATGCGTCTTCGTGAAAGGGAGTTGGAAGCATGTGTTGATTGGTGTTTTCATCGTCATCTTCAGTTGGAGTCGCAAAGACCGAAAACGATTCTTCTTCATGAACTAACTTGCCTTGAAATTGAAGTCCGGGTTGCTTGTATTTCTTACGCAGCCATTCCAATACATCTGCAGTTCGTGCTGGGATCGTTACTTCACCGAGTGTACCTGAAACTGCAATTGAAGTTGCTACAACCATTGTACTGTCATAGGTCCAGTCTGAAAACCATCCATTTTTCAAAACGGATTTGGACTTCTGTAAGGGTAGAATGTATCCCTCCTTACAGAATGCCTTCCTTTATGCCCCAGTACAAACAAAAACCCCGTTCCACTCCTGCCCCAGTAGCTGCTCCAGCAGTCTCGGACGAACTCAAAGCCCGAATCGAAGAATCCAAACGAATCCAGCAAATCGTTGCTCCTCAAGTTCAACCACTCCAAGATGATGTTGGTTGGACTGAAGTTCGACGAACCAAACGCAAGTTCAAGCGTGAACTAACCGTTGAAGAAATGGACGCTCGTGAACGTCAACGAGAGACCAAACAAGACGATGGCGAGTTTAATACCCAGCTCTTCGAGTCGAACCGTCATGACCACGACCGCGTTTAGGCTTACCTCCTCGATACTTTGCATTCTTCATGTAACTTGTATCAGCGTAAACCTTTTTGGGTTGCATATATCTAGGTCCTTGGTTTAGGTTGGGCATTGCATGGTTTACACTTGATTTGGATGCAGTCGACTTTGCACTGGATGGTTTCGTCATCTCAATTGGAACTAATTTTTTAGTATTGATGTTTCGTGCAGGTTTGGTTGGTTCGGGTGCAGCTGGAGCCTTTTCACTTTTGGGAGTTGGAACCGCGACTGTAGAAGGTTTAGGTTGTGGAAGAGCGGGTGGAGCCACTACACGAGCCTCCTTTTCTGCTTTCTTCTTGGCTTCAGCGGCTGCTTCATCTGATTTGCGTTTAGCTTCAGCGGCTGCTTCATCTTCTGCCTTCTTTCTAGCTCTTTCCTCTTCCGCTGCTTTCTTCTTGGCTTCATCTTCTGCCTTCTTTCTAGCGGCTTCTTCATCCGCTGCTTCCTTGTCTGCCTTCTTTTTGGCTTCATCTTCTGCCTTCTTTCTAGCGGCTTCTTCAGCTGCCGCTTCTTCATCGGCCTTCTTTTTGGCGGCTGCTTCGTCTTCTGCCTTCTTTCTAGCTTCAGCTGCGGCTTGTCGTCGTTTTTGACTCTTCAATGCTTCCTCTTCAAGTTGTTGTTTAACTCTTGCTTTAGCCTCGTCCTTGGTTGAGGTCACAGGTGCAGCTACGGCATCTTGAAGCGCGACTACAGGTGCAGCTACTGCTTTCTGTACTGCGGCTACGGGTTGAACGACTGCATTTTGAAGTGCGGCCAATGGATTCTGAACGGAAGATACTCTGTTGTTCAATGCTGCAAGTGGATTTTGCATCATAGTAGTCAATCCCTTCATATCCCCTGCCTTTTGCTTCAAACTCTTAAACACCACTGCCGTAATCTTACCGAGTCCTGTGGATACATTCGACAGTTCCACATCGTATAGTCTTAATACAGCGGCAAGTGCAAGGTAAGCACCCACACCCATTGCGACAAAGATTAATATTTTGAAGATCCATTCAAAAATCTGTTGGGTTGTGAATCCTTTGGGTTCTGAAGTCTGTGCCCATGCCGTCCATGCATCACAGAACTCTTCCTTCACACCATTCATGTCTGCAAAGCTTTCACGTGTACACTCCGGATTGGGAGGACCTTGTTTATGGACGATGCCACGTTGAAGAGGATTGCTGCTGTATAAGACCGCATGAATGGCATCCGAAGTAGGGGTGACGGGAAGTGATTGTGTAATACTGGACAAACTACTGGATGAAATGGCTACAGGTGTATCCAGCATAATGTATCGAGGTGAAGGTTTGCCGGATTCTTTCCATGAATAGGTGATGGTATTGTTGCCGTCTTCTCGTACTCGTTCAAGTGCAGGCATGCCCTTCCATTCATAATACCCATTCTGAACTTCAAACGATCCACCGGCTGTAACCATCGCAGAAAACACTTTGGTCAATGACCAGTTTGTACCGGTTGCAATGTTTCGAGTCATGTATTGTCCTGTGGCTTCTGGAGCGGTGACTGCATTAATCTGGGGTAGAACCCTATCAAAGAACTCGATGGATGGATCCGCTGTGTTCTTTGCAACCAGAGGAACCAAGATAATGTATCCACTTCCATCGTCAAAACTAGGGTCGTTCAATGAAAACACTGCGTCGGGTTGGACACCTTCAATCCGTAACGGACATGGGTGGTAGACCGACATCGTTTTGACCGTAATCTCTTGACCCATGAACGTAAGTTTGAACGGAATACTGGGTGTGAGTCTGGCTTTGGTATCCGAGGAGAACCCACCCGATGACAGTTTCTGAATTCGAACACTCTGTAATTTATTGCTATCGAACTGTTCAGGCTTCTTCACTTTCTGTAACTCTTCTTGCGAGAGAATCACTTGTTCACAGTATCCGTTGTTGAGATTGCGTAAATACCGTCCTGCTTGAAGGTTCCCTAAAAAGTCCTGTAAGGACATCTGCTTATCGTTCACACGTTTCCAATCGGTTGTGTACCGTTTACATTGAACATCGGTGACTTCACCGAATTCGCGTGAGAGTTTCACACTTGAACTCGAAATCCCCGATTTAATCTGAAGTGAACACCCATTACACTCGTTCGATAACGACCGCGTAAGTCCATCTAAACGCGGTGTATCAGGTCTATCTGCGTATACAATTGACGATTGTCCTGAACCTGCTGGAGGCTCTTGCTCTACTACTGTCGGAGGAGGAGGAGCCGGTCTTGAACCACCACCACCCATTGTTGTTCATAGACAATAAAACAAGTCTCTTGGAATAAACAATGAGTACGAATCTTGGTCCAGGTGGGACTAAACCTATGTATCCAGATACTCCTTGGTGGAGCAATCTCGTAACTGCAATTGTAACTGCCGTAGTCTGTACTCTTGGAACTGCGTATGCATTGGGCGGTCTTAAAGGAACTGGAAGTACTGGAATTCCACCTGCAGCAGCCCTTGCAGTGGATACGATCACCTATATTCCCCATATTCTCTTATTGTTTGGAGTCTTGGCGGACATGTTTACGTACCAAGGTGTATGGTCGATTCCCAGTTTGGTCGGACTGTTGTCGATCTTTTTCAACTACTTGATGCAGTATTTCTGGAAGGGTCTTCGTGAACTCTTCAACTCTGCAGAGAATGTAGCCAAAGTTGGAGCCACTGCAGCCGTGGCGGCTACAGCCCCTGTAGCGAGTAATCCTACGACGCCTGCGGTTGGTGGCAAAAAGGGAGGTGCAATTATCCCTCCTGCGTTCTTCAAGAACTACGATGGCTGTTCCGTCCAAGGCTTTTCAGGTTGGAGTACCGAATTTGCCCCACAGACATTGGTTGTGACTGCGACAGTCTTTTGCTATTACATCTTTGACTTGATACGTAACCGCGGATGGTTGAACTCGGCTGCATCCATCGTGATGTTTGGAGTCTTTTATGCGATGCAAGTCGGTGTTCTGGTCATGTCGGGCGGATGTGGAAGCCCAAATTCAGAATACACGAGCACACAACAAGCAGTGATGGCATTGTTTGAAGGTCTTGTGTTCGGCGGGTCTGCATACGGTATCGTCCAGACGTACTACCCAACTCGTCTACCTTCCTCCACGATTTCTCCATTCCCGACTCGCAGTAAAGCCGACTTGACCATGGGTCCGGATGGGAAAATGTATGATGCCGATGGGAATCCATACGTTATCCTCCCGAACGGGCAGGCTGTTCCAGACTTATCCACTGCAAACTCTCGTAAAGCCTTTGCAGAACTTGCAGGCAAAAACCTAGGTACTGGAATGCCGGCTAAGCCTGCGTGCCCGAGTTAATTGCCTTACGAATCAATTGATAGATCACTCCAATTTGAGTACCTGAATAGCGTCCGACTTCTGTATTTCCCTTGAACGCAATAAACGTAGGAACTACAGAGACTTGGAATCGACTGGATAACCCTTTGCGGTCCTCCTTCGTATTCACTGAAATCCAATCAATTTTACCCTCAAACTCTTCCTTGACGTCTTCAAGTGCGGGTTTGATGGTCATACAGGGTCCGCAGGTAGGTGACCAAAAGTGGAGAACATGTACATCGGTCATTCTATCTTGTTTATTATGGTATGACTTATTTGTAAACTCATTCGTTCAGCGCGAATCATCGGTGTCTTTTGAATGGTTTGTTTGGTAAGGTTTACATCACGCACCTTACAAAGTTCCGCAAGTGCTTTCATCAGGTGTTTGTCCACGACGGCTGCATCCAGTGTGTTCAAGTGAGTTCGCATCCATTGAATCAACGCAGTTTGTGAGACAGGAGGACCCATCAGTTGTAACGGACAACCTTCAAACAAGACATCCTCTGCAGGTTTGGAGACTTCACGCACGGAGTCGTCAATTGTGGCTCGGGCCATTCGGTCGACTGCATCATTCTGCTTGGATAAGTCATCTTCACCTCCTGTGTGTGCTCTGACATGAACGAATCGATAACTCTTGAACTTTGCAAGTCTCTTTGCAGTGTCTTCAATCAAGTCGCGGTGTAACACATCTCCACCTGCAGACGTCTTCCAGCCTCGTGAGACCCAACCCGGCATCCATTTGGTGAGGCAGTTAATCGAGTATTCCGAGTCGGTGTAGATGACGATGTTTTCATCGTGGAATCCATTCTCTTCCAAAATCATCGCTGCCTTGTGAATCGCGGACATCTCTGCTCGTTGATTGGTTTGTGGTTCATTGGCTGGGAGTCGTTCGGACATGGAGAATCGCAAGTGGTCTGGAAACCAAACCGCATAGCCTGCTTTCGCTCCAGGTCGTCCATTCAACGAACACGCTCCATCTGTGAATACACGCATAGTGTCTATTCTCTAGACCTTAAACGATTCGTTTCGTATTCCCGCGGGTTGTCCCACAATGCCGTATCCAAAGGAGGACCTATTCGTTTGGGGATGTGCTGATATCGTGGAAGAACCTTGACGATACACCGACTCAAAATCGCAGCTTGAAGTGTCGGTTCTTCAATGTGGAACCACACTCGACATCGGAAGCTACGCTGTTCCAACGAACGACGTAACATCTGCTGACAGGCTAAACTCAAAAAGTGTGCGTGCCACACCATCAAGATTCGCACACGAACTCCTACACGACTCGGAACAAAGGTAATCCATTGATTGAACCACTTTGCAAAGTCTTCCATCGAATTCATGTGGGCTGCATCCACTTCTTCAAAGTCTGCTTCATGTTGATGTGCAGCAGTGTAGGTTTTCCAAAGTGTGAGTGTCTCTCGGTCATTGAGGGGTTCGTATAAAACCCTATGAGGTGGTGGGAAGTCCATACGATTCTAAAGGAGTCTTTGTGAAACCCTGTTCGCATTAGTTTTGATTAAATGACACTCTTTACAGAGCATCTGGAGATTATGAAGCTTATCTGCACCGCGATGTCGTCGCTCAATAATATGGTCACAACATTCGAGACGATAACTTATACATGGTCTACTGATTCGACCACGTACAGTTGTTAGTCCAGGACACTTTCCGAGTTGTTCTTGAACTAACATACGTCTAATATGTTGGTCTTTGGATAGTTTTCGTATTTTGAACTTCTTAGCGAGACGTGGTGCATGATATGCATATAGTTTACGTTCTATAGTGAATCTGGTCAACCTATCTACGTTTGGTCTAGTATATATGTGAGTCATTCTGAAAGAAGGGGGGAGGACTACCTACCTGCCAAAAAATGAATCCATTTTGATTAGAACGCATCGACCCATGCATAGCGGTCCTGCATTGGGATGTTGAGTTCAGTGAAGACTCTCCATGCATGGTCGACCTTCGCTTCGGGAGAGATGTCTAGTGCATCGATAGCCGCCATTCGTTGCTGGAGTCGTTCACCGACCGACACTTCTTGGTGTGCGTCTTGGTCAAATCCAACCAGAACACTTGCGAGACGCGAGATGTGTCCTTCGCAACACAGACCCACAGCATCCTTACATTCTTCCCACAGTCGTTCGATGAGTTCAGTCTTGTGTTCGTGTAGCTTGATGCGTGCCCACACTGCGTCAAGCGTGCGTTTGTAGAAGTAGTCGTCCGTCTTGCGGCATTCGGACACTTTGTACCAGCCCGCCATGTCGCGAATCACTGCGGATTTTCCACTCTTCATTTCCCATGCGTTGATGATTTCGCACAGGGTGTCTTGTCCCTCTGGAATAGGCACTGCTTCCAAGGGTTCCAAGATGGATTTCGTCTGGTTGACGATGGCAGTTGTGTGGACGTTCTGCTTGTCCATCGAGAGTCCATGTAGTTCGGTGCGAGGCTTCACAGGAGGTGGAGGTCGCATCTGGAGATAGACTCCCCAGCGGAACAACATTATGTCTCGGAGTTCGAACTTGAGTGGAGTACTCAACCACTCATTTCGTTCGATTAGGTCGAACCATTCATCAAAGGTTGTCGGTGGATGTTCACCCCAGAGTTGGGCAACCAGAGCTTCGATAAGTTCTCGCATTCGTTGGTCTCGTTCACGCCGTGTGGCGTGGTAGCGGTGGAGGTCACAGAGTGTTTCATCGTGTAGGCAGTCTCGTGTGCATCGTTGTCCGTTCGTCATGACTTGTGAGCATCGGGTCGTGGGTGGCGGGACAACTTCTTTACGAGCATGTCGTTTGCAGGTCGTGTGACCTTCGCGTGCTTTGCATTTACAGGCTGAACCTGCTGAAGTGAGCGCTTGACAACGCTCCATTCTATAGTCAAGGGGGGGAGGTCTATTGTTCTGACCAAAACAAATCCGTTTTTAGAAGTAAATGAACGTGTTCCTTGAAGCTCTTATCGTCGGTCTCTTCTTCTTGCCTGTGTATTGGATTACCGAGAAGGCTGGCTACTCCAAATGGATTACTCTCTTCCTTTCAGGCGTCTTGTTCCATTTGCTTGCAGAAGTCACTGGTATTAACCGTGCCTATGTCGTCAGCAAGACTGGATAAACTCTTCAAAACGGATTTATGAGTGTCAGGAAGAAGGATACTCCCCCCTTTCTATAGAACAGAATGTTAACCAACGAACAACTTGATGAACTACATGCGACCATTAGTGCGCACTACACCAAATCCTATGATGAACTTGAAACCGTTACCGGAGGAGGAGAACTCCGGTCTGCACGCGGAAACTCAACCGAAGAGATTGTCGACATCGTTTGTCGCTACTTGCGTGAGACCCTTGGTCTCAACCTCGAATCCCGTGTAGGAACAGATGACGAACAAACTATCACCGTGCGTGACTGTACGAAGAAGCACCAAGTCGACAGGCACGTCTACTTCAACGGACGACTTGTTCTGATCGTTGAGGTCAAAGCCTACCTGGATGCGTGTTACTACACTCGTGCCTGCAATGACTTCAAAGTCATGCGAATAGCACATCCCGATGTAAAAACAGTACTCCTCTCTCTCGAGAACGGTGTCGCAGATGACGCAATCGTCTTCACCGACGCGGTCTTCGGAGATGTCTGTGACAAGATAGTCTACTTGTGCAGTGGAAAACGAAGTAGCAGCAAGCCTATGTATCTCTCTAAATTCAGGAAGCCTATCGAGAAAGAAAGGCTAAAATCCTTCATTGAGATGGTTTACAATTCCGCGTGCTGATCTCGAAGTAGTCCTTATCCAACTCTATTCCGATAAACGATCTGTTTGTGTTACGACATGCAACACCTGTCGACCCTGACCCCATACAGCAATCCAGAACGACGTCTTGCTCATTTGTATACGTCTTGATGAGCCATTCGAGAAGACTGACTGGTTTTTGCGTAGGGTGTTCAGGTCTTTCAACCCTAGGAAACTTCAGAACCGTTGTTGGAAGACGGGTTCCTTGGTTTTTGTTATGGTTCTTTCCGTGAGACCCGTAATTGGTTTGTCTGTCTACTGCCTCTTGTGTATTCCATCGCTCATAAGGTTCACCTACAGTTGTTTGAGGGTTGTATACAGGCTGTTTCTTGTAAAACACATGAATGTCTTCATGTATCTTCATCGGTTTGCGTTTAGCATTCAAGAAATCGCTGAACTTATTCTTCTCCCAAATCAAGCTGTATCTGAAGTTCTTGAGGTTACTTGCAATCAACATTGCACCAAATGGGTTGTTTCCGAACAATACGATCGCACCATTAGGCTTAATGATACGATGGAACTCGTTCCACATTGTTTCAAACGGAATCACAACGTCCCATTTGTTCTTGGTCATTCCATATGGAAGGTCAACCAGTATCATATGAACACTTGCAGAAGGAATCTCCTTCATGTGTTCGATACAATCTCCATGAATGAGAGTGAGGGTTGACATAGATACGTTGTATATCTTGTTATAACCCCTTTCCGTTTTTCCATCCCAAACAACCTTCAAAGGCAACTCACAAAACCAGACTGAAAACACGACAACAACACTCCGCAAAACTCGTCCAAGCCCGACCCGGTCCGAGTCCTGGGGACTTTGCGCAAACACTTTGAAATTCAGCCAGGATTTGTGAGTTG
>Ga0164294_10006233_pt1 | contig 10204 bp, 4 predicted proteins | sample GEODES005metaG_FD_111479 | JGI IMG/M metagenome (GOLD analysis project Ga0164294, IMG submission 111479) | Oligotrophic lake water microbial communities from Sparkling Lake, Wisconsin, USA - GEODES005 metaG | ecosystem: Environmental > Aquatic > Freshwater > Lake | place: USA: Sparkling Lake...
GCACAGGCACGCGGCGGCGTAGTTTTTGGACCTCATGTTCTCCTCGTTGTACTGCGGGTCCTCAAAGATCTTGTAGACCTGATCCAGGATGGTCTGGTCGATGGTTTCGCCGTTGTAGGTCTTGATGGTGGTCAGGAACTTGTCGGGGTTGTTCATCATCTGCACGGCTTTTTTCCAAATCTTCTCTTCGGGGTCGTTGGGCGAGACCTTTTCGCCTAAGAGCACCATGATGACTTTGGCAGTGACAATAACCATCTGGGGTGGGGAGCCCATGGACTTCATTTCCGTGATGTGTCCCTTTTTGATGCAGTCGATAGCCGCCTCTGCCTTCTTGAGTGCGGGCACCGCTGCGGCCAGAGACTTCTCAGCCTGCTCCTTCAGCTCCATAGCTTCCTTGGCTGCTATGTTGGTCTTGGCTTCTTCCTCGTTGGCGGCGTTCTGCTCGACTTCGGCCGTGGCACTCTCCTCGCCGACCTTGGTGATCAGGATGTTGGTCTCAGCCTTCCTTTTTCCGACCTCCACCATCTTGACCTTGAGCTCCTCCTGGAGTCCCTCGACCTTGCTCTGCGTCTCGGCCAGGATCTGGAGCCCTTGTTCGTAACGCGCGATTTGGCGGAAGATAGTGCCCTGTTTCTCCTCCAGAATGGACTTGTAGAAGCCGATGAGCTCGAGGAAGGATTTGGGGGTGGTGTAGTTGTATCTGCGGTTCTGCTTCAAGAAGCGCGCATTGGCCTCGTCAATCGAGCCGTGAACACTGGCCATGTTCTGGGAAATGGGCTCGAGCAGCGCCTCTTTGTTGGGCATTTCGATTTCCTGGATGAAACGGTTGGCGACGTCGATTAGAGCGTCCAGCGGCCAGGCGTGGAAGTAGTCGATCGAGGTGGAGGCTACCAGACCGGGGAACTTGCGCGACTTGACCCTGAAGTTGTCGCCCACCGGCGAGAAGCAAAGGATCATTTTGAATTTCTGCTTGACGGTCTCCAGGAAGTAGCCGAGCATGGCGTCCTGCGTGTCGGGCACGCCGGCGCCCTTGGCCTCGTTTCGGAGGTTGGAAACCATGGAGTCGACGTCCTCCTTGGGGAAGAGGTCCTGCACCCAGCCGTTATTCAAGATGTCGTTGATGGGCACCAGGAAGCCCTCGTTCTTGATCTGGGAGTCGGTGATCATGAAGGCGACGGGGTTGGCACCGGGCTTGGCGATTTTCTTGTAGAGCTCCTGCATGTAGGTCCTGAGGTCATTGATGCCGAAGTTGGAGGTGACGACCAGCTGCTCGATGTCGCAGCCGATGATGAAGGCGGCGAGCTTGGAGAGACTCTGCTTGCCGGAACCGCCGACGCCGATGAGCAGCGCGTTGCCGACCGGGAAGTCCAGGATGCGGGCGATTTTGCAGACGTGGCAGATGGCGTCGTTGAAGAGCACCAGGTTCATCTGGCTCTTGGTCTCGTTGTACTCGGCGAGCTTCTCCTCGAGCACCTTCTTGAGCTCGGCGATGTTCTCGATGCAGACGTAGGTCTTCTCCAGCCCCTTCTGCACGGCCACGAAGCTGGTGTGGATGCCCTCGAAGTCTTAGGCGTACTCAATGTAGTCCTCGCCGAACGACTTGCTGATGGAGTCCTTGAGGTAGAGGCGGAACTACGTGATGTCCTCCTGGCTGATGAGGCGGTCCTCGATGACGCGCTTGCACTCGTGGGCCCACAGGCGGTAGACCTTGCCGCCGGCGCCGCGGTAGTTGGCGCCCTGGCTCTGCATAATGCCTTCGCTGATCTTGCTCAGGTCTCGGAGGTTGAACTGGTAGAAGAACTTGCGCGCGCTCGGACTGAAGCGCACGTCTCTGAGGATCTTGTTGAAGATGAAGATGGTGCCCTCGATTATCTGTTCGGTGACTTTGTCAAAGGAGCTGTCCTGGAAGCCGGTGAAGTGGCCGAGCAGGATCTGTCCGTAGATGTACTTGATCGTGAGTCCGTCCGGAGTGAACATTGTGAAGGTCGAGAAGTGGCGTTGCAGCCGCGAGTCGATGATGAAGGAGCCGGCCTTGGGGTTCAGTGCTCCGAGGAAAAGCAGGTCTTGCAGGAACTTGCGCTCCTCGAGTTGCTCACGGTTGAAAATGCTGCCGTAGTCCACGATGTAGTTCAGAAGGGAGATCGGGGACTGCGTTCCGTAGTGGTCCACGAAGGGCATGTTCATGTCGTCGATGAAGTAGATCAGCACCTTGTTCGTGGCGGAGCCGTAAGTCTTGCCGCTCTTCTTCTCGACCATGGTTTCGATGCTCTTCTGCAAGGAGTAGGAGGTTGTGAACGAGTTGAAGGAGATGGTACGGTGGGCGACCTTCTCGGCCTTGGTGCTGGCCAGGTAGTCCTTGATGACCGCGGTCTTGCCCGTGCCGGAGTTGCCGATGAAGAGCACTGGTTTGCAGCGCACCACGTGGCAGTCCAGCAAGTAGCGCAGTCGCGTGGTGTGCAGGGTACCCACGTAGATCTTGGTGAAGGTCATGTCCTCCTTCACTCCATAGGGAACCACCTGGTTCTGCCACTGCTGCCAGCTGCTCTTTATCGGGTCGCAGAAGTAGTCGAAGGCGTAGCCCGCCTCGGGGAATTTTATCTTGGTCACGCTGCGCCAGAAGGAGTTGAACTCCTTCTGGTCCTTCTCGTCGTCCTGACCGCCTCCGATCGAGCCTCCGAAGCCCCACATGCAGGCGAAGATGAAGAGCGTCTCGTAGGCGATTTTCTTGGGTTCCTCCTCGAGCTGGTTCAGCGCCTGGGCGTGTTCGATCAGGAGGGCGTCCAAAATGGTGCACAGGGTCTGCACCATCATCATGTCGTTGACGGGCGAAATGTGCTTCAATTTGCCGAGGTCGGTGTTAAGTTCCACGTACTGCTGGAAGTTGCGGTAGAAGACGTTTTTGCCCACGTCGTCGATGTCGGGCATGACCATGCGCTCGTCCTAGGCGGAAAGCGTGCCGCGGTTGAGCTTGTACTGGGACCTTTCGAGCCAGGAGTTCATGTAGGGGATCCAGCCGATGTCGGTGTCGTTGATGAAGAGCACACCGGCGCGCGAGACGGTGGCCGGCGTGGCGTTCTTGAGGTTCGAGATTTCGAAGCACAGACGCATGCTGGGCGTCAGGAATATCCTGTCGTTGGAGACCAGGGTCAGCACCTTGTTGTCGTCCATGACGGTATTGAGGGACTCGATCCACTCGGGGTCGATGTCGCCGTCCAGCACGCTCCACTTGTAGGTCTGGTTGTCCTTGTACTTCTCCTCGCACTTGGCCTGGTTCTTCATGATCATCGAGAGCACACCGTTCTTCCACTCTTTGGTCTTGGAATAGCAGCCGTAGAGCTCGTCGCTCGTGACCGCCTTGGGGTTCAGGGTGTCGAACTCGGTAGACTCGCCGAGGTTGTTCTGGACCGCGATCAGCGTCTGCCAGACTGTGCTCTTGCCGCAGCCGGGGGGGCCCACCACGAACACGCAGTGGCGCACCTCCAGGATCTCTCTTAGTTGCACGACCTTCAGCGTGAAGATCTCCTCGGGCACCATGCCCAGGTCCTTCTTGGCTGTTTGCATCACGACCTTTTTCAGGTCGAGGTCCTGCTTGAAGAGGTACTTGATGCCTGGGAAGAGGTCTTCGATGAGCTTGATGAAGATGTTCTTGTCGTCGGTAACGATCTTGGGCATGTTGAAGTCTCTTAAGGCTTTCATGAGCAGCTCGTCTTCGGAGAGCAGTGGGTTCGTGCGTTTCAGCTTACCAGCCTGACGCAGCACGGATTTGACGGCACGCAGCGCCCAGTCGTAATGGCGCTGCTTCGACAACAGGTCCCTTGAGAGCATGTACAGGGTGACGAACTTTCGCGACAGCGGTTTGGAGAGTTGGAAACCCTCGGACATGAGCATGTTTTCGCAGATGAGCACAAGGTCGGGCACGACCATGGCGCATGAACGGAACTGCGCCTTCAGGTTTTCCGGCAGTTCGGTCCTGCCCGCGTAACCTGGGTTCATGGTGATGAAGAAGCCCACTGAGTCCTCGATGCTGACCTCGCCCTCCTCCATGAACTGGAAGATGGGCTTGCGTTCCTTGAGGGCGTCGAGCACGCACTTGACCTGCGAACTGACGACCGAGAGCACCTCGACGGTGATTCTGTTGAACTCGTCGAAGCAGCCCCAGGCACCGGTTTGCGAGAGACCCATGAAGATCTGGGCCATCGAGTCCTTGTTCATCTGGTCCGAACAGTTGAAGACCATGACCGCCAGCCCGACACCTCTGCCGAGGTCCTTCGTGGTTTCGGTCTTGCCGGTTCCTGCGGGTCCGGCCGGGGCGCCGCCCATGATGAGGTTCAGCGCCTGGGTCAGCGTGATGTAGCATCTGTCGGTTAGCGGCGTGACGACCAGCCGGTCGGCGTTGCCCGTGTACTCGAAGGAGTAGAAGCGGAACCAGTCCACGATCTTTATGATGCACTTGGGTTTGTTCTTGTCAATTTCCCAGGCATAGCGCAGTTTCTGCCGGGAGGCCATGTCGGTCTCCTTGCCTTCCCAGTAGAACTTGAGCTGACTCAGCCAGTTGAAGGACTCGGGCTCCTGGACCTTCTGAATCACGAACTTCTCGACCACGTCGCGGGAGTGCACGTCGATCGTGATGATGTTGATGATCTTCTTCCTTTCCAGGATCGAGAGGTCGCCTCTGACCTTGATGATGAGCTTCTCGATTCTGGTTTCGATCAGCTTGTACGCCTCTTTCATGGAGGTTTCGCTGCCGCCCTGTAGGTCCTCGAAGGCGCGGGTCACGTCCTCGGTCCAGACCATCTGCGTGGTGAGGAGGGCACACTGCGCGGGGTAGTCTGCGCACCACTCTTCCCTGTGCTTGCCGTCGACGACGTCCCAGAACTCGGAGGTGGCCTTGCTCTGCTCCAGCACGTCGTAAAGCGTCTGGCGCATCTTATACTCGAGCCGACTCAGCCAGCTCTCCACGGCGCCCTCGCAGATGAACTTCTCCTGCGTGAAGGGCACGATCTCGCCGTCCTTGGAGATGAGCGCGTTGGAGGTCTTGGGGATCTCGCTCGCGGGGCAGGGGTCGAAGATGATCGACTTGAGGCCGTCGAAGCAGTCGCCGATGAACTCGCAGACCTTGGGCGGGTTGGTGCCGTTGGACAGGATCGTGAGCAGCGACTGGTTGGACAGGAAGTAGAACCGGGGGAAGGACTTCTTCTTCTGCTCGAGGTACTCGTTGAGCGACTTCTCGCAGCGCTTGATGGTGGCGGATTGGGCCTTGAGCACCTCGTTCTTCTCAGTGGTGCAGGACTCCACAACCAGCGGGTTGGAGGAGACGTCGATCATCATGTCGCGGAACTCGCGGTCCAGCGCCTCGAATAGCTTGGTCTCCTCGGAGAGCTGGGCCTTGATGTCCTCGGAGGCCAGGAAGATATTAACGAGCATCTTCCAGTTCTTCTGCACCTTCATCCACTCGTTGACGACGGAATCGACGTTGCCGAGTTTGCCACGCCACTCCTCGACGGTGTTGATGAAGAACTCGACGTACTTGCCCTGCGACTTCATGCCCATGAGGTCCATGGAGTGCTGGTCGAGCTGCTCCATCATGGACTCCAGCGGGATGAAGACCTTGGTGCCGTTGTACTCCTCGAACTCGAACTGGATCTTGGTCCAGGCCTGCTCGATGTTCTTGAGCTTCTTCTCGATCTTGGCTTCTTTCTGCGCGACGTCCACCAGCTCGTTGACCTGGTTCTCGAACAGATGCAGCTAGAGCTCGAGCACGTCCTCGAAAGCGAAGGAGGGCGAGGTCTGGTCGAACTTCTTCTCGGTGATCTCCTGCAGCTGCTTCCAGTGGCGCTTCTCCATGAACTCGGAGTGCAGCGAGCTGACCAGCGGCAGCACGACGCCCATGTTCTTGACCTGGTCGATCATGGGGTTGTAGCCCTTGAAGCTCTTGATCTCGCGCGGCAGGTTCTTGAGCTGGAGCGCGAGCACCTTGTTCTGCTCGATCAGGTTGTCGGCCTTCATGCGGCGCCAGCTCTGGCCCTTCCAGTCCTTGTACTGGAAGTTGATCATGGCGATGGCGTCCCACATGATCTTCAGGTTCTTGAGGTCGAAGTGGCAGTCGCGCAGCTCCTTGTACTCGCTCTGCTCCAGCTCGAAGAGCTTCTCCAGGTTGTTGAACTCGCTGGCCTCGTTCTTGATCTTGCTCAGCTTCAAGTGGTATTCGTCGATGAGGCCGTAGGCCATGTTGATGCTCTCGAAGGACTGCTTGCCGGAGTACTCGAAGGGCAGCGTGGACTGGAACTCCACGCGGAAGCGCTTGACCTCCTTGCCGAACTTGACCAGCTCCTTCTTGATGTTGGCGGCCTCCTGCGTCTGCAGCGGCAGGATGTCGGCCTTGATCTTGAAGACGCGCTGCGTGGTCTCGTTGAAGAGCGCCTGCGTGTTGTCGATGGCCTGCAGCGGCTCCTCCTGGTTCTTGTCGGGCGTGAGGTAGCCGTGCAGCTTGAGCACGTTGACCATCTCCTTGATGCGCTTGATGATGCTCTCGGTCTTGGGCTCCACGTCCTTCACGTCCGAAATGACCTTCATCACGTTCATGAGCAGCGACTTGTCGTTGCTGTTCTGCGGCTCGGCCGGGTTGCGCTCGATGCCCGCCTGCGTGTTCTGGATGAAGGAGGTCAGGTTCTTCAGCGTGGTGCGGAACTGGTTCGACAGGAACTGCGTGAAGACCGTGATCCAGGCCACCACCTTCGCGTTCAGCGAGATCTTCAGCGGCTGCAGCGAGATCTTCAGCCAGGCGATCTCGAACGGCGTGTTGATCTTGTTGATCTCGTTCTGCACCGCCTTCAGCTCCTTGATCTTCTTGTCGAAGAGCACCAGCGGCGGGATCTTGGCCTTCGCGCCCTTCAGCAGCGGGTTCTCCTTCTTGGGCTTCTGCGAGTCCTCCTCGTCCTCCTGGTCGTTCTTCAGGTACTGGTCCTCCGCGGGGTCGTTGTCGATCAGGAACTTCTCGAAGCTCTGCTGCGGGTCCTCCAGCCACAGGTACTTGTAGTCCTGGAACTTGTTCAGGTACTTCAGCGTCTTCTTCTGGATGTAGTCCATGTTGAAGGTGATCTGCGACATGACCTCCTTGATGTCGAAGTAGTCGCGCAGCTCGGTCAGGAAGTCCGACTTCTCGGTGGTGTCCAGCCGCTGGATGAAGATCGAGTACTGGAAGAAGTCGTTGATCCAGCCCGAGACGGCGTTGTACACCGAGACCTGGTTCTGCGCCTGCCCCACCGGCGGGTCGAAGTTGATGTTCGAGCCCTGCAGTTCGAGCTTGATCTCGAAGATGGGGATGATGTCGTGCTTCTTGATGTAGCTCGGGTCGATCTGCTCGTTGAGGTGCTTCAGCGCCGTGATGACGGCCTGCGCGATGCCCTCGAGCACGATCTCGTTGATGTAGTCCACGTAGGCCTTCCAGATCGGCGACTTCTTGTCGATGTTGATCTTGGCGTGCACCTCGCGCACCAGCTTATGGATCTGGCTGCCGTTGTCCTTCACGATCTGCTGTTTCTGCGCGAAGATGCCCATCTGCTGCGTGTTGAAGTCCTCAACGGTCATGGTGCGGTTCTTGCGCTCGAGCACCTTGACGTTGATGTTGTCCAGGCAGGTCTTGATCTTGCTCACGGCCTCCTTCATGATCTGCACGACCTCGAAGGTGCTGTCAACGTGCTCCTTGGCCTGCTTGATGAACTCGGCGATCTCCTTGGACTCCCACTTGAGCCGGTCGAGCGCCGGCATGAGCGCGGTGTCCATCTTCTCGATGCGGTCCTTGATGAGAGGCTCCTCCACGGGGTGCAGACAGGTGATGATCTCGTTGTAGCTGCCGGCCAGCAGGTCCAGCGAGACGATCTGCGTGCGGTAGAACTCGTCCTTGCTGTAGATCTCGGCGGCGCTCTTCGGCACGTCCTTGTCCAGCACGATGAAGTAGCGCACCTCGCGCAGCAGGCGAGTGAGCGCGGGGTCGAAGTTGACGCGCAGGATGCCCACCTCGTCGCGGATCAGCAGCGGCTGCTTGAGCTTCTCCTGGCTGCTGGCCTCGACCTCCTTCTCCCACTGCAGGATCTTGCTCTGCTCGTACTCGTGGATGGCCTTGGTGATCGAGTTGTAGAGCTTCTGCACGTCCTTGTACTCTTCGCGCTCCGTGATGGAGGGCCCCAGTTCCTGGATCTTCTGCAGAGGCTCGATCATGCGCTCGTGCAGTCCTTTGCACCAGGTCAGCGTGCCCGAGATGGGCGGCATGTTGTTGAAGATGGGCGCGTGCATGTAGTCCGAGTTCTCGATGTACTGCTTGCCCTCCAGGAAGATGGCCTGCACCTGCTTCAGGTCCTGCTTATAGAAGTCCAGCAGCACGATGTGCTTCTTCTCCAGCTCGTCCTGGATGATGGGGCGGTTCAGCAGCCCCTCGAAGGAGTCTAGCAGCTTGAAGCGCCCGTGAATTGTGTCACAGTCGTCGAAGCCCTGTGTGATCACCGAGGCCAGCCGCCGCTCCAGCTCCTTGATCTTCGACCGGAACTCGTAGAAGTCGTCGTCGAATTGCTTATTCTCGATGTCCATGATGTCGTAGTTCAGCGTCTGGAACTGGTCCACCGTCTTCTTGAACTCCACGAAGATCTGCTGCAGCGTCTCCGTCAGCGCCTTGCCCTTCGTGCCGCCCAGCTCGATCTTCGCCAGCTTGTTGAACTGCACAATCGTGTTCGTCAGGTGCAGGATGTCGTGGCACCGCTCCAGGAAGCTGTCCAGACGCACGAATAGCGCGTTCGTCGTAAGCTTCCAGGTGTTCTCGGCCTTCGCCTTGTACTCGAAGTACGCGTCCTTGAACTTCGTGCACACGTCGATCGTGGTCGCCAGCTTCTCGCAGGCCTCGAAGGTCTCCTCGGACGAGATCAGCTGGAAGATGGCGGGTCCCGGCATGTACTCCCGGGCCTTTGTGATGATCGCGTTGCAGATCTCGCGGATCAGCACCACCAGCCGCGGCGGCGTGTTGTAGTACCGCGACTTGCGCCAGATCAGCAGGATCAGGTGCATGATCGGGATGTACAGCTCGTGGGTCGTGTTGAACTCCTTGCCCGTGTCGCACAGCCGCTCGAACCACGGTCGCAGCGTGTTCAGGTATTTGAAGTTGTCGTTCGCCTCGATCCGAGCGTTCATCACCTCCTTCTGCAGCTTCGAGAACGGGTTCGTGTAGGTGCTCTTGTTGCCCTCCAGGAAGCGCAGGATGCTCTGCACCTCGTGCGACTCCAGCTGCTCCTGGATCGAGTTCAGGTTGTTGGCCTTCTTCTCCCAGAACTCCAGCTCGGTCAGCGGTCCCGGGTCGTTCCCTTGCTTCAGAGCCTGTTCCGGCTCCAGCTTCAGGATGTTCTTGATCTGCTTGGTCCAGGTGATGATGGAGCTCTCGAAGATGTGCGCCTTGTCTTTGTCGGGCGTCTGCTCGCTGGAGACCAGCTTGGCCGACGGCATCGGCAGCATCGTCTGGCCGTTTATCAGTCCGATCATCACGAAGGTCTGCGCAATGAAGTTGTTGTACCTAGAATTAGGGAGCTTACTTTTCCATGAGGTCTTTGGTGATGAGGTCCGTCCAGCCCGACTGGTTGTTCGCGTTCTGGAAGACGGGGCCGAGGACTTCTTGGAAAAGGAGGTAGCAGTGCTGGTGCACGTTGCGGGTCATCTCGAAGAAGATGAGCGAGCTGGCGATGGACTCGGTCGTCAGCACTTCGTTGGTCAGCTTGAGGCACACGATGCCCTTCTTCTTGTACTTGTCCGGGTCGGGGCACTCGATCTTGAGCGTGCAGGAGTCTGCACCGGTCAGCAGGCAGAACACCGCCTCGATGTCGTCTTTGTTCAGCAGAATCTCCATGTTCTGCTTGTTGTCTTCCAGCTCGAACGACTTCTTGAACTTGTCGTAGTTGGCTTTCTGCTTTATGCCGAAGCAGTTGGCGAGGCGCGTTATGAAGTACTCCTCTTTCGACTCTACCATGTAAATTTGAATTATTAATCTCTCAAAGATATTTAAACCCTGATCTAATTTATCAGTTACTTATTAACAAAAAATTATTATATAAACTTTAATTACTATCATAAATAATTTTTATTATTTATACAATTTTATAAACCAAATAAGAGTTTTATTTTTCATGGGGTTGGGGTTGGGTTTGGGGTTGGGGTTGGGCCCAACCCC
>Ga0164294_10006234_pt1 | contig 10203 bp, 5 predicted proteins | sample GEODES005metaG_FD_111479 | JGI IMG/M metagenome (GOLD analysis project Ga0164294, IMG submission 111479) | Oligotrophic lake water microbial communities from Sparkling Lake, Wisconsin, USA - GEODES005 metaG | ecosystem: Environmental > Aquatic > Freshwater > Lake | place: USA: Sparkling Lake...
ATGTGCGCCGTGTCCAACTCGCCAGACGCGCGCCCTGCTGGGTAGAGTGAACGCGAAAAGCCAGATCGAACACGGGCATGGAACTACGCCGGGTCCACCCACGAGAAGCTATTTCGTCGAGAGAAAAAGTGGAGTGTACCGCGGTGTTCAAAGAGGCAGGGCCAGGGGACTGGGGGGTCGCTCAGGGGTTGTATTCTCGTGTCCGATCGCGGCTGTGCCGCGCTGATCTGCAACCTCGCATGTTCTCAGATGGTACGGGAGGCTCGGCTCAATAAACCGAATGCGCGTATACGCGTGCGTACCGACCTCTCGTATAGATCTTACACGTTAGATGCACGCGCACGTTCTCGTGCTCGTTTTCATACTGATTTTCATACGAAATTGCGTATGGTCAAATTTGATGCCCGGGAGCCGCGGGACGCGCGCGGTGCTGCTGCTGGGAATTTCCTATTAAGAGCTAAGTCCCTAAGTGTCTCGCGAAGAGTATGCTCGATTGCTGCCATCCGGCATACCTGGCATACTCGGGAGAAAATCTTGCTGCGCGTGCGTCGACCGCGATGATTGCGTCACTCAGACCTCACGGTGGCCTATCTTCACGGACGAGTCGGGCGCCATCATGAGGCTGCGCTGCACGTCGTCGCGCTGCTCGACCTCGAGCGGCATGTAGCGCGTCTGCGCGATCAGCTTCGGCTGCACGATGTCCTTACCGAAGAACTTGGTGTTCGGCGCGCTCAACTCGCGCATCGAACCGCCCGCGAGCGCGCGCTGGTCGCTCACTTTGTCCCAGTACTTGTTGTACTGATCGGGCGCGTTCGCCGAGTCGTGATATCCGAGCTTCAAGTGCTCCTCGGGCCCCTTCAGCCGAATGACCTCCTCCGCCTTGAGCGCGGCGATCTGCTTGCGCGAGATCCTCTCGGCGGCATGGAGGCGCCCGAGCGAGTCCAGTGCGCCGACCATTGGGTTGTACCGGCGTGTCGACACGAAGTCGCCTCCGCGCGTGTACCCTGCGGGCGTATTGATCGAGTAGTACTCGTGGAAGGGCTTGATTTCGTCCATCAGCTCGCCGCCCGTCTTGCGTATCAAGCCCTCTGCGTCGAGCCGGTTGCGCTCATGCGGATCCGAGAGCACGCTGTACGCTATGCGAACGCGCCGGAACCGCGTGGCTGCCTGCTCTTTCTCGGCCTCATCGGACCCATCGAGCTTATCCGGGTGGAGCTGCAGTGCGAGCTTTCGAAAGGCTGCCTTGATCTGCACGGCGTTCGCGTCCTTGGGTACGTCAAGGACTGCATACGGGTCGAGCCGCTCGTTCTCGAACTCGATCAGGCCGCCCTTACGCCCGTCAGCGCCACTCTCAACCTCCTTGGCATGCTCGAGTCCCGCCACCGCCGCTGCATTCCCAGGATCGCGCTCCAGGATGGCCTCGTACTCGTCCACAGCCCCACTTAGGTCGCCGAGCTCGGCCTTGAATGAGGCCCGGCGCAGCTGCAGCTTCGTGGCGTCGGAGTCGATCGCGAGCGCGCGCTCGCAGTCCGCGAGCGCGAGCGAGAACGAGCGCACCTTAGCGTACGCCTGGCTACGGTTGCCCAGGAGCGCCGGCTCGAGCGCTCCCTCGATGTCCACACGCAGCGCTTCCGAGTACAAGGTGATCGCGCGCTCGTACTGTCCCGCACCGTACGCGGCGTTGCCCTCGGCCTTGAGGGAGCGCGCCTGGCGCAGTGTATGCAGCGCTGTGGAGGCACGCTCGAGCCCCGCACGCGCGACCTCCGAACGTGTGCACAGGGCACCTGCCTTGCCGAGCACCTCAAGGCCAAGGAGCTCCGCCTCAGCTTCGTCTGGCCTGCCCCGGCGCGCGAGCAGGCGGGCTAGCGTGACGACGGCAGAGGGCAGCGTTGCACCATGCTTGGCCACGGCATCTCGTGCCTCGTCCACCGCCTCCTCGAGCCGGCCCTCCGCCTCCAGCGCTGCCAGCGCTAGCTCGCTCCCCAGCAGCGAGGCCGGACATGCCTGGCGCACAAAGCGGGCGGCCTGCAGCGCCTCGACAGTACGCCTCTCCTGAACGCATCTACGCGCGCGCGCCACCTGCTCGAGCGCGTAACTGAGCTTCACCTGCAGCTCATGCGCACGTACGCCCACCGCCGCCGCCGCCGCCGCCGCCGCTGCCGCTGTCGCCGCCGCCGCCGCCGCCGCAATCACCGCTCCTGCAGCCGGCGGCGGCGGCTCTGGCGAGGCCGCCTGTGGCGACGCATGGGCGGGCGCGAGGGCTGCGGCACACAACTCGAGTGCGTCGTCGAGTGCTCCGAGCTGCTGACAGCACTCGGCAGCCCGCAGGCGCGCCTCGGCCTGCAGCGGATGTGGAGGCAGCGCGAGCAGCGCGCGCAGATGCTCGAGAGCGCGAGCCGGGGCGGGAAACGTCTGGACGGTCGCACAGGTCGCCAGTCGCGAGAGCAGCTCCGGAGAGTTGGGGCACAGGCACAGCGCCTGCGCGTACCAGCGCTCGGCGCCGCTGACGTCCTTGCGCCCCAAAGCCTCGTCGCCGAGTTTGTGAAACAGCTCGGCTTGCTGCGCTGAGGCGTCATCAGCAGCTGCCCTCTTAGTGGTGGTGGTGGAAGACGTGACCTCAGCGGCAGGTGGCACAACGGACACGCTGGCAAGGCTGTTTCGCACAGCCGGTGGCGGCGGCGCTACTGCGGCGCTGGCCGGCGGCAGCTTGGGCACACTTAGCAACGCAAGGTCAGCTTCAGCCGAAGCCGGCTGAGGCAGGTCGTCGAGTTCGAGCATCGTGGTGCCTGCGAGCTGGCCCCAAACGCCGTCCTTCGTTGCACTATCCGGTGCCATGGGTGACGCAGTCGACGTGGGAGCCGCCATGAGCTCGCATGTCAGCAGGATCGCCAGCCGCTGGCGCACGCCCATCTTGCTGCAGCCCGCTTGCTTGAGCACCTCGAGGAGCTCCTTCTTGTCGATCACGCCACGCCTAATCGCGTTGAGCTGGTCGAGTCGATCAACTAGGCTGGCCGTGTACTCGGAGAGCGACGCGGCAGCCAGCGCGGCCTCTAGTCTGCTGGCGCTAAGGTTGCCCGACGCCATCGAGCACCTGTGAAGTCTGTGAAGGTCAAACTTCCAAAACTACCAAATCGAGACCCGCGGAGATCAAAACGGGTCGACACAGTCTGTGTCTCAAACAACTCAACTCACTCAACCGGAGGGTTTACATTTCTCGACTCCACGAAACTTGTATCATGCTCAATCATCGTGTCACGTCTTTCAGTTTCACGGATCACACGTGCGTGTGGAATAATTACTGGCATCAAAATGAAATTTGTCAAATTTGTGATTACCTACGGTATCCGATACAACATACATTATTGTCTAGAGCTAATTTGGATGCGCGCGACCGCCGGACCACCGCACCCTCGACCCGCCCCCACGGCCCCCAGAGAGTGCCGGACAGCGAGCGGAGACAGCTCGAGGTGGACACACCGTCAAGCAGCTCCAGGCTGTCAAGGCGAGGCTTCCACGGCGCCATCTAGGGCGCAGTGGAAGTGCTGCGGCCAGTCGTGCGCAAGGCGGTGCCACAGCTCGGGGAGTGCACTGCTGTGGATGCCCACGAAGCGAAAGGCGGCGCGCCATGTGGCCCGGTCCTGGCAGACGCCAACAATCGGGGCAAGGGCCAAGGCAGACTCGGGGGCGTCGCGATGCGGCCGATCGACGGCTCGGATCAGCAGTCGGGTTGCAGCGATGCCGAGGTGTGCTACCAAGGGGAAGCGTGTGGCGTTCGCGTCCGGTCCCAAGCCGAGTGCACCCCCGAGCTTGTGCTCGAAGTCGACCACCACGTGCACGAAACGGCCCACCTTTGTCACGGGCACAAGCTGGGCGTTCGATACGACGCTATGCGCGGTCGAGGCTGCCGCAGACTCGGCTGGGGCGCTCTGGGCGGCGGCTGCGATGCCATTGGCATGCTCCCTGGGGCGAACACGAGTAGCGGCTGTGGAACCGACGACGGCCGGCTCGTGCTCAAGTGAGATGCCATCGAGATCGGGCACCTGCTGCGAGCTCAGGTGGAGTACAGCTAGCTCTGTGCCTGCTGGGATGACGGCGACGGGCGTGGCTGCACCGGACGTCGGGGCCAACGGAAAGGCGCAACGGAGCCCGCAGACCGCGCACACGGCTTTCCATGCACCGCCGACGAGGTGATTGGCGAGGGTGGCGTTGGCGGCGCTGGTCGTGTGCATCCCTATGAGCAACGGTAGCAGCCCTCGCTCTCGACCGGTAGCTCGACCAGTAGCTGAGCCTCTCGTGGTCGAGGGAACGCTGTCCGCTGCAGAACCGTCCTTCAGGGCGCCGCCCCCAACGAAGCATCGGAGCTCCTCGTACGCGCTGCCGCCCGCGGAGCCGACGCCGACGCCGCTGCCCCCGCCCCCGCTGCGCGAGCTGCCGGCCACATCAGCCAGTACAGCTGGGGCGCCGCCTCCAAAGGCGAGCGGCGCAGCGCTCAGCTTTGCGGTGCCCACGAAGCCTTCACGCGTCATCTCCCTGCAGAGCTTCCTCACCAACTGGAGCAGGTCCTTGGCAGCGTGATTCGCTTGCACCATGTGCGCCCAACGCTCGCGCGCACCCGCCGCATAGCGTGCGCGCGCCGTGGCAGACGTGAGGAGAGTTTCAACGGCCGCGGTGAAGCTGTGCACGTCATCGGCGATGATGGCCGTGCTGCCATTGGGCGTCGCCTCAACCTCGAAGGGCGAGATTGCGGCGCTCGTGATTACAAGCGGCAATCCGAGTCGTAACGCTTCGTACACTTTGGTGTTGATGCCCGTGGTCCGTAGCACAGGCACCACCATCGCCGCCCAGCTCGCAAGCTCTGCATCGAGCGCCGCCTGGCTCACGAAACCGAGCTCATCAATCCCATTGGCCGCTTCGACGCCCATGTACCGCGTCGCCCATGCCCAGCCGCAATGCAGCTCCCGTGCCTTGTCGCACGCGCGCTCTTGCCCGTCGACACTCACCCGGTAACCAGGTCGCTGTCCCACGATGCGCAGGCGGAGTGCCGGGAACCGTGCCCGAAGCGCCGGCCAGCATTCGTTTAGGAACCATTGCACCGCCAGGTGGTTGGTCGGCGTGAAGCCGTTGCCCAGGAAGCCGACGCGCGGCATCCCCAGCGAAACGGAAGCAGAAGCGACAGGGGCGCCAACGGTGCTGCCCCCGCCGCTGCCGCTGCTGCTGCTGCCATTGTCGGCACTGTCGCTACTGCCCCCGCTGCTACTGCCCCCGCTGCTGTTCACGCCCGAGCTTCTCTCTGAGAGCGCGAACCGCAGAACGCCGAAGCGCGCCACGAAGGGAAAGGCAGCCCGCTCAGCCATGCTATCGGCGCTCGTGATGTGCAGCAGCAGGTCAGACAACGCGTAGGCCGTGGCCTCCCGATGCGCGTGCTGCGTGGCGCGCGCCGAGTAGTTCGACGAGAGGCCTGGGTGGCTCTCCCAGCTCGCAAGCCATGCGTCGCGTTGTGCATGCGCATCGTCGGAGAGGACCGCCACAAATGGGCGGTGGCCGCGCGGAGAAAAGGCATGCAACGCCGGCAGCACCAGCTCACCCACGTTGGGCTTCGGATCGTGCCAGAACCAGAAGAAGACGAGCACAGCGTTGAACCAGCCTTGCGAGAAGAGCCTCGCGAGCTGAGCTGAGCCCGAGTGTTCATACATCGCCGGCGGCGGCAGCTTTCGCACATTATCGCGCAGCCACTCTTCACGGTAGCCGCGTGGAATTCTAAGCAGTGTCGCCATCTCGCTCGACGATGGCGAGCGCTTTGCGATGGGCGTGTGCGAGCGGAAGAATAGAGAGACCTCTAGGCCGAGGGTGAGCAGCCCGCGGATGATGCCAAGCAAGCGTTCGTCACAGCCCATGGGCTGCAAATGCTGCTCGTGCACGATCAGTATTCGCAGCGGCTGACGCCCGTCGCAGTCGGCCGAAAACGTCTGCGCTGCGACGCAGGCGAGCAACGCACAGCCAATGACGTACAACATCGCTCTGACTCGCGAAAAGCTCGGGTTTCGTGCGCCTTTCAAAGTATCATCCTCTAAATGTATTCCAGAGCCCACCACTGCTTGCAAGCAAGTTTCACGTTTCATTTCACAGCGCCTCCCGGCGACGCGTGACGACTTGGACATGGCGGCCTCCACACCATCGGCGCTCGAGCAGGCGTGCCTGCGCAACCTCAAACGGACTCGCGAGATGTATCTAGCGAACTACGGTCAGCGGGTAGAGGCCAATGAGGCCACCGCCTTTCTGCGCACGTCGATCATGCTGAACTCGGAGTACAAGCTTGTCAAGGACCTGCCTCCCATTGCGGCGGGCGGCGCCGCGGCATCGGTCGTAATGGCACATGCGGCCGTGGCCGCCGCCTCTTTCGGCGGCGCCGCCGCTGCTGCTTCCGATGGGCCACTCTTGCTTCAGGATCGCAGAGATGGTGGCCTCGGTGGGACCGTTAGGCCGAGCACGGCGGCCGAACGGCTGGCTGGTCCGCCGTCGACCGCCGTCGTCGCGGCCGCCTCGACGTCCAACTCGACGACGCTTATCCCGCGCAGCCGCGCCTCGCGCCCAGTGGTGCAGCCAGAGTGGCACGCACCGTGGAAGATGATGCGGGTAATCTCGGGCCATCTGGGATGGGTGCGAGCGATCGCGGTGGACCCGACTAACGAGTGGTTCGCGACGGGTTCGGCCGATCGCACCATCAAGATCTGGGACCTCGCCTCGGGTACGCTCAAGCTCACGCTCACGGGCCATATCTCGACAGTGCGCGGACTGGCAGTGAGCAGCCGCTCGCCCTACCTCTTCTCATGCGGTGAGGACAAGATGGTCAAGTGCTGGGACCTCGAGTACAACAAGGTAATCCGGCACTACCATGGACACCTCTCGGGCGTATACTCGCTCGCTCTGCACCCGACCCTCGACCTGCTGGTCACGGGCGGGCGGGACTCAGTCGCGCGAGTGTGGGACATTCGCACCAAGAATAATGTGCACACGTTGACTGGGCACGAGCAGACGGTGGCGGGGCTCGGGGTGCAGGCGGTCGAGCCGCAGATCATCACCGGCTCGATGGACTCCACCGTCCGGTTGTGGGACCTTGTGGCCGGCCGTGCAATCGCCGTGCTCACCAACCACAAGAAGGCAGTGCGCGCGATCGCGATCGCTCCGCATGAGTATTCGTTCGTCTCGGCTTCGGCAGACAATCTCAAGAAGTGGAAGTGCCCCGAGGGCGAGTTCATGCACAACATCACCGGCCACAACTGCATCGTGCACACGTGCGTCATCAACCAGGACAACGTGATGGCCACTGGCGGGGACACTGGCGCGCTCCATCTTTGGGACTACAAGACCGGACACAACTTCCAGACGCTGCAAACGATCGCTCAGCCCGGTTCGCTCGAGTCCGAATGTGGCATCATGGCGACCGCCTTCGACCAGACGGGCAGCCGCCTCATCACAGGCGAGGCCGACAAGACAATCAAGATGTGGAAGGAGGACCCCGACGCCACGCCCGAGACACACCCTGTCAACTACGAGCCGCCGCGCGACCGGAAGCGGTACTGAGAGTGTACTGAGATGAAGCTGCGATCGTTACATGTATGCTGGCGCAGCGCGGTGAATTGTGCATGTGAAAAGGAGGTGTTTTGAGAGTATTCGCATGAAGTGACGAAGCCGGAACGGAAGCGCCGAGGTCGACTCACGGCAAAAAAGGAGGCACCCCCTCGCCGCCCCCGTTTCCAGATGCTCTACCAGGTTGTCGTCGCCCTGTCCATCATTTCGACGGCCGCTCAGCGGCCAGCCGACCCGACTGACATGCACCTGGACCCGGCATTCCCCCAGTTCATGAAGTTCATGACGGACTTCCGCAACGGTGTCCCCTATTCGTCGGCCGCGGAGACGCTCGGTCGCTTCACCGCATTCAAGGCCAACCTGCAGCTCATCGGCGAGCGCAACGCCAAGGGTCAGGAGACGCACGGCATCACCAAATTTGCCGACCTCACCCGCGAGGAGTTCAAGGCCCAGTACTTGACCCTGCGCCCCCCCACGGCCAACGCCCTCCGGTCCATGAAGCAGCTGGACCACCTCGTGCAGGCCAACTACACGGCGACCTCGACCGACTGGTGCGCCAAGGGCGCGTGCACGCCGGTCAAGAACCAGGGCCAGTGCGGCTCGTGCTGGGCCTTCTCAGCCACCGAGCAGCTCGAGTCGCAGTACTACCAGACCTACGGCAAGCTCATTGAGCTGTCGCCGCAACAGCTCACCTCGTGTGATCCGAACTGCGGTGGTTGCAACGGTGGCAACCCGATCAACGCGTGGATCTATGTCAACTCGTTCGGTGGTCAGGAGTCGGAAAGTGATTACCCCTACGTATCGGGCGTCACGAAGCAGACGGGCTCGTGCTCGTCGAAGATCGCCGAAGTGACCGAGGCCGTTGGCGCGGATGTTGGCTACTTCATCGCGCAGCGTCCTGCCCAGGAGTCGAACATGCTCAAGCAGATCGGGCTGTCGCCCATGTCCATCGCCGTCGACGCCGAGCTCTGGCAGACATACACGGGTGGCATCATCGGCCCCAAATCGGGCTGCGGCACCACCATCGACCACGCCGTTCAAGTGACCGGCTACAATGCCGAGGGAAACTACTGGATCGTGCGCAACTCGTGGGGCCCCAACTGGGGCGAGAGCGGCTTCGTGTACCTCACGTACGGCGACAATGTTTGCGGCATCACCTCGCAGGCCACCATCACCGTTCCCGAGGTGGTCGGCAAGCTCGACCTCTGAGCAGCGCGCAATCCTCGGCTTTGGCGTTGCCGTGCGTCGTCGCCCATTGCCGACGGGGACCTGTGACGATGTATCATCAGCGAAATTTGGGCCAGCGGTCTGTGGATCTGAATTCGGGTTGGGCTAGACAAATGTGGCATCTGTGAGTGTGTGTCTGATTTGGCTATTCGTTTTTGTGTGCAGTTGCGCCGCGGCCGGACTACATGCGATGTACGGATCGGAGGTTTCGGAGCAGCGAGCACACATACACCGCGATACACACTCCGATACAGGCTCGGCTCGCTCTCCGCTACCACAGTGTCTTCTCAGGCGCGTGCACAGAATCCCGCCGCATACGCTGCATTCCGCATGGCGCTTACTTGAGGTGCGATGGCCAGACCCAAGGCCGTCTCCTTCTCTCGAAGAGTCGCCATCGCATCGCTGGGGAGGCCAAACGACTCGATGGCAGCCAGGAGCTCATTGACGATTGCGCCCTCTGCCGCGCCGATCACGCCTTCGCTTGCACCAGTTGGCACAGACGGTGGCACCGTGGGTACCCGAGCACCCGCGGGCTTCTCGTCGTCGTCGGCCGTGGCAACCTTGCCCTTTGCCTGCGGCGCTACTGGCGCTGGTCCCTTTGCAAGCTTCTTTGCCGCAATCTCCGCATTCTTGATCAGCTTTTTCTTCAGCGACTTGGAAAGCTCCACTGGTGTAGACGTCAGGAGCCTATTCACCTCTTCGACCTGACCAGCATCGACCGCAGCCTGGATGTCGGCTGGGATCTCTACGCTATCCTCGGCCATGTCGCCCGCGGCGTCGACCTCAGTGCGCACGCTCGCCAAACTTGCCTGTGTGAAGATTATAAACATTGGCTGTGAAGACCAGGGGTCCCGAGCCAATGGTAACCGCACACGTATGTACGCCGGTCCGGTGTTTTGGGTGTCGAGTAACTTGTCGAGTTATAAACATTGGCTGTGAAGAATCTTAATGCGCTGAATGTCTTGAGTTGATACTTGAATTTGGCTGTTAAACATAAGGCTGTGGGCTATACTCAAGTTTGGTTGGTCTGTCGCGGGTAACTTTTGTTTCTTGTTTTCGATTTCGTGGGTATCGGGTACGTGTATCGTATACCATGAACCATCCCTAGCTTAGCCAACACGCGTATCGCGTTCGGACCTGACCTACATACGATAATGACTTGACTTTACTTGAATCGTCGTGCGTGTACAACACGCGAGCGTGTTCGGCCCGGCCCAAGTGCCAAGACGTAACAAGCAGTCGAACAAGCAGCAGTCCGTCTCGCCTGGACTCTCAATTCATAATTGACAAGTTAGGAAATCGTCCGAAAGAGTCCGTTAACGAGTCAGTAGGGTCTCAGCTCCGCACGTGTGGGCGTACAGACTCAAGCAAGTGCTGGCTTTCGCTCTC
>Ga0164294_10006235_pt1 | contig 10203 bp, 9 predicted proteins | sample GEODES005metaG_FD_111479 | JGI IMG/M metagenome (GOLD analysis project Ga0164294, IMG submission 111479) | Oligotrophic lake water microbial communities from Sparkling Lake, Wisconsin, USA - GEODES005 metaG | ecosystem: Environmental > Aquatic > Freshwater > Lake | place: USA: Sparkling Lake...
AATCGCCGGCGATGTTGATCGTCTCCAGCGGGTCCATCTGGACGGCGATCTTGAGAGCCATGCGCATTCCTCCGTTACGGCAGGCGCGATGTAGGGACGGCAAGCGCCGCTGTCACCCGATCCACGCATTCTCGATATGACGAAGGCTCCGGCCCGGCGCGATCAGGATGACGTCGATACGGATATCGTCGCCCGGCCCGGCATAACGATGCGCGAGATAGTCCGCCGCCGCCGCGACCCGCGCGAGCCGGCGCTCGTCGATGGCATAGTCGAGTTCGGCCCCCGTCGCGCGCCGCTTGACCTCGACGAAGACGACAAGGCTGCCGCGCTTCGCAACCAGATCGACCTCGCCCACCGGCGTCCGCACCCGCCGATCGAGGATGCGCCAGCCCTTCAGCCGCAGCCACCACGCCGCCGCCGTCTCCGCGATCCGGCCATGTTGCTCGGATCGGCGGCGGTCGCGTGTCATCCCTTCATCGCCAGCGCCCGCGCGTAGAGTTCGCGGCGCGGGAGGCCGGTGATGTCGGCGACTTCGGACGCGGCCTTGCCGGGGGACATGTGTTCCAGCGCGGAGGCGAGCAGAGCGTCGGCATCGTCGGTGTTCGCCGCCTCGGCGGGGGCGGGTGGGCCGACGACGATCACGATCTCGCCCTTGGGTGGGGCATCGGCATAGCGCGCGGCGAGGTCGCTCAGGCTACCGTCGACGCATTGTTCGAACGCTTTGGTGATTTCGCGCGCCACGGCCGCGGGGCGGTCGCCGAGGCCCGCCGCCAAGGCTTCGAGTGTCGCGGCGAGGCGTGGGCCGCTTTCGTAGAAGACGAGGGTGGCATCGATCGCGGCGACACCCGCGATGGCATCGGCTTTCGCCTTGGTCTTGGCGGGCAGAAAGCCATGGAAGAAGAAGCGGTCGCTCGGCAGGCCCGACAGCGTCAGCGCGGCGATGGCGGCGCAGGCGCCGGGGATGGTGACGATCGTGTGCCCGGCGGCGCGGGCATCGCGGACGAGCTTGTAGCCGGGGTCCGAGATCAGCGGCGTGCCGGCATCGGACACCAAAGCGATCGCTTCGCTGCCGAGTCGCGCGACGAGGCCGGGGCGGACGCGATCGGCGTTGTGGTCGTGGTACGGCAGCATCGTCCGCTTGACGCCGATATGGTTGAGCAGCTTGCCCGTGACCCGGCTGTCCTCCACCGCGATCAGGTCCGCGCGCGCCAATATGTCGGCGGCACGCGGGGTGAGGTCGCCGAGATTGCCGATCGGGGTCGCGACAATGTAGAGGCCCGGGGCAAGTGGCGTGGGATCGGAAGACATGAGGGTGAGCATGGCAGAGGCGGGGCATCGTCCGCAATCGCTTGGGATTCGCCGGGTCGCCGTCTTCGGGCTCGCATTGTTGCTCGCGGCCTGCACCACCACGGCGCCGGGGCCGCGCGGGCCTGCGGTGGTCGCACAGCCTCCGACTGTCGCAAAGCCGACGACGACGTCCAGCCTGCCCGAGGATAAGTTGCGCCACCGCGTCGCGCTGTTGGTGCCGCTGACCGGGCCGAATGCGGGCGTCGGTTCCTCCATCGCCAACGCCGCCGTGCTCGCGCTGTCCGACACGCACGACAACGCCTTGCGCGTCACCACCTACGACACCAGCCCGGGCGCCGCCGCTGCCGCGCAGAAGGCGATCGCCGACGGCAATCGGCTGATCCTGGGGCCGTTGCTGGCCGAGGATGTCCGCGCGGTGGCCCCCGTCGCCGCGACGGCGGGCGTACCGGTTCTCGCTTTCTCGAACGACGTGAATGTCGTCGGCGACAATGTCTGGTTGCTCGGCTTCCAGCCCGGCCAGTCAATCGACCGCGTCGTCCGCTTCGCCAAATCCAAGGGGCTGACGCGCTTCGCCGGGCTCGTGCCGCAGAACGTTTATGGACGGAATGCGGCGACCAACCTGCTGCGCGTCGTCGAGGCGGCACACGGCACGGTCGTCACGATGCAGACCTATGATCGCACGCCGAAGGGGCTCAGCGCCGCCGTTTCCACGGTTTCGCGCGCCCATCCGGATGCGGTGCTGATCGCCGACTCCGGTCGCGGCGCCGTGATGATCGCCGATCAGCTCAAGCAATCGGGCGGCAAGCTGCTCGGCACCGAACTCTGGGGTGCCGAAGCCGGGCTCCGTGCGGTGCCGTCGCTCCAGGGCGCCTGGTATGCCAGCGCCGATGACGCGCTCTTCGGCCAACTGACCACCCGCTACCGCGCGCGTTACGGCAAGACCCCCTATAGGCTGTCGAGCCTGGGGTATGATGCAGTGCTGCTGACCGTGCGGATCGCGCGCGACTGGCCCGACGCTGCGGCCTTCCCGGTCGATCGCCTGTCCGACGAAAGCGGGTTCGTGGGCATCGACGGGGCGTTCCGCTTCTCGGGCGGCCACCTCGCCGAACGCGCGCTGGCGGTCCATCAGGTCGGTACGGCCGAAGCGGTCAGCCCCGCGCCGAAAAGCTTCTAGCGGACGATCTCGGCAAGGATCCCGTCGAGCAGGAGCGATCCTGCCGACGTGACCTTGAGGCGCTCGCCGTCGATTTCGAGCAGGCCGTGCATGGCAAGCCGATCCACGGCCTTGTAATCGAGACCGTCGCCAAGACGCGCCAACTCGATGCCCTCGGTGAGGCGCAGCCCCATCAACAGCGCCTCGGTGCGGCTGTCGTCGGGCGTCAGCGCCTCTTCCTCCTGGATGCCGTGGCCGAATCGATCGATCCGCTCCATCCAGTTCTCGGGCTTCTTCGCCCTTTGCGTCGCGACGCTGGCCCGGCGGCCATGGGCACCGGGGCCGACGCCGAGATAATCCTGATAGCGCCAGTAGATCAGATTATGCCGGCTCTCGGCGCCGGGGCGGGCGTGGTTCGAGGTTTCATAGGCGGGTAGGCCGGCAGCGGCGGTGCGGGCGCGGGTCTGTTCGAACAGCGTGGCGGCGCGGTCGGCATCGAGCGGATCGAGTTCGCCCTTCGCGACCAGCGTGGCGAAGCGCGTACCGGGCTCGATCGTCAGTTGATAGAGCGAGAGATGTTCGGTGCCGAAGCCGAGCGCGCGATCGAGCTCGGCGCGCCACGCCTCCTCCGACTGATCGGGCCGCGCATAGATGAGGTCGAACGAGACGCGCGGGAAATGCGTCTGCGCGACATCGAGAGCGGCGAGCCCCTCGGACACATCATGGGCGCGGCCGAGGAAGTGGAGCGTCCGATCGTCGAGCGCCTGGAGGCCAAGGCTGACGCGGTTGATCCCCGCCGCCGCGAGATCGGCGAAGCGCGCCGCCTCGACCGAAGAGGGGTTGGCCTCCAGCGTGATCTCGATGTTCGGCGCGAAACCCCAATGCCGTTCGGCCGCCTCGATCAGCGCCGCGACCGTAGCGGGCGGCATCAGCGAGGGCGTGCCGCCGCCGAAGAAGATCGAGTCGAGCGGGCGTTTAGGCCCGAACGCCGCTTCATGCGCCAGATCGGCGAGCAGCGCGTCGCGCCACCGCCCCTGGTCCACGCTCTCGCGAACGTGGCTGTTGAAGTCGCAATAGGGGCATTTCGAGACACAGAACGGCCAGTGGATGTAGAGGCCGAGGGCGGAGGGTTCCTCACTCCGCTCGTGCTGAGCTTGTCGAAGCACTGTCCTTCTGGATCCTGATTTGTGAACGGAAAGGACAGCCCTTCGACAAGCTCAGGGCGAGCGGGTGTTGATCAGAAAACGGCGGCAACCAACTTCCTGAAGGCGTCGGCGCGGTGGCTGATGCGATGCTTTTCGGCCGGGTCCAGCTCGGCGAAGCTCTGGTCGTAACCGTTGGGCACGAACACCGGATCGTAACCGAAGCCTACGGTTCCGCGCGGCGGCCACGTCAGCTTGCCCTCGGCGCGGCCTTCGAAGCTTTCGACATGGCCATCGGGCCAGCAGAGCGACAGCACGCAGACGAAATGCGCATCGCGCCCCGCGTCCGACCCCTTGGCCTGCAGCGCATCCTCGACCTTGCGCATGGCGAGCTGCCAGTCCCGGCCGGACGGCGTCTCCGCCCAATCGGCGGTGTAGACGCCGGGATCGCCGTTCAGCGCATCGACGCACAGCCCGCTGTCGTCAGCGAGCGCGACCAGCCCCGAGAGGTCGGCCGAGGCGCGCGCCTTCAGTTCGGCATTGGCGAAGAAGGTGGTGCCGGTCTCGACCGGCTCGGGCAGGCCGAGCGAGGCCGCCGAGACCGGCTCGATCCCATAAGGCTCGAGCAGCGCGCGAATCTCGCGCACCTTGCCTTCATTGTGGCTCGCGATGACGAGCTTGCCGGGCGCGAGCTTGCGGTGCGGGACCGGCGTGGGCTCTTCGTCGACAAGCTCGATCGTCACTTTCCGGCCGCCTTCAGCTGTGCGGCGAAAATCTCGCCGCAACCGATCCGCGCGAGCCGGAGCAGCCGGAGCAGCGCCTCCTCGTCATAGGTGGCGCCTTCCGCAGTCGCCTGCGCCTCGGCGATGTTGCCGTCGGAGAGCAGGACGAAGTTCGCATCGGCATGCGCGTTCGAATCCTCGATATAATCGAGATCGAGCACGGGCGTTCCCTCATAGATGCCGCACGAGACGGCAGCGACCTGCGCCTTGATCGGATCGGCGGCCAGCAGCCCCTTGGCGAGCAGCCCGTCGACCGCGAGGCGAAGCGCGACCCACGCGCCGGAGATCGAGGCGGTGCGGGTGCCGCCGTCGGCCTGGATGACGTCGCAATCGATCGTGATCTGGCGCTCGCCGAGCAAGGTCATGTCGACCACGGCGCGGAGCGAACGGCCGATCAGCCGCTGGATTTCCTGGGTGCGGCCGGACTGCTTGCCCTTGGCCGCCTCACGGCTGCCGCGGGTGTGGGTGGCGCGCGGGAGCATGCCATATTCGGCGGTGACCCAGCCCTGGCCCTTGCCGCGCAGGAACGGCGGAACCCGCTCCTCGATCGAGGCGGTGACGAGAACCTTGGTGTCGCCGAAGCCGATCAGGACGCTGCCCTCGGCATGGACGGTGAAGTTCGGCTGGATGGTGATCGCCCGCATCTGATCGGGGGCGCGGCCGGATGGGCGCATTGTAACTAATCCTTCAGGGTGGTGTCGCCATCTAGCGAGGCATTGCGGAGTGCGCCAGCCGCCCCTAGCGTGGCCGCCCGTAAAGACTCCGCGTAGCGCCGAAGCACAGGACCACGATGTTTTCCTCCATCGTCATCACCATCAAGGTGTGCTTCCTCCTCTGGATCGCCAATTTTGCCTTCTGCAAGCTGGTCAATCCGGCCGATGCGGCATGGTTCAAGAGCAAGCCACTTTGGCTGATGATGCTTTTCTATGCGGCAGGCATGTTCTCCCCGAACATCTGGGGCGTGTATGTCGTGATGATCCTCACCCTGCCGCTGATGGCCAAGACTCGAGCAGAAGCGGCAGCTTTGTTTATCATCGCGCTCGGATCGGCACCGGATCTCTCTTACTACCTGCGCATTGGCTCGACATCGATCATGGCGCTCGACAAATTCTTTTGTCTGGCCGTCGGGTTTCTATGGGTCATGCTCCGCAAGCCGCCACGCGGGCTTCGATTCAGCGGGCGGTATGACATTCCCTTCCTGCTGATCTTCGGGTTGGAGCTTATCCAGGCGCGGGGCATGAACTTCACGAGCACGATACGCTCGTTGCTGAGTACGATCCTGGGAATGGGCTTGCCGTATTTCGTGCTCACCCGCTCGATCAACCGGGTCGAGGATTTCCGCCGTGTGATGATTTCGCTGGTCTACATCGGCTTCGTGCTGGCGGTGATCGGCTTCTACGAATCGCGTGCGCACCTGTTCGTCTACCAGCAGGTCTCCAATCATCTGGGCATGGGGGCGTTGAGCTTCCTGTCGTTCAAGTTCCGTGCCGGCATGTTGCGCGCGATGACGTCGTTCGGCGATTCGACGGCTTTCTCGCTCTTTTTGGCGATCACGCTGATCGCGGCGATCGCGTGCCGCGAAAGTTTCCGATCGACCAGCAAGTTCGTCTACGCGCTGCTGACGATCAGCCTGGGTATCTTCGTCGCCAGCTCTCGCAATGCGTATATTGCAGTCGTTCTCGGCATCATTTTCTTCGACCTGTATCGTAAACGTTATGTCGCCGTGACGGGCAAGGTGGCGCTTCTCGGTATGGGCTATGCGGTGCTGCTGCTCCTCGCGGAAGTCTCGCCCTATTTCCGCACCATGACGGGGCAGACGGCCGATACCGCCAGTACGTCAGACTATCGCACGCAGCTGCTGACCCGCGGGATGGAGGAGTTTCACAAGCATCCGTATGCGGGCATCGACGGCGCGACGCTTCTTCAGAACATGCACGATCTCACCCAGGGCGAAGGTATCGTCGATTTCGTCAACGGCTATCTGTTTTATGCGCTGACGGCGGGCATCAGCGGATTCATCGCGCTTGTGCTGGCTTTCCTCTTGCCGTGCTGGGCGATGCTCAAGAGTCAGCGTGCCATGCGGATGCAGGGACCAGCGCTTCAGCGCGGCAGTGCATTCGTGTTCGCCATCGCAGCTACGTATCTCATTACCACGGCTTTCACTGGCTTCGGCAATCGCGGATCGACCTATTTCTACATGGTTTTGGGCCTGGGCGCGGTGCTTTACGCCTGGCGGAAGGTGCAACCCGAACTGCTGGCGGCGTCGGACCGTCCCAGCGGACCTCGTCCGCCCGTTTTCGCGCCGCTAGCGCCGCCGATGGGCGAAGTACCCGAGCCGGCGTTGGCGCCACGGCGGGGAAGTAAGCGCGGCCGCCGCCGTTCGGGCTCGGTTCGGGGCCGATAGAGGGGAAATGTCAGTGCGCGATGCGGCGACTTCGATGAACGGCAACATCCCGCTTTGCGTCGACTGCGACGGGACATTCCTGCGCACGGATTTGCTGCACGAAGCGGTGCTGAACATTCTCAAGCGACGACCGTGGATGATCGTTGCGATGGTCGGTTGGCTGCTGGCGGGGAAATCCGCGTTCAAGTCACGCGTCGCGGCGGAAGCGGGTCTCACGATGGACGCCATGCCGGCGCATGAGGATGTGCTGGCCTTGATCGCGGAAGCGCGCGCGTCCGGGCGGCCGGTCGTTCTCGCGACAGCCGCCGATCGTGCCCATGCCGAGGCGTTGGCTGCACATTTCGACGTGTTTGATGCCATCGTTTCGAGTGGCGACGGCCTGAACCTCAGCAGCCATGCGAAGGCGGCAGAGCTGGAAAGGCGGTTTGGGCAAGCCGGCTTCGATTATGTCGGTAATGCCGCCGCGGACCTTGCGGTATGGGGCAGATCGCGACGTAGTTATGTCGTCGCCCCTTCGCGTGGATTGCTCGGCGCGATCCGGTCACGCGGGCTTGTCGTCGACGCCGTGGGTAAACGCGACGGCAAGCTTCGGTATGTGATCAAGGCGCTACGCCCGCATCAGTGGATGAAGAATCTGCTCGTGCTGTTACCGCCACTCGCGGGACATCAACTGCGGCCCGAGATCCTCGGCACGGTGTTGCTGGCCTTCGTTTCTTTCAGCCTGTGCGCATCGGCCGTCTATGTGACCAACGATCTGCTCGATCTGGATTCCGATCGCCGGCACGCACGCAAGCGTAATCGGCCGTTCGCTTCGGGTCGGCTCTCGATACGGGCGGGGCTGGCAATGGTGCCGCTGCTGTTCGCCGGTTCGATCGCTGTCGCTTTAGCGGTCAATCCGTTGTTCCTGCTCGTGCTGCTGCTCTATGCCGCGATGACCAGCGCTTATTCCTTCCGCCTGAAGCAGCAGGTGATCGTCGATGTCATCCTGCTCGCGATGCTCTACACGATGCGCATTCTCGGAGGCTCGGCGGCGACATACGTGCCGCCAAGCTTTTGGCTGCTGGCCTTCTCCATGTTCCTCTTCTTCAGCCTCGCGCTAGTGAAGCGCTATTCCGAGCTGTTGCCGATGGTCGCAGCGGGCAAGGCCGATACGCTTGCAGGGCGCGGCTATCGGGCGTCCGACCTGCCGGTGCTGATGGCGACGGGGGTGTCGTCCGGCATGAGCGCGGTGATGGTGCTCGCCTTCTATCTCGACGATGCGAAGACGCGGGCGATGTATCCTTCGACCAAGGTGATCCTACTTGCGCCGGTGTTGATTCTCTACTGGGTCGCACGGCTATGGATGAAGACGCACCGCGACGAGATGCACGAGGACCCGGTACTCTTTGCTGCCAAGGATTGGCAGACGCTGGTCATCGCCGTGATCCTGGGCGGCCTATTCGTGCTGGCTAGCACCCACATCTTCGCCTGACGGGGGGTCGCGTAGGTCGATCAAATTCGTGCTGGGCGGGATCGACGTCGGTATCGTGTCCATCAGCAGCAGTTGATGGCCGTTCGCAACAAACCGCAGCGTATGCGGAGCGATAACCTGTCCATGGAGGCCCTGACGCTCGAGCGCGAGTTGTAGGTGGCGCCACCCGATGGCGCCGTGGCGGAAGAAATCTTCCTTGCCGAAAATGATCATGTTCTCGCCGGCAAGAAAGCGCTGCTGCAGTGCATCGGCGTCCGTCTGATCGGCCATCCGCGCAGCGGGACCATCGGTTGCCATCATCTGCCAGAGATAGCCCCCATAAGCTCGGTTGCCATCATGTGAACCGACTTCGCGGGCGGGATATAATCCGGGTAGCAAGAAAGGTCGGTGACCGAAGAAAGAGACGGAAACGAAGATCGGCAGCACGGCAAGGAGCAGCAAAGCCGTACGGGCCAATGCCGGCCGGCCAAAATAATCGGCGATCGCAGCCTGTGCGCCCATGAACATCAGCGGCAGCATCGCAGTCAGCGGCAGCGCATATTTCGGGCTGAGGATGTTGAGCAGTGGATAAATGGTCGGCAGCGCGGCGAGCGGCCAGAGCAGCGCTGCCCAACCGTGCCGCCGAAGTCGATCGATCAGTAATAGTGGGCAGCCGGCGATCAATAAGAACCATCCGACCGGGCTGATCGCGATCGACAGGACCGAAAGCTTCATGCGCGCATCCCAGCCGGGTTCGCGCGCGCGCGCAGCGATCTCGGCAGTGCTGGCCGTTTGGACTGCGAGCAGGTCGGCGGGATTGAGTAGCCCGGCCACGAAGCCAATCGCCAGCGCCGCAATGACCGCAACGGTCAAAACGACGACACGGGAGAGGCGTCTCTGGCGCCACCAAGCCATCATGGCGAGCAGTGGGCAGATCAGGACGAAATCGATGCGCATCAGCGTTGCGGTGCCAATGCAGAGGCCGGCCAGTCCGGCGCTCACGAGATCGCTTCGCCGCCAGAGCAACAGTATCGCCGCCGCTTCGAAAGGTAGCCCAAGCGTCGTCGAATTATAGTAGAGACCCGTGTACCAAAGTTCGGGCACGGCAAGCAGTGCGATCAGCGTTGGAGCGAGACGCCCGGCAGCATCCTTCCACAGCAGCACGAACAGTAGTCCGAGCGCGATCGCTGCGGCGATGGGCGATAGCAAGAAGATCGCCTCGGGCGTCCGGAAGAAGCGATAGACGACCGCGCCGACCTCGTAGGACAGTGGCTGCCACGCGTAGCGATAAGCGGCTAGCCACCCTGTCTTCACTGCATCGAGGTGCAGCATCGGCAGGATGCTGTTGAGATCGTCGCCTTCATAGCCGTCGCGATCCGCGAAGGTCAGCAGGAAGGTAAGCGTCACCGCGAAGAACAGCGTGGTTGTGATCCAGCAGCGTCTCGCTGCTGAGGAGTGCGCTGCCGGGGACATGGCCATGCACTATCGACGCCGATCGAGCCTTGTCCAGCAGTTAGCCGTTGAGCGCCGGGCTCTACCTCCCTACCTTCATCGTCGTGACCCTGCCCATCACAGAACTCTCCACCCGCGCGCGCGAGGTGTTTCGCCAGGTGGTCGAGGGCTATCTGGAGAGCGGTGGGCCGATCGGGTCGCGGACGATCGCGCGGTTCGGGGGACTCAATCTCTCGCCCGCGTCGATCCGCAACGTGATGCAGGATCTGGAGGAACTGGGGTTGCTCGCGGCGCCGCATCATTCCGCGGGGCGGATGCCGACCGAGGGGGGATTGCGACTCTTCGTCGATGCGATGATGCAGGCGACGATCCCGTCCGACGAGGAGCGCGCCGCGATCGAGGCGCAGGCGCGGGGGCGCGGCACGGTCGAGGAGGCGCTGACCGCGACCAGCCAGGTGCTGTCCGGCCTTTCCGCCTGTGCTGGCCTCGTGCTCGTGCCGCGGGCGGAGGCG
>Ga0164294_10006236_pt1 | contig 10202 bp, 9 predicted proteins | sample GEODES005metaG_FD_111479 | JGI IMG/M metagenome (GOLD analysis project Ga0164294, IMG submission 111479) | Oligotrophic lake water microbial communities from Sparkling Lake, Wisconsin, USA - GEODES005 metaG | ecosystem: Environmental > Aquatic > Freshwater > Lake | place: USA: Sparkling Lake...
ATGCGAAAGCTCTCGTCGAGGTAGGGGTCGTTGATCAGGCCTTTCCAGCCCACGGTGGTGCGGGGCTTCTCGAAATACACGCGCATCACGATCTCCAGCGTGTCGGCGTAATGCGCGCGTTGCTCCACCAGGCGGCGTGCGTAGTCCAGCGCGGCTGCCGGATCGTGGATGGAGCAGGGGCCGATGATGACCAGCAGCCGATCATCCTTGCCCGCCATGATGCTTTGGATGCGCCGGCGCGTGCCCGACACCAAGGTCTCGACGGCGGTGCCGCTGATGGGGAAGAAGCGGATCAGGTGTTCGGGGGGCGGCAGCACGGTGATGTCCTTGATGCGTTCGTTGTCGGTGGTGCTGGTGCGGTCAGCGCTTGCGGTCATGGGGAACATCTCCTTTAGCAGTCAATCAAAATCAAAAAGGCATAAAAAAACCGCCGGGGAGGCCGGCGGTTCAAGAAGTATCGGGACGTTTTTTCAGCTACGTTCAGAACTCTCTGCCGCCAGTGGCGTTGGAGAAGCAAAAATAGCTAAAGAAAAAAGCGACGCAATCCATAGGGAAAATGTAGCACAAGTCATTTTCTCTACGACTCACGTCACTAGCCAGCGCCACAAGCCGAACACCACAAAGGCGCCGACGATGGCGGTAAGCGTCTGGCGGCTCCACAGTGCCAAGGCAATCGCCGCCACGGTGCCCGGCAGGTAGGCGTTGTGCAAGGACAAATCGATGGCGTCTTGGGGGGCCAGCGCCATGGGCACCACAAGTGCGGTCAACACAGCGGCGGGCACATAACGCAGCGCGCGCTCCAACCATGCCGGAAAGCTCAGGCGGTGGCCAAACACCAAAAAGCTCAGTCGGATGCCGTAAGTGACCACCACCATGCCCGCCAGGGCGAGCGCCAAATCGCCGTTCATGGCGTGCCATCCGGGTCGGGAAGATCGGCACGCCGGGACCAGGCTTCTGCCAGCATTCCAGCGCCCACACCCGCTACCGCCGCCAGCATCAGGCCCAGCTTGAAGGGCAGGGCGCGTGCCAGCAGGGCCACCGTACCGGCCACCACCGCTGCAAACAACACGGGCCGCTCGCGCAACTGCAGCGCCACGATGGCGGCGAAGGTTGCCACCATGGCAAAGTCCAAACCCAGGGTCGCCAGGCCCGGCACACTTTGGCCCAGCAGCACGCCTGCAATCGTCCAAATCTGCCAGTTGAAATACATCGCCAGGGACGAGCCCAGCCAGTAATGCGCGCCGTCTTGCAGACTGGCGTGGTGGCGCAGCTGGTTTTCTACCACCGCAAAGGTCTCATCGGTGAGCCAAAAGGCCAAGGCCCAGCGCCAGCGCGCGGGCAAGGTGCGGGCATAGGGCAGCAAGGTGGCGCTGTAAAGCGCGTGGCGCAAATTGACCACCAAGGTGGTGAGCCAGATGACCGGCAAGGCCGCCCCTGCGCCAATCAGGCTGACCGCCACAAACTGAGATGAGCCGGCAAACACCAGCGCGGACAAGCCCAGGGTCAGCCACACGGGTAGGCCGGAACCAATGGCCAAAGTGCCAAAAATCAAGCCGAAGGGCGCAGCGCCCACCAGCATGGGAATGGTGTCGCGGGCCCCCGCGAAGAAAGGACGCAAACCCAAACCTTGCAGTTGCCCGCTTAGGCGGTGCCGCCCACGGTCAGGCCGTCGATGCGCAGGGTGGGTTGGCCCACTCCCACTGGTACGCTTTGACCTTCTTTGCCGCAGGTGCCCACGCCGCTGTCTAAGCGCATGTCGTTGCCGATCATGCTCACGCGCTTCAAACATTCCGGGCCGCTGCCCACAATCGTGGCGCCTTTCACCGGGTACAAAATCTTGCCGTTTTCCACCCAATAGGCTTCGCTGGCGGAGAACACAAACTTGCCGGACGTGATATCGACCTGGCCGCCGCCAAAGTTGGTCGCGTACAGGCCTTTTTTGATGCTTTTGACGATTTCCTGCGGGTCTTTGTCTCCGCCGAGCATGTAGGTGTTGGTCATGCGCGGCATGGGCACATGGGCGTAGCTTTCACGCCGGCCATTGCCAGTGGGCGCCACGCCCATCAGGCGTGCGTTCATGGCGTCCTGGATGTAGCCCTTCAAAATGCCGTCTTCAATCAGCACATTGCGTCCGCTGGTGTTGCCCTCATCGTCCACATTGAGCGAGCCGCGCCGGTCGGCAATCGTGCCGTCGTCGAGCACGGTGACGCCTTTGGCGGCGACGCGCTGGCCAATGTGGCCACTGAAGGCGCTGGAGCCTTTGCGGTTGAAGTCGCCCTCTAGGCCATGGCCAATCGCCTCGTGCAACAAGATGCCGGGCCAGCCCGAACCCAGCACTACCGTCATTTCGCCCGCGGGCGCAGGGCGTGCTTCCAAGTTGGTGAGGGCGGCGTGTACCGCCTGGTCCACGTACTGGGTGATTTGCGCGTCGTCAAAATAGGCCAGGCCAAAGCGACCGCCGCCGCCGGACGAGCCCATTTCGCGCCGTCCTTTTTGTTCGGCGATCACCGTGACCGACAGGCGCACCAGTGGGCGCACGTCCGCCGCGAGTGTGCCGTCGGCGCGGGCGATCAGCACCACGTCGTATTCCATGGCCAGTCCGGCCATCACTTGGGCCACGCGCGGGTCTTTGGCGCGCGCCAGGCGTTCCACCTTGCCCAAGAGCGCGACTTTGGTGGTGCTGTCGAGGGTGGAGATGGGGTCTTGGTCGGGGTAGAGCGAGCGGCTGCGGGCGATTTTGGGCTTGGGCACGCTGGTGCGGCGGTTTTGGGCGGCACTTGCGATGGTGCGCACGGTGCGTGCGGCATCCAGCAACGCGGCCTCAGAAATGTCGTCGGAATAAGCAAAAGCGGTTTTTTCGCCGCTGACGGCGCGCACGCCCACACCCTGGTCGATGCTGAAAGAGCCGGTTTTGACAATGCCTTCTTCCAGGCTCCAGCCCTCGGAGCGGGTGTACTGGAAGTACAGGTCGGCCTCATCAACCTTCTGCATTTTGATTTCAGCCAAGGCGCGCGCGAGGTGCGATTCGTCTAAACCAAAGGGGGTAAGGAGCAGGGATTTGGCCGTGGCCAAGCGTTCGATGGTGGGTTCGCGAGAGATCATCCGGCCATTTTAGGCTGGAGCCCATGTCCCGCAGCCGCTGGGGCCAAGCCGGGCGCCCCGGCGCCTTAGGTTTGCACCAAGCGCCGACCGCTGGCGATCGACATCAAAATACCCAGCGCAAAGCCCAGCGTCACCATCGCCGTGCCGCCGTAGCTGATAAATGGCAAGGGCACGCCCACCACCGGCAAGATGCCACTGACCATGCCCATGTTGACAAAGGCGTAGGTGAAAAAAATCATGGCGATGCTGCCCGCCAGCAGGCGCGAAAAAAGCGTGGGTGCATCCAGCGCAATGCCCAGAGCGCGCAGGATCAGCGCGATAAAGGCAGCGATCAGCAGCACATTGCCCAGCAGACCAAATTCTTCGGAAAAAGCGGCAAAGATAAAGTCGGTTGTGCGCTCGGGAATGAACTCCAAGTGGGTTTGCGTGCCCTGCATAAACCCCACGCCCCACAAACCGCCCGAGCCGATACCAATCATGCCCTGGATGATGTGAAAACCCTTGCCCAGCGGGTCGCGCCAGGGGTCCAGCAGGGTGCAAATGCGCTGCTGCTGGTAGTCGTGTAGCACCGGCCAGCGCATGCCGTCGGCGCACAGCAGGGGCTCAAACCCCAACAACAAGACCACCGCGACCACGGCCAGCGCGGTCGGCGGCAGGATTAACTTCCAACTCACGCCGGCAAAAAAAATGATCGCCAGACCCGCCGCCAGAACCAGCATGGCGGTGCCCAAATCGGGCTGGCGGATGATGAGTCCGACCGGCACACCCAAAAGCACGGCGGCGACGGCAAAGTCCAGCGGGCGCAACTGTCCTTCGCGCTTTTGAAACCACCAGGCCAGCATCAATGGCACGGCGATTTTCATGATTTCACTGGGTTGAATCACCACGCCCAGGTTGAGCCAGCGCCGGGCGCCCTTTTTTGTCACGCCAAACACGGCCACGGCGATCAGCAAAGCCACACCCAGCAAGTACAGGGGAACGGCCACGCTCATCAGGCGTTGCGGCGGGATTTGCGCCGCCACAAACATGATGGCCGCTGCGATCAACATATTGCGCGCATGGTCGACAAAGCGGGTGCCGTGGTCGTAACCGCTGGAGTACATCACCAGCAAACCCGCGCAGGCCAGTATGAACACCACAAACGCCAGTGGGCCATCCATGCCCACCACCCAGGGCGCAATGCGCTTTCGCAAACTGATTTTTCCGAACGGAGTCGCCATAGCGTGATTATCGGATGCCGACGCGCCGGGCTGCGCCATGGGACAATCCACGCCATGTTTGTATTGTTTGATGAAGCCGGAAAATTTATGGCCGGTCGGGTGCTGTCAGAGAGCGATGCCTCGGCGCAAGTCGAGCTCGATAGTGGCAAGCGTGTGAAGGTTAAAGGGGCTAACGTGCTGCTGCGCTTTGAGAAGCCGGAGCCTGCGGTCTTTATGGCGGGCGCACGAGCACTCAGCGAGACCATTGAGCTGGAATTGGCCTGGGAGTTTTCCCCTGAAGACGATTTTGCATTTGCCGACCTGGCGCGTGATTACTTCAGCAAAGACGCTACGCTGGAACAACAAGCCGCCATGCTGATCCGCCTGTTCGAGGCGCCGCATTACTTTCGCCGCGCGGGTAAGGGCTTTTTCCGCAAAGCCTCAGCTGAGGTAATCGCCCAGGCGCTGGTGGCGATTGAGAAGAAGAAGGCGGTAGCTGCGCTGATTGCCCGTTGGGCGCAGGAGCTGGGCGAGGGCGTCTGCCCCCAGCCGGTGCGCGAGCAGCTGTACAAAATTTTGTTTAAACCGGACAAAAATGCCCCCGAATACAAAGCGGTGGTCGAGGCCTCACGCGCCACCCGCAGCGCACCCTTGGACCTGCTGCAACGCAGCGGCGCCATTGACTCGCCCTACCAGTTCCACTGGAAACGCTTTTTGCTGGAAAACTTTCCCCAAGGCGTGGGCTTTGCCGCAAGCACTGCGCCCGCCATCACCGAGCCGCTGCCAAGCGCCCCTGCGCCTGCCTTTTCGATCGACGACTCTGCCACCACCGAGATTGACGATGCCTTGTCGGTCCAAGGCCTGGGTAGTGGCACCGTGACCGTGGGCGTGCACATCGCGGCGCCCGGCCTGGCGCTGGTACCCGACAGCGACATCGACCGCCTGGGCCGCGCGCGCCTGTCGACTGTCTACATGCCGGGTTACAAGGTCACCATGCTGCCCGATGCCGTGGTGCAAAGCTATACCTTGCAGGAAGGGCGTGACTGCCCTGCGGTGTCCTTGTACGTGACCGTAGACGAGGCCACGCTGACGATTGTTTCCAGCGAAACCCGGCTCGAGAGCGTGCCCATCAGCCACAACCTGCGCCATGACCAGTTGGACGCCATCGTCACCGAAGAATGGTTGCAAACCGCCTTGACCACACCGGGCAGCGAGCCCGCGCCCTTGGGTGGCCTGCAGCCCAAGCTGGCGTTTTTGCACCGGCTGGCGCGTGACCTCAAGGCCAAACGTGAAGTGGTGCGTGGCAAGCCCGAGACCTTCAATCGCCCGGACTACAACTTCAAGCTGGTGGGAAATGAAGGAGCCGAACCGCGAGGCGACGAAGAGGTGGCCATCAGCACCCGAGCCCGCGGCGCTCCCTTGGACCTGATCGTGGCAGAAGCCATGATTTTGGCCAACAGCACCTGGGGCAACTGGATGGCCGAACTCGGTGTGCCCGCCATCTACCGCAGCCAGGCCTCGCTTGCCCCCGGTGTCAAGGTACGCATGGGCACTAAAGCGCTGCCGCATGCCGGCATTGGCGTTAAAAGTTACGCTTGGAGCACCTCGCCCTTGCGCCGCTACACCGACCTGATCAACCAATGGCAAATCATTGCCTGCGTCCGCCACGGCAGCACGGCGGCGCTGGCGGCGCCCTTCAAACCCAAGGATGCAGCGCTGTTTTCCATCATCTCCAGCTTTGACGCCGCCTACAGTGCTTACAACGGCTACCAGGGCGCCATGGAACGATTTTGGACGCTTAAATTCCTGCAGCAAAACGCCGTGCTCGAGTTGGAGTGCAGCGTGTTTAAGGACAACATGGTGCGCGCCGACACGCTGCCGCTGGTGCTCCCGGTGATGGGCGCCCAAGGCCTGCCGCGCGGCGCGCGGGTGCGGGTGCGACTCGGTGAGATGGACCTCATTACGCTGGACATTCACGGCACGGTCGTGGAGCGCCTGGATACGCCGCTCGAAGTTGCCGACGACGGCGCGCCCGATGCCGACCTGCAAGACGAGCAGGACGAAGAAGTCGCTGGCCCGATCGTGATCGCGGTGGACCTGAACGAGGCGCCGCAGGTGGCGAGTCCTTAGGAGCTGCTTGGATGACCGGCCTCACAGTCGTGCAGCGGTGGCGCAACGTCAGCCTGTTTCAGCGCGCGCTGCTCGTGTCCGTGTGCCTGCACGCAGCGGTGCTTACGGTGCGTTTTGTTGATCCCCAGGCCTTTGATCGCTTGACGCAAGATGCCCCGCTGGAGGTGGTACTGGTCAACGCTCGCAGCGAGGAGCCCCCCGAGCAGGCCCAGGCCGTGGCGCAGGCCTCGCTAGCCGGTGGCGGCTTGGCTGACCGCGGAATGGCCAGCAACATCGTGGCAGCCTCAGAGAACGAGCAGGATGGTGATCCATCAGCCCAGCTGACTGCGGCAGCCAAACAAAGCCTGCAGCAGCAGCAAAACCTACTCCTTTCCCGTGTCAAGGAACAAATAACCGCTCTGAGCGACTTGCAGGCCAGCAGCGCCAACACGCCGCAGGAAAAGGAGGCTCTGGAGGCCAAACGCCGTCAAATGGTCAAGCTGCTCGCAACCATTGAAAAACGCATCAACGCCGAAAACGCACGTCCGCGCAAACGCTACGTCAGCCCGGCGGTGCGCGAGGCGGTTTATGCGGCTTATTACGACACCATGCGACGCGCCATCGAGGAGCGCGGAACCGCCTATTTCCCCGAGAAAAATGGCAAGAAACTCTACGGAACTCTGACCATGATTGTCACGGTCAACCACACCGGCGAGGTCTTGGAGGCCGAGGTGGTGCGCAGTTCGGGCAATGCCGCACTGGATGGAGTGGCCAGGGATATTGCGCGCGCAGCCGGGCCCTTTGGCCACTTTAGCCAGGCGATGCGCAAAACCGTCGACCAGTTGGTAGTGGTTTCCCAGTTCACCTTTACCCGCGATGAAACGCTGAAAACCCAAGCGATGGTGCCGCAATGAAAGCGCTGGGCCGCTTCCTCTTACTGACCGCCTTGGCTTTGCTGGCCTTGCAGCTGTACTTTGCATTGCGCATCGCTGCCATGGTTTGGGTTAATCCCGAGTCCAGCGCGTTTGAGCGCTCGCAGGCATGGCAGCTTGTGCAAGCCAAACCCGTGCTGCGCTGGCGCCAGGACTGGCGCGACTACGCCAGCATCAGCGACCAGCTCAAACGCGCCGTGATCGCGTCAGAGGACGATGGCTTTAGCCAGCACGATGGCGTTGACTGGACGGCATTAGAAAAAGCCTGGGTCAAAAATGCCAAAGCCCAGGACCGCGCTGAGCAACGCGCCTCCAGCCAAGCGTCAAGCGCCAAGCAGCGAGCGCCCAAGCTGGTGGGCGGCTCCACCGTCACGCAGCAGCTGGCAAAAAACCTCTTTCTGTCGGGTGAACGCACCCTGCTGCGCAAGGGCCAGGAGCTGGTGCTGACCCTGCTGTTGGAGCGCCTTTTAAGCAAACAGAGGATTTTGGAAATCTACCTCAACCATGTGGAGTGGGGTGAGGGCGTTTTCGGGGCAGAGGCGGCGGCGCGGCATTACTACCGCAAGAGCTGTAGCCAACTCACGCCATTTGAGGCGGCGCGCTTGGTCGTCATGCTGCCCCGGCCCCGGTACTTTGAAAAACTGCCCAAGTCTGAATACCTCAGCGATCGCGCACAGGTGATTGTTGGGCGCATGGGTGAGGCCCGCTTGCCATGAGTCAAGGCGTGCCATGAGAATCTTGGGCATTGACCCCGGTTTACGCACCACCGGCTTTGGTGTTGTTGACCAAGAGGGCGCTGCCTTGCGCTACGTTGCCAGCGGCACCATTACCACCCACCAGCTCGATACCAAAGCCCTGCCCGCGCGCCTGAAGGTGCTCTTTGACGGCGTGGGCGAGGTGGTAGAACGCTACCGGCCCGACTGTGCGTCGATCGAGATCGTTTTTGTCAACGTCAACCCGCAGTCCACGCTGCTCTTAGGCCAAGCGCGCGGCGCGCTGGTGACGGCGCTTGTGCATGCCGATTTGCCGGTGGCCGAATACACCGCGTTGCAAATGAAGCAGGCCGTGGTGGGCTACGGCCGTGCAGACAAAACGCAAATTCAGGAGATGGTTCGCCGCCTCTTGAACCTGCCGGGTTTGCCAGGGTCCGACGCCGCTGACGCCTTGGGTTTGGCCATCACGCATGCGCATGCCGGCGCAGCAATTGCGCGTATGGCCCAGGCTGATGGCCTCGGGGCAGGGGCAGGAAGTTACAAGGCCGGACGCAGCCGCTAGCCTGCTACCGGGCGCCTTCCTACCACTGCGGCGCTAGCTCCGCGAAGCCCGCCGGCGCCCTGCGCTCTTCCTCAAACGTGACCACGTCCCAGGCCTCAGGCTGGGTTTGCAGCTGGCGCAGCAGCCGGTTGTTGAGTGCGTGGCCGGACCGGTGCGCCCGGTAATGCGCCAACAGCGGCATGCCCACGATGTACAGGTCGCCCATGGCGTCGAGAATTTTGTGTTTGACGAACTCGTCGTCATAACGCAGCCCATCGGAATTGAGCACCTTGTAGTCGTCCATCACGATGGCGTTGTCCAGGCCGCCGCCCAGGGCCAGGCCGTTGGCGCGCATCATTTCCACGTCTTTGGTAAAGCCAAAGGTGCGAGCGCGGGCAATGTCACGTGCGTAAGAGCCCACGCTCATGTCAAATTCAACGCGCTGTCCGGTGGAGTCGACGGCCGGGTGGTTGAAGTCAATCTCAAAGCTCAGCTTGAAACCGTGAAACGGCTCCAGCGTCGCCCATTTCTCGTTGCCAGGAGCGCCCTCGCGCACGCTGATCGGCGCCTTGACGCGGATAAATCGGCGCGGCGCGTTTTGCATCTCAATGCCCGCGCTTTGCAGCAAAAACACAAATGACGCGGCCGAGCCGTCCAGGATGGGAACCTCTTCGGCGGTAATGTCCACCACCATGTTGTCCACGCCCAGGCCAGCGCAGGCCGACATCAGGTGTTCCACCGTGTGCACCTTAGCGCCGCCAGAAGACAGCGTAGAAGCCAGCCGGGTGTCGGACACCGCCTCGGTGCTCACCTTGATGTCCACCGGGTGGGGCAGGTCTACGCGCCGAAACACAATGCCGGTGTTGGGCGCGGCAGGGCGCAAGGTGATTTCTACGCGCTGACCGCTGTGCAACCCGACGCCGACTGCGCGGGTAATGGATTTGAGAGTTCTTTGTTGGAGCACGGGGGGATTGTAAAAGTAGCGGGGGGCCGGACGGGCCCGCGCTACGCACTACATTACAACCGTAGGGGCAGCAATTCCCCGCCGGGCCGCCCCAAGGCCAATTAGCCCCCTCAGGGGGCAGCGCAGTACACGCAGTGACAAGCGTGGGGGCTACGGAATTTGCCGCAGGGCCGCCCCAAGGCAAATTAGCCCCCACGGGGGGCAGCGCAGTACACGCAGTGACAAGCGTGGGGGCTACGGAATTTGCCGCCGGGCCGCCCCAAGGGGAATTCACCCCCTCGGGGGGCAGCGCAGTACACGCAGTGACAAGCGTGGGGGCTACGTTCAATCGGCCTGCTTGCGCAAGAACGCCGGGATTTCGTAGTCGTCCATCCCCCCGCTCGATAGCGCGTCCACTTTTTGCGCAGCCGACGTGCGGCCACCGCGCCACACGGCCGGGGTGACCATGGTGCCGTAGTCGGTTTGGCCAGAGCCTGACGCCATGCCCGTGCCACCCATTGAGGCGCTGGTGCCTGCGCTTGCCGAGGCGACGCCGTTGCGGCTGCCCAGGTTGGCGTTGAGTGGCGGGTAGTTACTGATAGGTACGTTGTCGGTGCCGGTGCGCAGCACCTGCAGTGGAGGCGCAGTACGACGGTGTACGGG
>Ga0164294_10006237_pt1 | contig 10202 bp, 12 predicted proteins | sample GEODES005metaG_FD_111479 | JGI IMG/M metagenome (GOLD analysis project Ga0164294, IMG submission 111479) | Oligotrophic lake water microbial communities from Sparkling Lake, Wisconsin, USA - GEODES005 metaG | ecosystem: Environmental > Aquatic > Freshwater > Lake | place: USA: Sparkling Lake...
CCGACAAGGGAAAGCTGTGTCTATCGTAGATCGTGAATATTGCTGTGCTCCGGCGAAGGCCGGAGCGCTGGAGCCGGAGGTTCAGCACTTGCCGTCAGCGCTCCGGCCTTCGCCGGAGCACACCGGACTGAAGTATTTATTCCTCCCGCGCGCCGGCCCTCGTCTCGAGTAGATCCAGCAGCCCGCTATGCTGCACCAGCAACTGCCGCGCACCGAACATCAATGTCCTGTCCAGGCGTGGCCGGTCGGGCAGGGCATCCACCACCGCCGCGCAGATCTCCTCGTCGGGCAGGCGGCTGGGCTGGACATCGACGCCGAGGCGGTCGGCTGCCGTGTCCAGCGCCGCGCGCCACGCCTGCCAGTCGAGCACCAGCCCGCACACCGCGCCGACCGCGCAGCCGAAGCGGTCCGACCTGGCGATCGTCTCCAGCGCCTGTCGCTGCGCCAATACCGTGGACAGGGTTGCCGCTTCGCTCGCCATCGACGGAGCGGGGCCGGCGGCGACGGTCAGCCGGGCGATATAGTCGCGCTCGCGGGCGAAGCCGGTGGCCACGCGATGAAACCAGGTGTCGGCACCGGGCCAGACATTCTGGGTCGCCGCGATCTCGATCATCCCCGGCGTGCGCCCGTGCAGCACGGAAAGCAGGTGGAGCATGTCGGCGACGTTGCGCGTCGCCTCCGTCCCCACGTTCAGCGCCGCGGAATGAAGCCAGGCGTGGCTGGCGCATCCTTCACCGGCCACCAGTGAGACGAGCAAGCCGCCGTGGCTGGGGCCGTCGAGTCCGATAAGAGGCTGAGCCATAAGCAATTCCGCTACTACTATACCGTTTCCCACGGACTCCTTTCTGACAGGGAAACCTTAGCGGAGGCGCATAGGAACGTGGTTTGCGCGCCGTTAACACTGCCCTTCGCGGGGCGGAAAATGATGTCAGATCGGTGCGATTTCAGGCGGCGTTGGTGCCTCCGGACGCACCGGGCTGCGCGACCGTCGTCTCCTGGCGTTCCGGGTTGCGGATCGAGGGGCGCAGGCGCGCGGCGCTGCACAGGCCGGCGCTGATCGTCAGCCCGACGGCGATGAACGGGATCGCCGCCGAATTGCCGAAGCCGAGCGCGAGCATGGTGGCGACCAGCGTGGCGCCCACCGTCTGGCCGGTCAGCCGCGTCGTCGAGACGAGCCCGCCGGCCGAGGCGGCCCGCTCGCGCGGCGCCGATCCGATGATCAGCCGCGCGTTGGGCGAGATGAACAGGCCTTGCCCGGCGCCGAGCAGCGCCATCCGCCACGCGACGTCGATGTAGCTGGGGTGGCTCGGCAGCAGCGCGATCATGATCGCCGCGACCGTCGAGATCGCCATGCCGATGCAGCCCAGTACGCCCGCCGGATAGCGATCCGACAGCGCGCCCGCGGTCGGCGCCACGAACATCGTCGTCAGCGGCCACGGGGCGATCAGCGCGCCGATCTCGCTCGGCGACATGCCGTAGCCATGCTCGAGCCGGAACGGCAGCGACAGCAGCAGCACCTGCGACGCGCAGAAGGCCATGAACGCCCCGGCGACCGACAGGGCCAGCACGGGGCGGACGAGCAGATCGACCGGCAGGATCGGCGCCGCATCCTTGCGTTCGTGCAGGACGAGCAGGGTGCCCAGCGCGGCGCCCAGCACGACGATCGCGGTACTCACCACCGGCGAATCGCCATGGACGATCGCCTCCAGCCCGCCGATGATCAGCCCGAACGTCGCCGCATTCAGCACGGCGCCCGCCAGATTGTAGCTGCCCCCGCGCGGTGGCACATCGGGCAGCGACGCACGGCCGACGATGATCGACAGCACGCCGAAGGGGGCTGCCAGCGCGAAGATCCACGGCCAGCTGGCGAAGCCCAGGATCAGGCCGCCCGCCGTCGGCGCGACGACGCTGGCGATCGATCCCACCACGCTGTTCAGCGCCAGCCCGCGTCCCAAGTGGCGGGGCGGGTAGATCCGCCGGATCAGCGCCGCCATCACCGAGAGCGACGCGGCGGCCCCTGCGGCCTGGAAGGCGCGCACCACCAGCAGGAAGCCCAGGCTGTGGGCGAAGAAGCAGAGCCCGGTCGCGATCGTGAAGACGAGCTGTCCGGTCTGGTACAGTCGCTTCAGCCCGATCAGGTCGCCCAGCGCCGACAGCGGCAGCAACGCCATCACCAGCACGAGCTGATAGACGGTCACGACCATCACCGCGGCCGAGGAGCCGACCTTCAGGTCGCGGGCGATCGTCGGCAGTGCGACGGTGGCGATCGCGCCGTCGATGATGGTCAGCGCGGTGCCCAGGCTGATCGCGAACGCGGCCAGCGTCAGGCGGCGGCCTTCGACACCCAGATAGGCTTCGGACGAGGCGGCTGCATCGGCGATGGGGCGACTCCTGCGGTTTGATTGGCTGGACATGCGCGTCGATATGCCTAAATCGCCCCCGCGCAAGCGGAGGATATCATGGGTTATCGTGTGGTCGTGGCAGGCGCGACCGGAAATGTCGGCCGTGAGATGCTCAACATCCTCGCCGAACGGGAATTCCCCGCGGACGAGATTGCGGTGCTGGCATCGTCGCGTTCGGCGGGCGACATCGTCGATTTCGGCGAGACCGGCAAGAAGCTCAAGATCCAGAACATCGACCATTTCGATCCCGCGGGCTGGGACATGGCGCTGTTCGCGATCGGCTCCGACGCGACGAAGATCCACGCGCCGCGCTTCGCCGCTGCCGGTTGCACCGTGATCGACAATTCGTCGCTCTACCGCATGGATCCGGACGTACCGCTGATCGTGCCCGAGGTGAATCCGGAGGCGATCAACGGCTACAAGAAGAAGAACATCATCGCGAACCCGAACTGCTCGACCGCGCAGATGGTCGTAGCATTGAAGCCGCTCCACGATGCCGCGACAATCAAGCGCGTCGTCGTCGCGACCTATCAGTCGGTCTCGGGCGCGGGCAAGGCCGGCATGGACGAGCTGTTCGAGCAGAGCCGCAACATCTTCGTCGGCGATCCGGCCGAGCCCAAGAAGTTCACCAAGCAGATCGCCTTCAACGTGATCCCGCACATCGACAGCTTCCTAGACGATGGATCGACCAAGGAAGAGTGGAAGATGGTCGTCGAGACCAAGAAGATCCTCGATCCGAAGATCAAGGTGACGGCGACCTGCGTGCGCGTGCCGGTGTTCGTCGGTCATTCGGAAGCGATCAACATCGAGTTCGAGGACGAGATTTCGGCCGCCACCGCCAAGCGCATCCTGCGCGAGGCACCGGGCATCATGCTTGTCGATAAGCATGAGGACGGCGGCTATGTGACGCCGATCGAATGCGTCGGCGAATATGCCACCTACGTCAGCCGCGTCCGCGAGGACCCGACGGTGGACAGCGGCCTCTCGCTCTGGTGCGTCAGCGACAACCTCCGCAAGGGCGCCGCGCTCAACGCCGTGCAGATCGCGGAACTGCTGGGGCGGCGGCACCTGCAGAAGGCGGCGTAAGCCTTGGGCTATGTCCAGAGCTGGCGGGCGCTGTCGCGGCCTCAGCTCTGGATGATCCTAACGCTGGCGATCGCGGTGGCGCTTGCCAATGTCTGCCAACCCTATCCCGATATCGCGCCGCTGCAGCACATCCCGACCGTGCTGCTGATCCTCGCCGCCGCGCCGCTATGGAAGCGCTGGCCGCTGTCGAATGCCTCGGCGGGGTGCATCCTCGCCTTCCTGCTGCTGCATACGCTCGCCGGGCGATACACCTATTCGAACGTGCCCTACGATCTGTGGGGCCGCATCGCCTTCGGCTTTTCGATCGACCATGCCTTCGATCTGAAGCGCAACGATTTCGACAGGATCGTCCATCTGAGCTTCGGCCTGCTGGCGGTGCCGCCCTTTGTGGAACTGGCGACGCGTTATGGCGGCATGACGCGTCGCGCCGCCCTCTTCAGCGCTTTCCTCTTCGTCGGAGCCGTGAGCGCGCTCTACGAAATCTTCGAATGGCTGCTGACCATCGTGCTATCTCCGGACCAGGCCGACGAATATAACGGGCAACAGGGCGACATGTGGGACAGCCAGAAGGACATGGCGATTGCCATTGTCGGTGCGGCAATCTCATGCCTTGGAAGGACCGGGAGGCGTCGATGGTGATCGAAGGCGGCTGCCGCTGCGGCGAGGTACGCTACACGCTCGCCATCGACGATCTGCCGCTTACCTACGCCTGCCATTGCCACATCTGCCAGCGCTGGAGCGGGGCGGCGTTCAGCCTGCAGGCGGTGGTTGCCGAGGCACATCTGTCGGTCACGGGGCCGCTCGTCCTCTACGAGAAGGTGACCGAGGACCGGACTTCGACGCAGCGAATCTGCGGCACCTGCCATTCGCGGATCTACAATACCAACACCCGGCGTCCGGGGATGGCGGTGGTGCGGGCAGGGACGCTCGACAGATCCGAAGAGCTGCGCTGCGTGGCGCACATCTTCACCGCCTATCGGCAGGGCTGGTTTCCCATCCCGGAAGGCACGCCGAGCTGGCCGGAGGCGGCGCCGATGGAGGCGCTCGCCGCTCTGCTGACGGGGCGGCAGCGCGCATGACCGCGATGACCGGCGGCTGCCAGTGCGGCCGCGTCCGCTATACGGCCGAGATCGACAACGACGACGCCTACCTCTGCCATTGCAAGATGTGCCGGCGGGCGACGGGCGGCGCCTCGATCGCCTTCGTCGGCGTGCCGCAGGACAAGGTGCGCTGGGAGAGCGGGCCGGACTGGTACCGATCCTCGCCGATCGCGCACCGGCCGTTCTGCGCACACTGCGGCACGCCGCTCGGCTTCAGCTTCATCGAGGATGCGAAGAACATCGACCTGACCGTCGGCTCGTTCGACGATCCCTCCCGCTTCCGGCCGGTGCACAATTATGCCACCGAGAGCATCCTGCCCGCCTGGCTCGATGCATCGCACCTGCCGGGCATCCGTACCGAAGAAAATGCCAACGTGGTCGAGCGTTGGAAGAAAGCGACCGGCCATGTCCCCGACTGAACCCGAGCCGATTTACTATTATGCCGACGACGGCACCCGGCTCGCTTATTACGAGATGGGGGAGGGGCCGGCGATCGTGCTGATCCACGGGCTGTTCTCGAACGCCTGGACCAACTGGATCCGCTATGGCCACGCCGCCAAGGTCGTCGCGGCCGGCTTCCGGCTGATCATGCCGGACCTGCGTGCCCATGGCAAAAGCGAGGCGCCGCGCGATCCCGCCAAATGGTATCCCGATGTGCTGGCGGAAGATGGCGAGGCGCTGCTGCGGCACCTCGGGCTCGAGCGACCGGTGCTGGGCGGCTATTCGCTCGGCGGGCGGACGACGGTGCGGATGCTGGTGCGTGGCGCAGACGTGCGGGCGACGATCCTCGGCGGCATGGGGCTGGACGGGATCGTCCACACCGCGGGCCGGGGCGGCTTCTTCCGCACGGTGCTGGAGGGCGTCGGCACCCACCAGCGCGGCAGCCCGGAATGGATGGCCGAGGCGTTCCTGAAGACCACCGGCGGCGATCCGGTCGCGCTGCTGCCGCTGCTCGATACCTTCGTCGATACGACGCAGGCCGAGCTGGAGGCGATCGACGTGCCGGCGCTGGTGATCTCCGGCGCCGACGACCATGACAATGGATCGTCGGAGGATCTGGCCGCGGTGCTGCCGCAGGGGCGCTATGCCGAAATCCCCGGCAACCACATGAGCGCGGTCCTCAAGCGCGAGCTTGGGGACGAGATCGCGGGGTTTCTCGCCAGTTTATAGCCCTCTCCCGTCTTCACGGGAGAGGAGGGGCCCGCTCGCATAGCGAGTGGGAGGTGAGGGTCTTCTTCTTTCGTCGATGCAGTCGAAAAGAAGAAACAGAAGACCCTCACCCAACCCTCTCCCGCGAAAGCGGGAGAGGACTAATGTCACCTGAACGGCGGCTCATTGAAGGCCCGCAGTTTCCGCGAGTGGAGCTGCTCGCCCGCCAGCCTCAGTTCGTCGATCGCGGCGATGCCGATCTGGAGATGCTCGGCGATGGCGCGTTCGTAGAAGCGGTTGGCTTGCCCCGGCAGCTTGATCTCGCCGTGGATCGGCTTGTCCGAGACGCAGAGCAACGTGCCGTAGGGCACCCGGAAGCGGAAGCCCTGGGCGGCGAGCGTCGCGCTCTCCATGTCGATCGCCACGGCACGGCTCTGGCTGAAGCGGAGTGCCGAGCTGGTGTAGCGCAGCTCCCAATTGCGGTCGTCGGTGGTGACGACGGTGCCGGTCCGCATCCGCGCCTTCAGCTGGTCGATGCTCTCGCCCGACACACGCTCCGCCCCGCGCTGCAATGCGACCTGCACCTCGGCGATCGCCGGCACCGGGATTTCCGGCGGCAGCACGTCGTCGAGGATGTGATCGTCGCGCAGGTAAGCATGGGCGAGGACATAGTCGCCGATCCGCTGGCTAGGCCGGAGCCCGCCGCAATGGCCGATCATCAGCCACGCCTCGGGCCGCATCACGGCGAGGTGATCGGTGATCGTCTTGGCGTTGGAGGGGCCGACGCCGATATTGACGATCGTGATGCCCGAGCCATCCTCGGCGACGAGGTGGTAAGCGGGCATCTGGTGCTTGCGCCACGCACTGTCGCTGACCGCCGACATCGGATCCTGCGTGTCGCCACGTTTGATCTCCAGCCCGCCCGCGCCGCTCAGCATCGTATAGCGGTCGGTCGTCTCCAGCTGCTTCCACGCCCACTGCACGAACTCGTCGACGTAGCGATTGTAGTTGGTGAACAGGATGTAGCGCTGGATGTGCTTGGGCGGCGTGCCGGTATAATGGCGCAGCCGCGCGAGGCTGAAATCGACGCGCGCGGCATCGAACAAAGCCAGCGGGCGCGGCGTGTCGAGCCCGTGCGTCCAGGTGCCATCCGCGAGTTCATCGCCGATATGCTCGAGGTCGGTGGACGGGAATATCCGCGCCAACTCGATCGCGGCGGCGCCGGTCAGGTCGACATTGTGCCCGGCGTCGAGGACGTAGGGGTAGGGGATGTCGTCCTTGCCGAGCCCGACCTCCACGGACGCGCCGAAATCGTCGATCAGCAGATCGAGCTGCGTCGCCAGATAATCGCGGAAGATCGCGGGCTGGGTGACGCTGATCGCATAATCGCCGGGCGTGTTGAGCCGGCCGTAGGCGCGACCCAGCGGCCCCGGATTCTTCTCGCCATCATAATGGAGGCGGATCACCGGATAGGCGAAATGCCCGGCGGCGCGAACGGCAGGATCGGGCCGCTCGCCCCGTTCGATATAGGCGCCGAGCGCGGTGCGTAGGCGGGTGACGCTGTCCTTGTAGAGCTGTTCGAGCTCGTCGATCAGGCCGAGGCTATAGGCGGACGGCATCGTTTCAGAGCTGCCCCAGCAGGGTCTCGGCCGAACTCGCCTTGAATTCGCCCGGTGCCTCGACGTTCAGCTGCTCGACCGTGCCGTCGTTGACGACCATCGAGAAGCGCTGCCCGCGCGTGCCCATGCCGAAGCCCGATCCGTCCATCGTCAGCCCGAGCGCCTTGACGAAATCGCCGTTGCCGTCGGCGAGCATCGTCACCGTGTCGCCGGCGTCGGAGGCCTTCGCCCAGGCGGCGAGCACGAAGGCATCGTTGACGGCGGTGCAGGCGATCTCGTCGATCCCCTTCGCCTTCAGCTCGGCCGCTTTCTCAATGAAGCCGGGAAGGTGCTTGGCCGAACAGGTTGGCGTGAAGGCGCCGGGCACCGAGAACAGCGCCACGCGCTTGCCTGCGAAGAAATCCTTGCCCTCGATCTTGTCAGGGCCGTTGCTGGTCGCCTTGACCAGAGTGGTGCTGGGCACCGTGTCGCCGATTGCGATCACCATATCGTTTCTCCTCTTTATCGAACCGACCCTAACAGCAGGGGCAGGGGGTTGGAAAGGGCGACGGGTGCGAGCAGCGTGGCGGCAAAGTTGATGAATTTTATCGGATTCGCATTTCCAACATTACGCGGCGTTGAAAGATTGTTGCTTCGATGCCGGGTCGGGCTAGGCGCAGATGATATCATTCAATGATCCCCATATGTTCGAATATGGAGCATGACGCGGAAAATTTCAACGCAGGCGATCGGGAAGGGTGCGCTCTTCTACCTTCGATGACGTCTGACGGGATGAAGGTCGCGATTTCGCGAACTGCAAAACATTGTGAAATGGCGCTTGTATCGGCGGCGTGTCGTTGCGAGGCCGTCGCGTTTTGGCTATGCGAGCGGTGAAAGATGGGGGTTTTTCATATGCGTAAAGTGGTGTTGGCCGTTGCTCTGGCGGGTGCGGCATTTGCGGTTGTGCCGGCTCAGGCGGCGGTTGAACTCATCACCAACGGCGGTTTCGAGACCGGCACGTTCAGCGGCTGGACGATCACCGGATCGGGCAGCTCGGGCGTGGCGAGCAACTCGGGGACGGGCGTGCCTGCATTGATGCAGAATTACCGCGCTTTCTTCAACGGAGCGACGGTCAACCTGTATCAGGACATCGCGACGACGATCGGCCAGACCTATACGTTCGGCTTCACGCAGGAAATGGACGGCAGCTCCACCGTCGATACCTTCACCGCGTCGTTCGGCGGCAACACCGTGCTTTCGCTGAGCAACACGGCGGGCAACGGCATCTTCAACGTGCGCAGCTATTCGGTCACCGCGACCTCGGCGCTGACCCGCGTCGCGTTCAGCTTTGCCGGCAACAACTTCCAGAATTTCGACAACGTCACGCTGCAGGCGTCGGGCGCGGCGCCCGTTCCCGAGCCCGCGACCTGGGCGATGATGATCGGCGGTTTCGGCCTGGTCGGCGGCGCGCTCCGTCGCCATCGCCGGTCGGATCGGTCGGCCGCGCTCTCTTCGATCTGAACGACGGTAGCGGCGGGGCGCGCGCTCGCCCCGCCGTTCCGCGTGGCTTTCCGCCCGACGACGGTCTAGAGTCTCCCGGCGAGATCCCGGGATCGGCTGTGTAAGGACCGTTGCGTGAGCCAGACTGATCGATCGATGGCGCATCACCGGACCGCGATGCTTGCCGGATACCGGATCGTCGATACCGAGCCCGAGCAGACCTACGACGACCTGATCTATCTTGCTGCCGACATCTGCGAAGCGCCGATCGCGCTGATCAGCCTGGTCGACAACAAGCGCGCCTGGTTCAAGGCGAAGATCGGCCTGGATGTGGCCGAGCATGCCATCGAATGTTCGGTCTGCGCCCACGGGCTGCAGGAAGAAGAGCTGCTCATCATTCCCGACCTGAAGAAGGACCCGCGCACGGCGGAGAATCCGCTGGTTCTGGGACCGCCACGCCTGCGCTTCTACGCGGGTGCGCCGCTGATCACAGCCTCCGGCGATACGCTCGGCATGCTTTGCGTGATGGACCATTTCCCCCGGTCGTCGGGCCTTACCGCCCGCCAGCGCCGCGCCCTCACCAGCCTCGGGCGGCAGGCGACGATGAGCATCGACATGCACCGCCTGCTCTGCGAATTCAGCATGCCGCCGCGGGGGTAATCCCGATGCCGATATCCCTCTACGATCTGAGCGTCCCGACCTTCCTGCAGACGGTGCGGGCGATCGGCGGGTTTCTCGCCAAGGCCGGCAGCCATTTCGCGCAAACGGGCGCAGATCCCGATGCGATCGTGGACGCCCGGCTGATCGACGACATGGCGCCCTTCCATTTCCAGATCGAGGCGGCGTGGCACCACAGCGTGTGGGGTGTACGGGCGCTGACGACCGGCGTGTTCGATCCGCCGGCGCTGGTCGGCCCGGTGCCCTTCACGGAACTGCAAGGAATGATCGCCGGGGCGGAAAGCGCGCTGGAGGCGTTCAGGCGCGACGAGATCGACGCCTGTGCGGGGCGGGAGCTGGACCTGCAGATCGGCCCGCGCAGGCTCGCCTTCACGGCGGAGACCTTCCTCCTCAGCTTCTCGCTGCCCAATTTCCATTTCCACGCCGTCACCGCCTACGACATCCTGCGCTCGCGCGGCGTGCCGATCGGCAAGCGTGACTACGAGGGGCAGTTGCGCATCCGGTCAGCCTGAGACGATCTGGCCGTCTTCCTTCACGAACGAGCCCGGCTGGCGCTCCAGCAGCGTGAGGACCTCCTCCGACGGGCGACACAATTTCGTGCCGAGCGGTGTCACGACGATGGGGCGGTTCACCAGGATGGGATGGGCGACCATCGCTTCGATCATCCGGTCGTAGGAGACGTCCGGATC
>Ga0164294_10006238_pt1 | contig 10201 bp, 4 predicted proteins | sample GEODES005metaG_FD_111479 | JGI IMG/M metagenome (GOLD analysis project Ga0164294, IMG submission 111479) | Oligotrophic lake water microbial communities from Sparkling Lake, Wisconsin, USA - GEODES005 metaG | ecosystem: Environmental > Aquatic > Freshwater > Lake | place: USA: Sparkling Lake...
GGTGATCAGGCCCCGCAGGTGACCCGCGCCTACGTGACCGCATTGCGAGATCTGTTGCGGGGCTTGGATGTATCCGACGTGCGGATGGATCAGGGTTCACTGCGCTGCGACGCCAACCTGTCGCTGCGACCGATCGGCCAGGCCGAGTTCGGCACTCGCACCGAGACCAAGAATGTCAACTCCCTCAAGAGCGTCGAGGTGGCCGTCCGCTATGAGATGCGTCGTCAGGCAGCGATTTTGGCGGCCGGTGGCACGATCCACCAGGAGACCCGGCACTTCCATGAGGACGGCCACACGTCGCCGGGGCGCACCAAGGAGACCGCCGAGGACTATCGCTACTTCCCGGAGCCCGACCTGGAGCCGGTGGCGCCCAGCGCCGATCTGGTGGACTCACTGCGCGCGACGATCCCGGAGCTTCCGTGGTTGGTGCGCAATCGGATTCAGCACGAGTGGGGCATCTCCGATGAGGTGATGCGCGACCTGGTCAACAACGGCGCGATCGATCTGGTGACCGCCACCGTGGCCCATGGTGCTTCCAGCGAGGCCGCGCGCGCATGGTGGGGCAACTTCCTGGTGCAGAAGGCCAACGAGGCCGGTGTTGAACTCGACGCGCTAGCGATCACACCGGCCCAGGTGGCCAAGGTCGTTGCGTTGGTGGACGAAGGGAAGCTGTCCAACAAGCTGGCCCGTCAGGTGGTCGAGGGTGTGCTGGCTGGCGAGGGCGAGCCCGAGCAGGTAATGGCCGGCCGTGGGTTGGCGATGGTGCGCGACGAGTCGCTGATCTCCTCGGCGGTCGATGAGGCGCTGGCTGCCAGCCCGGATATTGCCGAGAAGATCCGCGGCGGCAAAATTCAGGCCGTCGGCGCGATCGTCGGCGCGGTGATGAAGGCGACCAAGGGTCAGGCCGATGCCGCTAGGGTGCGTGAGTTGGTGCTGGCCGCCTGCGGGCAGAGCGGCTAGTTGCACCGGATCCGTGGGGCCTCAGCGCTACACGATCCGTAACCCGGCGGGGATGCGTCGAGGATCGCGCCAGAACGCGTCATCGACGAAGCGCCTGAACAGATCCGGGGGCAGCAGGGATTCCCGCGGTTCGGCTTTGACGGTGCCGCGCACGGTGTGCAGGCCGGGGGTGCCGACGCGTTCGTCAAACTCGGTGACGTCGTAGTCGACGTGGTCGAAGTCGTGCTCGAAATAGGGTTCGCCGATGAAGTCGTAGATGGCGCGCATGGTTCTGGCCGGGTCGGTGGTCAGTGTTTCGTACTGCACGAGTAGCAGGCGATCGCGCTGCTCGCCGTAGCAGGCTTGTTTGAGGGCGTCGTAGGGTCCGCCGACCATCCCGTTGGGGTCCACCACATTGTTGGCGCGGGAGTAGACGGTGCCGCCGGGGTTGTAGTTGAAGAGCGCCGACGGGCTGAGGACGTTGCGCTGCACGAGGCGTTCGATGCTGTCGACCACCCACGGTAATTCACGCACGCAGGCAATGACTTTCGCGTCGGGGAACAGTCGCGCCAATGCGGGCATGCGGGCACACCAGCCGCGGCTGGTGTCGAAGATGACCTCGGCGCGGCTATTGGCGTAGAAGTTGTCGAACAGACCGTGCAGGATGAGCTCGCGCTGATCGTCGTCGATGAACACCGAGAATTCGTTGCGGGCACTCATCTCGCTGAGTAGCGCGCCGAACAGCCCGGCTAACGGTCCCGACATCCCGGCATGAAAGCGCGGGTTCTGACGGAGCAGGGCCGCGAGCAGCGTTGAACCGGACCGGGGAAGACCCGAGATGAAATGCATGGTTGCCATGAGGACAGGAACTCCTTAACGGGGTAAAAGCTCTCCCACTATGTCATCCATGGGAACGTACCGCAGCGGGCAATCGGGACGTGCCGACCTGTTCAGGGAAGATGCGGTCGTCGCGGCCGGCGCGGTCCTCGTTGGCCGCCCGACGGTTCAGAACTGCCTGCGCTGCCAGTGCCGAGAAGGGCGCTGGCCAACCGAAATCCGATGTATGGACTCTCGAACGCCGGATTGACGTTGAAGGCGGTCTTGTTGTCGGCCTGCAGCTGTTGCGATTGGTCGTTCACCGCCGCTCCGTTGAAGGAGCGATCCGCATACGGGACGGTGTTCGAACCGGTTGCGGAAGTCTCCATCCACTCCGCCACGTTGCCGCCTTGACCCATGGTTCCGCAGGCACTCAACCCGCCGGCGCTCTTGACCGGAGCGGGCGACGATGTGGGGTCATAGCCATACACGCCCGTGCGAGCGGCGGTTCCGCTCGGCACGGCGGTGGGGCTTGTGTTGCTTGCTGTCGGGTAATTCCAGTAGTCGGCGGTCGCTCCGTTGTAATAGGCCGCCTTGAACCACTCATTGTCGTTGGGGAGAAAGTAATACGCGTTCGCGTTCCGATACAGGTTCTGGCCGCCGTTCTGCCACGCCTGTTGCGAAGTCCAGAGACTCATCACCCACGAGCTGTTGGTCGACCCCCCGTTGTTGGCAAGGTTGTAGGCCGGTTGGTACCCGCAGGTGGTGTTGAGCCAGTAGACGGATGCGGCCGCCTCGTACCACTTCATGAATGCTGCGGGCTGGTCATAGCTCCATGCGCCTGCGGTCACACCCTCCAATCCCCCCGGCCGTCGCCATCGCGATGTGATTCTGGGAAACCTCGTAGGTGCTTATCCGATACTCGCAGGGGACTGAGCCATAGTTCTGTTTCGAGTTCGGATCACCGGGATTACCGGCGTTGCCGACGGTGACGAATGCCATCGAGAACTGATTCGATCCTGAGCCGAAGCTGTCACTGGCGCCGCCGGTACCGTCGGCCACGCTCGCACCGCCCGCGGCGGCATTGGCCACGCCGGCAACGCGCCGCGCCTTGGGTGTTGATCCGACTGCACCTGCTGCGGCTGCCACCGGGGCGGAACGCGCTTTGGCAGACTCAGGCGTGCGGACTGCCTCCTGGGCCGGTCGCGTCGGGCTGCCGGTCACGCTGTGAGCCGATGCGTCGTCGGTCGAGGTGTCGGCATTCGCCACTCCGGACGAGCCGAACATGCAGGCGAAAACTCCCGGGGTGAACGGTCCCGCCGCGAGCAACGTCGATCCCGAACGGGGGAGACCCACCTGGCCCACCGACGACGCGAACCCGGTTGACCCGGGCTCGGTCGCTGACACCGACCGCCGGCGGTATTCGATCGTGCGGACCCGACCCCTCGACGTCCGATGATGCCGGGGTGCAGCGGACGTGGAGAAGCACGGGTTAGCCACGAAAATTGCCTCCAGACAGTGCGGTGGGCAACGCTTGCGTGGATGCTCCCACACCCACCCGAAGCACACCCACAGAAACGACGCCGCCCCGGCCACGCCATCGGTCGTTCCGGTGGATTTCTCGATCCCGCCAGGGAGGAATGGCTTAGTACCACCGGGCCGCGACGGTGTTGCGCTATCCGGTCACGGGTCAGGCGTGGTTGGTCGACTTGAAAGGGCTGCGGCGCAGCCCTACATGACCCGCAAGTCGTCGGGGACCCGTCGTGGGTCACGCCAGAAGGCGTCGTCGACGAAGCGCCGGAACAGATCCGGCGGCAGCAGGGATTCCCGCGGTTCCGCTTTGACTGTGCGGCGCACGGTGTGAAGGCGATCAAGGTTGAGCCCAACCGCGGAAGAGCTGAGTTGGATGCATTCCTGCCATGGATGCGACTCGGTCGTATCGACTACGTGCAGTACGGAGGTGCACCATTATCACGCGCGTACGCCCCGCCGAGGCCGCCGGGCCCGCCCAACCCACCCCGTGAATTGTCCACCCCGGAAGGCGCGCCGCCCCCAGCCCCCGGTTGGCCCGACCCTGGTGTATTCGATGGACATTGGCCAACGTATTTGGCGCCAGGCCCGCCATTCCCGCCCCTCCCACCGTAGCCTCCGGCGCTGTAGATATCTTGATTGCTCAGACCACCGTTTCCGGCGGGTCCGCCGTATCCGCCGGGCCCGCCGTCCCCGCCATGGAATAGGTAACCCGAGGTCGGGTTTTGCGTACCTCCTGCCCCGCCCGAGCCTCCGCCGCCGCCCTGGCCGCCGACTCCTCCGCTCGCGTAACCAGTCCCGCTGCCGGCATTCCCGCCGTTCCCGCCGGCACCGCCAATCCCGCCCCTCCATCCGTTTTGACCGTTTCCGGGCTGGCTTTCGGTGGCGCTTTTCCCCTGAGCTCCGCCCGCGGCGTTGCCACCGACCCCTCCGGCACCGCCGCTTCCGGCGCCCCCTACGCCGCCGGCTTGTCCCGCCGCGCCCGCGCCGCCACCCGCGGACCCTCCCGCGCCGCCGTTCCCGCCGTTCCCGCCGTTTCCGCCGTTTCCGCCGTTTCCGCCATACCCGTAATTACTGATGCTGGTGTTCGGTTGCCCGCCGGCGCCTCCGGCGCCGCCGGCGCCGCCGTTGCCACCCGCGCCACCCGCGCCACCATTGCCATTGGTCCCGCCGCTGCCTGCGGATCCGCCGGCCCCTCCGGCGCCGCCGACTCCGCCTGCGCTACCCGAGGAACCTGCGCCGCCAGGGGCGGCACCCGCACGGGTCGCAGCACCGCCATCCGCGCCGCTCCCGCCGGCGCCACCGTTCCCGCCGCTTCCGCCGTTTCCGCCGTTGCCTCCACGACCTGAGCTCCCGGTTGTGCCGGCTTGCCCAGAGGCTCCCGCACCTGTGCCGGCTGCTCCACCGCTTCCGCCGTTTCCGGCGTTGCCGCCGTTGCCTCCTGCCCCGCCAGTCTCGCTCGCCTCTCCGGCCCCGCCGTTACCGCCGCCGCCTCCGGCACCACCGACTCCGCCGGCGCCGCCGTTGCCGTTGACGCCGCCGAGCGCTGCGCTGCCGCCATTTCCGCCGACACCGCCGGTTCCGCCTGCGGTGCCTGCGCCACCCGCGCTGCCCTGGGTGGTCGGGCTGTCGCCGGCCATGCCGGCTCCGCCTGCCCCTCCGTTGCCGCCGTTGCCGGCGATTCCGCCGGCACCGCCGAGGCCGGTGAGGCCGTCGGTGGCATTGCCGAGGGCGATGCCACCGGTCCCGCCGACGCCGCCGGTGCCGGCGGAGCCACCGTTGCCGCCCCTTCCTCCGGTGCCCGCACCGCTGCCGGTGTCAGCCGAACCGATGGCCCCGGTACCGCCGTTGCCCCCGTAGCCGCCTCTGCCGCCGACGCCGCCGTTGCCGCCGGCGGCATCGGCGCCGGCGAGGCCGGTGGATCCGCCTGCGGCGCCGCCGATTCCGCCGTTACCGCCGGCTCCGCCGATTCCGCCGTTACCGGCATTACCGCCGTCCTCACCGGTACCACCCGGGGTTGCCCCATCCGTACCGACGTATCCGGCCCCGCCGGCCCCGCCGGTGCCGCCGGCCCCGGCGATTCCGCCGGTACCGCCGTTACCGTCAAGGCCGTCGACCTCGTTTCCGAGGGCGATGCCGCCGGCCCCGCCGGCGCCACCGGTGCCGCCGTGGGCGCCTTGGCCGCCGGTGCCGCCGGTGCCGCCGGGGGCGTTGCTCGAGGTGCCCGCGAGGCCGATCGCTCCGGTGCCTCCGCCGCCACCGGTGCCGCCGTTGCCGCCGTTGCCACCTCTGCCGCCGGTGGAGTCGGCGCCAGCGGTGCCGGTGGATCCGCCTGCGGCGCCGCCGATTCCGCCGTTACCGCCTTTGCCGCCGATTCCGCCGTCGCCGGCGTTCCCGCCGTCCTCACCGGTGCCACCTGGGGCGGCACCGACCGCGCCGACATAACCGATCCCGCCGGTCCCGCCGGCGCCGCCGGCCCCGGCGATGCCACCGGCGCCGCCGTTGCCGTCGAGACCGTCGGCGGCGTTGCCGAGTGCGATGCCACCCGCCCCACCGGTACCACCGGTGCCGCCGTGGGCGCCCTGGCCGCCGTCCCCGCCGCGGCCGCCGGCGATGTAGGACGCGCTGCCTGCGGCGCCGGTGCCCCCGCTACCGCCGTTGCCGCCGAGGCCGCCCTTACCGCCGACGCCACCGTTACCGCCAGCGGCATCGGCACCGGCGTTGCCGGTGGATCCGCCTGCGGCGCCGCCGATTCCGCCATTACCGCCGGCACCGGCGTTTCCGCCGTCACCGGCATCCCCGCCGGACTCACCGGCGCTGCCATCGAAATACCCTGACAAGCCGACGTATCCGGCCCCGCCGGCCCCGCCGTTGCCGCCGGCCCCGGCGATCCCGCCGACGCCGCCGTTGCCGTCGAGACCGTCAGCGGCGTTGCCGAGTGCGATGCCCCCGGCTCCACCGGTGCCCCCGGTGCCGCCGTGGGCGCCCTGGCCGCCGTCCCCGCCGCGGCCGCCGTCGATATCGGCCGAGCTGCCCGCGGTGCCGGTGGCCCCGTTACCGCCGTTGCCGCCGAGCCCACCCGCCCCGCCCGCGCCGCCGGTTCCGCCGTCAGCATCGGCGCCGGCTTTCCCGGTGGATCCGCCAGCGGCACCGCCGATTCCGCCGTTACCGCCGACTCCACCAATTCCGCCGTCACCGGCATCCCCACCGTCCTCACCGGCGCCACCTGCGGTGAACCCGACCGCGCCGACATATCCGGCCCCGCCAGCCCCGCCGGCCCCGGCGATCCCGGCGGTACCACCGGCGCCGCCGTCGCCGTCACGTCCACCGAAACCTCGCCCGAGGGCGATCCCACCGGTCCCGCCGGTCCCGCCCGCGCCACCGGCCCCGCCGGACCCGCCGTTGTTGCCGGCAATCGGTGTGCCGGCGCTGGGAGCCCCACCAGCGCCCGTGCCGCCGCCACCACCGAGTCCGCCTTGGCCGCCCTGCCCGCCGGCCCCGGCCGCGGCCAGGTCCAGTAACAGCAACACCCGCCCAGTTCCGGCATTACCGCCCACACCGCCGATCCCGCCCGCACCACCGGCGCCGGCGTCCCCGCCGTCCTCACCAATACCCGCCCCGACATATCCGGCCCCGCCGGAACCGCCGGTCCCGCCGAACCCGCCGATACCGCCGGACCCGCCACGACCCAGGACCCAGCTGCCGTTACCGCCCAGGCCACCGGCACCACCAGCCCCGCCGGTCTGTCCCGCAGTACCCGGCTCGCTGGGATTAGTCCCGCCGATACCGGCTACCCCCTGCGCGCCTGAACCGCCTTGACCACCGGCACCGCCGGCTCCGACCACCGACAACACCCCGGTGCTCCCACCGTTGCCGCCGTTGCCGGCCGTCGCGCCCGGCAATGTTGCGCCACCGCCGGCACCGCCGGCACCGCCGTCGCCCAGTGCCAACCCGCCACCGCCACCGGCGCCACCGGTGCCACCAGAGGTGGCCCCGGACCCGCCGTTGCCGCCGGCACCGCCGCCGGAATTCAGTGCAAGCATCCCGGCACTGCCGCCGGCACCGCCGACACCACCGGTGCCGCCGTTGGCGCCACTGGCTCCGCCGATTCCGCCGCCGCCGCCACGACCGAGTACCGAGAGCAGGCCCGTGTTACCGCCCACTCCGCCGGAACCACCGGTCCCGGTGGTGGTCGCCGCGGACCCGCCGGCACCACCGTTGCCGCCGTTGCCGATGAACACCCCACCGGTGCCGCCGTTGCCGCCGTTGCCGCCGTTGATTGCGGCCCCGCCGTTACCGCCGCTGCCGAACCAGCCCGCCGACCCACCGTTACCGCCGTTGTAGCCGTTACCGCCATTGCCGATCAGCCCACCGTTGCCACCAGTGCACGAGCCAGTCGGGCAGGTGGTGGCGTCATAGCTGAAACCGTTACCCAGCAGTAGTCCGCCATTGGGGTTTTCGGCGGTGCCGTTGGAGACGAAGATCGACAGGATGGCGCCGGGCTGCCAAGTCGCCGCGGCGGATGCTGTACGAGCGTCGGCAGGCTCGCCGCTGTCTGTTACTGCGGCCGGGACCGATCTGGTTCGGGCAGAACCGAATTCACGACGACTGGCCGCGGCCACCGTCCACGCCAACTGTGCTGCCACGGGATCATCACCTCTGCGGTCGGCGCCCAGCCACGCCAGCAGGCTGGCATCGATACCGTTGACCGACCCGGGTGCCGACGCGCGTGGAGGCACGCTTATGACCTTTGCTGCCGGCGGCGCAGTAACCGACGTCACCGATGTCAGAGCCGGAACCTCGGGGGACTCGGCCGCGAAATCTGATCCCGAAACCTCATCGGCCGCACCCGCCGGACCCGGTAGCGAGACAGCGGGGCCGTCATCGGGCCCGGTGGATGACACCACACCGGGATGCGGATTGACCCCCGTCGCACCGATGCCCGCTGACGCGACCGCACCCGTGCGACGATGATGCGCCCGTGACCGGGCTGGGGCGTCGGACACCGCAACCACCCCGTCGGCCCCACGCGTCTGCGCCTTAGTCACCGAACCGGCAGTCACCGAATCGGCGGTCATCGAACCAACCTGTACTGAATGCCCGCGCGAGCGCACCGCACCCCGCGGCGATGACACCGATGACGACGGCGCCGACGAGGAGGAACCCGAACCCGCCGAACCAACGGAACCGGTCGTATCGGCAGCAACCACCGCCATCGGCGACACCGCCGAACCCACCCCGAGAGCTACCGCCAAAGCGCCCACCCGGCCCACATACGCGGCATAGCCAGGCACCGCACGCTCGGTCGCCAACACCGCGCGGCGGCGATACTCAATCGCCTGCACACGGCCCTTGGCGCTACGGCGATGCCGCCCGGCCGAAGATGTTGATGACTGGGTGGAACCGACCACGTTCACTCCTAAACCCTGCCCCGCTCCGCGAATAAAAGTACCAAAGCCTGCCCCGCCCGGCGGAAGAAAGTAACAGAAGTTACCAGTAAAATCCGAGGCAAAAGCGGGACCGATTGCGGGCCACAGCCGGACGACCTACCAGCCGAGAAAAGTTCAGCTGAGACCACGAACGTCAACTCGCTGAAGAGCGTCGAGGTGGCGATTCGGTGTGAGACGCGCTGGCAATCGGTGATTCTGGCGGCTGGTGGCCGGTGCGATCGAACTCGTCCCCTACCGCAACTCTTACGGAACCGTGAGTTGTGCGCGCTTTAACGAGAGGCGTCGATGGCCTTAGCTAGACTCAGCGCTCATCCGCACCATGCGGGGGAGATCAAGGCGTCGAGTCAGCATCCATTCAGAGGAGTCGTGATCCGTGAAAGCGCATCAAGCAGCCACTACTGAGTCAGCCCTTCGCCGTGGAGTGTCCGGCCACGTCCTGCACGTGGGGCGCGTGGGTGCGCTTGCGGTAGCCCTGGGCATCGGTTCGCTGTTCGCCTCGACGGCGGTGGCGTTTGCCGACACAACAGACTCGGCCGCCTCAGCGGGTTCGGGCGCAGGTACGGGCGCAGCGTCGGCAGGATCGTCCACCCCGACGCCGGCGGCACGCGGTGTATCGCGGGGGCCCACCTCTCGCGGTTCCAAAACGGCTATCACCCGGCCGGTGCCTGCCGCGGCCGGTTCGGTGAGCGGTGTGAAAGCTCGTCCGGTGGCATCGGGTGTATCCGACGGCACCGGAAATGGCTCGGCAGCGCAACCGTTGACGTTGGTGGCCGCGGCGACGAGCGGTCGTGAGGGGCGCGGCGCGGCGCGCCGAGCCGCGGTGGCGGTGAGCACCACGGCCGGCCAACCGGCCGACGTACTGAAAACCACTGTTGGGCAACTGACTTCGCTGCCGACCGGATCCGCGACTACTGCATCTGCGCTCGGCGGTTTTACGTTGCCGATGGGCCCGATCCGGGCGGCGATCATCGCCGCGCAGGCCTACATCTACGGCTATCCGCTGTTGTCCGTGCAGCGCGTCCAGTCGCTGCTGGGCCCGTTGAACACCATGAACCTCAACACCAGCTTCGCAAATCCGGACGCGGCGCCGTTCTGGAAAGCGATTGGCGGCGGATCACGCCCCAACGTCAACGTGCTCTATTCGCTGGCCTCACTGGACCTCAGTGATGGACCGGTGGTGTTGGAAATCCCCGACATGGGGGACCGCTATTACAGCTTCCAGCTGACCGATCCCTACATCAACGTCGACAACTACATCTCGTCTAATCCGACGGCGTCGAATCCGATCGGTGGTTCGGGGCCGGGCCGATACGCCATCACCTGGATCGGCAACGACGTCGACGTCGAGGGCGCCGAGAAGGTGCTGGTCAATTACTCCAGCGAGTTACTGCTCGGGCGGGTTGAGGCCTCGGTAGCCAACCAGCAGGAGGTGGTCGACCTGATGGAGCAGTGGACCCTGGTTGCGA
>Ga0164294_10006239_pt1 | contig 10199 bp, 9 predicted proteins | sample GEODES005metaG_FD_111479 | JGI IMG/M metagenome (GOLD analysis project Ga0164294, IMG submission 111479) | Oligotrophic lake water microbial communities from Sparkling Lake, Wisconsin, USA - GEODES005 metaG | ecosystem: Environmental > Aquatic > Freshwater > Lake | place: USA: Sparkling Lake...
GCGTCCCCAACGGGATTTGAACCCGTGTTAACGCCGTGAAAGGGCGACGTCCTAGGCCACTAGACGATGGGGACAGTGGAGAGGTAAGGGTATCGGGTCATTTAAGTTGGGCAAAACTAATAAAAAATAAGCGGAGTTTTTGGCTTTTTCAAGTGCGACAATTACCTATATGAGCATCATCTCCAACTGCACAGCATCGACAATTAAGGACGCAGCTATTGCCCTTAAAAAAGGAGAGTTGGTGGCATTCCCAACTGAAACTGTTTATGGATTAGGAGCCGATGCCAGCAATAAAGATGCGGTTGCCAGGATCTATTCAGTTAAGGGCAGACCAGCAGACCATCCATTAATTGTTCACATCTCATCCGCTGCGCAGTTAGATAAGTGGGCAAGTGAAATTCCAGAGTACGCAATAAAACTTGCCAGATCTTTTTGGCCAGGGCCAATGACATTAATCTTGCCAAGAACAGTGCTAGCAAAGGATTTTGTTACCGGCGGACAAGACAATGTTGGCCTTCGGGTGCCAGCACACACTGTTGCCTTAGCCTTACTTAAAGAGTTTGAATCTCAAGGTGGGGATGGAATTGCAGCCCCTAGTGCAAATAGATTTGGCAAGGTTTCACCTACTACTGCAAAAGATGTTGAGGTTGAGTTAGGTGCTTACTTAAGTAAAGAGGATTTAATCCTAGATGGTGGTCCATCTTTGGTCGGCGTTGAGTCAACCATAATAAACTGCACACAAAGTACTCCTACCATTTTACGTCCTGGTGCAATCACAGCTGCCATGATCAATCAGTTACTAGATATCTCAATTGAAACGGTAGCTAATACTTTTGGTAATCAAATAAAAGCATCTGGTTTATTAGAGTCTCACTACGCACCTCTAGCCAAGGTTTATTTGGTTGGCAAACCCAAGGCAGGAGATGGTTTTATTGCTTTAGATAATTTTCCAACACCACCTGGTGCAGTCAGATTAGCGAGCCCGGCAAACAATGAAGAGTATGCCAAGATTTTATATCAATCACTTCGTCTTGCCGATAGCAAAAAACTTGATAATGTATTTGTAATCCCCCCTACCGGTGATGATATTGCAGTTGCAATATGTGATCGCCTTCAAAAATCTGCAGTTAAAATCAAGTAAGTAGTTAGCAAGTGGTTTATAGGGATTACTAGGTCAAGAAAAGCAGTATCTATGTGAAGGCGGGCATATATTTATGCAGCAGATGCCCGATAAGTTGATTAACTAACCTTTTATACTCTGCCTAGTTATACTGAGCACAACCTTAAGAGTTATGAGTGATAATGAGCGCCTCTTTTACCTCAGATACAGCGATAGTTGCTGAATCAGCATCGATTGGTGATGGCACAAAGATCTGGGATTACGCAAGAATTAGAGAAGATGTAACTTTAGGTGAGAATGTAATTATTGGTAGTTATGTTTATGTTGGGCCAGGAATTACTGTTGGTCGTAACTCAAAGATACAAAATAACGCTCAAATTTATGAACCAGCAATTATTAATGCAGGTGTATTTATCGGACCTGGTGTGATTTTTACAAATGATCACAACCCTAGAGCGATTAATCCTGATGGATCTCAGAAGAGTGCCAGTGATTGGCAGCAGGCTGGAGTGGTAGTAAATCAAGGTGCATCAATTGGTGCAGGCTCGGTATGTGTTGGACCAGTTCAAATTGGTGAGTGGGCAATGGTAGGTGCAGGTTCGGTTGTGACTGATAATGTTTTAAATTATGCATTAGTAGTTGGTGTGCCAGCTAAACAGATTGGTTGGGTAGGTAAATCAGGGGTTAGGTTAATTGAACAATCCCCAACCTCCTTTAAATGTCCTACCTCGGGTGAGTTATATGAACTTAAGGGATTAAATTTGATTGAAGCAGGGCAATGAAGAGTTCACAGATTCCAATTGCAAAGCCAATTATTGGTGCCGATGTTAGACGGGCAGTAAATAAAGTTTTACGCTCTGGCAACTTAACTCAAGGCCCTGAAGTTGCGGCATTTGAAAGAGAGTTTTCACAATTAGTAAATGAAAGAGAGTGTGTAGCAGTTAACTCAGGCACCTCTGCACTTCACCTTGCGTTATTAAGTCTTGGAATCGGTGCCAGAGATGAGGTAATCATTCCCTCATTCACCTTTGCAGCAACAGCAAACTCAGTAGCGCTAACTGGTGCAAAGCCAGTTTTTGTAGACATTGATATCAATACCTATAACATGGATCCAAATTTAATTGAAAGTGCAATTACGCCAAGTACTAAAGCAATACAGGTAGTCCACCTTTATGGATTACCGGCAGATATGATTAAAATTGTTGAGATAGCTAAGCGACATAACCTTCTAATTATTGAAGATGCTGCTCAAGCCCATAGCGCTTCAATAAACGGTCAGCCAGTAGGCACATTTGGTGATGCTGCTGCATTTTCTTTTTACCCAACAAAAAATATGACCTCTGGCGAGGGCGGAATGATTGTCTTCAAAGATAAAGAAGCTGCTCGCCTTGCTCGCCTTTATCGAAACCAGGGTATGGAGAAGCGATACCAAAATGAGATTGTCGGTTTTAATTTACGTATGACTGATATTCATGCTGCAATTGGCCGGGTTCAACTAAAACACCTTTTAAAATGGAGCAAAAAACGGCAGGATAATGCAATGAAATTATCTGATCAGCTACAAAATGTGATCACTCCAATTATTCCAACTGGCTTTTCCCATGTGTTTCATCAGTACACAATTAGGGTTCCAAAAAATAGGGATAGTTTTGCTGATAAATTAAGTAAGGCTGGTATTGGAAATAGCGTTTATTACCCGACTCAGGTTCACAAACTTCCTTCATTTAATAGCCCACTATCACTACCTCAAACTCAACTGGCAACAGAAACTGTTTTATCACTGCCAGTTCACCCATCACTAACTGGCAGTGATTTAAAGCGAGTTATTAACACTGTTAATTCATTAGTCAAGGAAATTGATGCCTAAGCTACGGACAGCAATTATTGGCTTAGGAATGATGGGCACCAATCATGCCCGGGTTTTATCTAATTTAGAGGGTGTTGAACTAGTTGCAGTGGCCGATCCGCAAGGTGATGCTCAAAAAGTGTTACCACAAATTAAAGTTCTCAACAGTGTTGATGAGGTAATAAAACTTGGGGTTGATTATTGTGTAATTTCGGCGCCAACTGCTTTTCATGAAGAGATCGCCTCTCAGCTAATTGCCAATGGAATACATTTTCTTGTTGAAAAGCCAATCGCAGATACTTATGCCTCTGCGGTAAAAATCAGAGATGCTGCAAAAGCTGCAAGGGTTATTGGCGCTGTAGGTCATATTGAAAGATTTAACTCTGCGCTCCAAGAAGCACGCAAAAGAGTTTTAGCTGGTGAATTAGGCACTATCTACCAAGTAGCCACAAGGCGTCAGGGACCGTTCCCATCTCGTATCTCTGATGTTGGCGTAGTAAAAGATTTAGCAACCCACGATATCGATCTAACATCTTGGATTACTGGTAAGAAGTATCTCCAAGTAAGTGCTAACGCTGCATTTCGTTCTGGCAGAGAGCATGAGGATTTGATTTCAGTATCAGGTTTACTTGAGGATTCAATAGTTGTTAGCCATCTGGTTAACTGGTTAAGTCCATTAAAGGAAAGAAAGATTATTATTACAGGTGAAAAAGGTACTTTTGTTGCCGATACCCTTCGAGCAGATCTAACATTTTATGAAAACGGCAAAATCGAAATATCACAATCTGAGTTGGCCCACTTTCGCGGCGTAACTCAAGGTGATGTTCATATCCTAGCTTTTGCAAAGCCAGAGCCTTTGGTTGTTGAGCATCAAAATTTCCGGGATGCGGTATTAGGAAAGCCATCAAATATAGTCTCTTTAGAAGAGGGAACTACCACAGTAAAAATTGCAGATGCAATTATTGAAAGCTATACAAATAAGAGTTTGGTAAAACTATGAAAATAGCAGTTGTTGGTATGGGAAAAATTGGCCTACCCCTGGCAGTCCAATATGCTAAAAAAGGAAATACAGTTATAGGTATTGATATAAATCCAAAAACTGTTGAGTTGATAAATAAAGGACTAGAACCTTTTCCAGAAGAGGCGAATTTAAAAGAGTATTTGGCAGATGTTGTAAGCAAAGGACTACTAAAAGCCACCATAGATTATGCGGAAGGCATAAAGAATGCTGATGTTGTTGTAATTGTTGTGCCACTATTTGTTAACGATAAAGCAGAGCCAGAGTTTTCAGCAATGGATCAAGCAACAGCCTTGATTGGATCAAATCTAAAAAAGGGATCATTAATTTGTTATGAAACCACCTTACCAATTGCAACGACTAGAACTCGCTTTGTTCCATCATTGGAAAAGCAATCTGGGCTAAAAGCTGGGATTGATTTCAATGTAGTTTTCTCACCAGAGAGAGTTTTTACGGGTCGAATTTTTGAAGATTTAAGAAAATATCCAAAGATTGTAGGTGGCATTACACAAGAGTGCACAAATATGGGAGTGAATTTTTATACACAAGTCCTTGATTTCGACATAAGAGAAGATTTGCCAAAACCTAATGGGGTTTGGGCGGTTGAAAGTACTGAGAGTGCAGAATTTGTAAAGTTAGCAGAGACTACATATCGTGACGTTAATATTGCATTGGCTAACCAATTTGCTATGTATGCAGACAAAATTGGTGTTGATGTATACGAAGTTATTGATTCGTCTAACTCTCAAAAGTTTTCACATATTCATCAGCCTGGAATATCAGTAGGTGGGCACTGTATTCCAATTTATCCACAGTTTTACCTATGGTCAGACCCCGAGGCTTCTATTGTAAGAAAAGCTCGAGAAACAAATTCACAAATGCCAAAGTATTTCATAAATGAGATCTTAAAGAGTTTTAATACATTAAAAAATCTTAAGGTCCTGATTCTAGGGATAAGTTATCGAGCAAATGTTAAGGAGATTGCCTTTTCAGGGGCTATCGAGTTAAAAAATCTTTTGGTTGATTCTGGCGCTAAAGTATTTGCCATAGATCCTTTCTACACGAAAAATGAAATTAATGAGATAGGGTTTGAATATGAGGAAGATTTGTCAAAAGAATTTGACGCTGTTATTTTGCACACAAATCACCGCGAATTTTCTGAAATCGATTTTAAGAAATTCTCAAAAGGCACAAAATTACTTGATGGAAGAAACTTTTATTCTAATGAAAAAATGCCAAGTGACATTGATTTCTTTAAATTTGGAAATTTGACTAAAGGAAAATTCTAATGGAAATCAAAGGTAAGCGATTTTTAGTAATCGGTGGAGCTGGGTTTATCGGAAGCCATGTCGTTACTGAGTTATTAAAGCATGATGTTAAAGAAGTTGTCATTTATGATAATTTTGCTAGAGGAAAGATTTCAAATATTTCTGAGCAAATCAAAGATCCTAGATGTTCGGTATTTCCAGATGGTGGAGATGTTCGAGATGTTGATATTTTAGATAAAGCAATGCAAGGAATAGACGGTGTATTCCATTTAGCAGCCATGTGGCTTCTCCATTGCAAGGATTATCCTAGAACCGCCTTTGAGGTGAATATAAACGGCACTTTTAATGTACTAGAGGCATGTGTAAAAAATAAAATAAAGCGACTGGTCTATTCGTCTTCTGCATCTGTTTACGGAAATGCAGTAGAGATCCCGATGACGGAAGAACATCCATTAAACAATAGGAATTTCTATGGTGCGACAAAAATTGCCGGAGAAGCTATGTGCAGGGCATTCCATGATAGATATGACCTAGCATATGTAGGGCTTAGGTATATGAATGTTTATGGCCCATTCCAAGATCAAACTGCAGCCTATACTGGAGTTATTCCTATTTTGTTAAACCAAATAGAAAAAAATGAAACTCCTGAAATCAATGGCGACGGAACTCAAGCATATGATTTTATATCAGTGCGTGACGCCGCCAGGGCAAATATTTGTGCGATGACGTCAAATGTGAATGATGAGAATTTTAATGTTGGAACAGGTATTCAAACAACTATAGGTGACTTATGTAATTTAATATTGAACCTAACTAATTCTAGATTAAAAGTAATCTATAAACCATATGCTGAAGCGGATTCTAGAAGACTTGTACAGAATCGAATTGGGTCTACTAATAAATCCAAAGCCTTGCTTAATTTTGAGCACTCAATTAGTTTGACTGATGGAATTATGGATTTAATTCAATGGCGAAAATAGTTTAAATATCTTGGATAAATTTATATGTGCGGAATAGCTGGATTAATCCAAGACAAAGATAGGAATTTCGATAGTGCATTAATTAATCTGATGATTGTGAATCTTAGACACCGAGGAATTGATAATGAAGGTTGTTGGATTGACAAAAATGTTGCCTTAGGTCATACGAGACTATCGATTATTGATTTAAGTGATAACTCATTACAGCCAATGCAATCAAATAATTCAAGATATATTCTTGTTTATAATGGGGAAATTTATAATTATCGTGAACTTAGAAGCGAACTCGAGAAAAATGGATTTACTTTTAAATCTAGTGGGGATACAGAGGTAGTGCTGACTTCATTGATATTTTGGGGCAAAAAGGCATTACTTAAATTTAATGGAATGTTTGCATTATCGTTCTATGATCGATTAACAAGTAGAATGATAATTGCAAGAGATCGTTATGGAGTTAAGCCACTTTATTATACTTTATTGGAAAACAATGCTTTTGTTTTTGCGTCTGAAGAAAAAGCCATAAAAAATCTTCCAAATTATCGAATAAAACTTGACGAACTAGCTCTAGTTGAATATTTTACTTTTCAAAATATTTTCTCAGATAGAACTTTCTATTCTGGAGTTCACTTACTAAATCCAGGGTGTTTTTTAGAAGTAGACACAAATAGTATTGATGCTAATTTAAAGCCGCAAATTTACTGGGATTTCAATTTTACAGGTAAGAATGAAGCAGTCAATGATGTTGAGTATGAAGAAGAATTAGTATTTCTATTAAATCAATCTGTTAAACGCCAGTTAGTAAGTGATGTCGAGGTAGGAAGTTATTTAAGCAGTGGCATAGATTCGGGAATTGTCACAAGTTTTGCTGCTGAAAACACTGCAAACCTAAAAACTTTTACAGTGGGTTTTGATATGAACAATATTACTGGCACCGAACTTGGTTTCGATGAACGAAATGTTGCTAATCTGCTTTCCAAGGAAATGAAAACAGATCACTATGAATTTGAAATAAATTCTAAAAACATGGAAAGTTCCATTGATGAACTTACACATTGTCTTGATACGCCTCGAGTAGGGCAAAGTTACCCGAATCTTTATGCGGCAAAACTTGCAAAGTCGAAGGTTAAAGTAGTTCTGTCTGGTACGGGAGGTGATGAAATCTTTGCTGGTTATCCATGGCGGTATTACCAAGGGCAGCCCGGACAACAATTTGAAAATTATGTAGATTCTTATTACTCTAGTTGGCAACGGCTAATTTCAGATGACAATAAAGAAAATTTTTTCAATCCAATTTGGGCAAATGTTAAAGATTTGGATACAAGGGAAATATTCAGTAAAGTGTTGAACCAACAGCAAAGTGAAATATTGGATGAAAGTAGTTTCTTAAACAAAGCTCTATATTTAGAATGTAAGACCTTTTTACACGGGCTGCTGAATATTGAGGACAAAATTCATATGGCAAACTCTATTGAGAATAGAGTGCCATTCTTAGATAACGACGTTGTCGAATTTGCAATGTCTTGTCCCACAAACTTAAAATTGATAAACTTAAAAAAGCATTTCAGCATTGACGAGAATATAATCGGTGATAAGAAATTAATTTATTATGACAATTCGAAAGATGGCAAGATTATTTTGCGCTCAATCTATAAAAGTAGGATTGGAGATTTAGATAAAGGGCTGAAGAAACAGGGGTTTACCGGACCAGACTCAACTTGGTTTAAATCTCAGAGCGTAGGGTTTATAGTAAGCACATTGCTCGATAAAGATTGTGCTATTTATGATTATATTGATTTCTATGCCGCAAGTAATTTAATCAATCAACATACTTCCGGTCTTATAAATAGGAGACTGTTGATTTGGTCACTTTTAAGTTTCAATAGTTGGATAAATCATAATTTATGAAAATTCTTGTTCTGGGGGCTAGCGGCTTATTAGGGTCAAGCATACTTTCTAATTTCAAAGAAAAATATGAAGTCGTAGGTCCAACAAGAAAACGTTTAGATTTACGTAATTCTTTGACATTAACTAACATAGAGAATGACTTTGATGTCTTGATTTACTGTGCACAATATCGCTCCAATAGTATTGATCAAACAGTTCCATCAGAATTAGAAGGTGTTAACGGAATCTCGATAAATTGGCTTGTTAATTATTTACCGAAACTACAAAAGATAATTTATATGTCTACTGGTGGAATTTATGAAAATAGTCAAGAATTGTTGTCAGAAATTTCTCCTATTAAAAAGTTAGGTGAAATGTCCCCATATTTTAGTTCAAAGATTAAAACAGAAGAACTATTGTTAAAATATGCTAAAGACATAGAAATAAATATTTTAAGAATTTTTACGATGTACGGTAAAGGTGCGCACTCATCTTCACTTATGCCGAGACTTTACGATAAAATAAATAAACAAGAATCAATAAATTCTTCCATGCATCTTGGTGACAGACTTAGACCGGTTCACGTATTAGATGTCGTAAATGCCATAGAACAACTCCTTAGTTACAAAAAAAGTGGAATATTCAATATCGGAGGCCCAGAGGTACTATATTTTCAAGATATTGTTCATAGGATTGCTAAATATAATAAATTAAAACCGAAATTTTTGATATCTAATGAAAAGCAAATTACTATTGCTCCTGATAATAAGCTATTAACTAGCACAATTTATGTGCCTAGACTATTTTTTTCGGGAGACTGGGAATCAAATATTTAACCCTCAAGTATGTTAAAGTTTAGTATGCACTTTTTACCACGTAGTTACGACGCCCTACAAGAAGAAATTAACATGGTAGATACAGTGAAAGTGGGGCAGGAATTTGCCAGCTTTCTCGACTTAAAATCTGTTGACATCTTAAAAAATGGATACGACCAGTTAATTCCTGATTTCACAGGCGAATACTTTAATAATACTGAAATTGACTTGTATTTGGAAATTATTGGTTTGAAGAATTACCTTGAACTAAACAATGAGAATAACAATTCGCTGAAGTATAAAGAGTATTTAAAACGTTTAGAATTAGTTTTAGTGAACGCAAAAGGTTTTACTCTCGATATTGGCTGTGACGATCCAACAGACATTGTCCAATTGCTACCAAGTAATTGTCGTTATATCGGCCTAGATCCAAATTTGAAAGAATATAAAAGTGGAGCAATAAATGGAATGGCAGAATTTTTGCCGTTTAAAGATAAAGTTTTTGATACAGTGATGTTCAATACTTCACTCGATCATATTTTTGATTATAATTTAGCAATTAGCGAAGGCACTCGTGTTTTGAAAAAAAAGGGGATACTTATTATCTCAACTTTAGTGTGGCTAGAGAAACTTGAACTATGGCGAGATCGTGTACATTTTCATCATTTCACTCCTGCAAATGTTGAGGGAATGTTGGAGAATTTTCAAGTAATTCAGTCGGATTCTTACCGTTATGGGAAAGACACTCATAGGTATGGTGCCTTTATATGTGCTCAAAAAAAGTAGTAAAAAGTTAAACATGTTATTCACTATTCAAAATTATGAGAATTTACTTAAATATATTACGAGGCAAGAATATACTTTCTCAGCTGATTCAGATTGCGCGAAAAAAGTATTACTTCTGCGCCACGATATAGATTTTGATTTGAACTTAGCCCATAAAATGGCAATAATTGAAAATTCATTGGGAGTTAACTCGATATATTTGGTGATGGTTGGGAATCCTTTATATGATGTAACCAGTAATCAATCTATAACATTGTTAAATGAAATCACATCACTAGGACATCAAATTGGACTTCACTACGATGCATCAATATCAAATTATTGTAACTTTGAAGATCAACTGCTAAAGCTTGGCAAAACAATTGGATCTGGGATTAACTTTTATTCACAACATCAGCCCACAATATACGGATTCAATGCTGAATTGAATTCTAAAAATTGTTTAGACCTGAATCTGCAGGCAAGAAACTTCAAATATATTA
>Ga0164294_10006240_pt1 | contig 10199 bp, 13 predicted proteins | sample GEODES005metaG_FD_111479 | JGI IMG/M metagenome (GOLD analysis project Ga0164294, IMG submission 111479) | Oligotrophic lake water microbial communities from Sparkling Lake, Wisconsin, USA - GEODES005 metaG | ecosystem: Environmental > Aquatic > Freshwater > Lake | place: USA: Sparkling Lake...
AAGGATTTTAATTATAAAGATTAAATGATAAAAATAAAATTTTAGATTAAAGATAGTTTTTGAATATTATAACGTTTGAATTAATAATTAATTAAGATATCTATGGCAGACCAGACTGAAGAACAAGTTCAGCTTGAAGCGCCCGAGCAAACAAACGCCAATGAAGCGATTCAATCAGAGACTTAGGAGGCGTTGTAAGTTCCTGCAGTCTAACAAGCCGATTAGAATAAGGAAGCTCAAGAGACTAGCGGTGCGCAGGAGGCATTAGACCTAAACTCATCCAACTAGAACAGTTCCCGTTCACATAACTAAAAAGTGTCAGAGAGATTCCAAAAGGCCGTGAACAAAGTGGTAAAGACCCAGGGCATTCTGGGCCAGATAAGCAGCACGAAAGAGGGTCGGCAAGGTAACATCTTTTGATTCAGAATGCATCAACTACTTCAAGGACTCGATCGACATTTTCCTGGACAAATTTGACAACGACTTTTGGAAAGTGGAGTACGAGCACCTGGTGTGGGACTTCGCGAACAACGAAGAGAAGCCGATCCTGTTCATCTGGTGCGAAGAGAACCAGCTGGCTTTCGACTACTTCGGGCCGCCGAAGGTGAGCAAGGGCAGCTTCGACTCCGACTTCGCGTACTTCATGAAGGTGCCCACGGCCGCAGAGAACAGTCTGAAGATCGACTTCACGAACATCTCGAACTGCTTCGTGGCGGGCAAGATCCAGAACAACTACCTGAAGGGGCTGCTGAACCACATGAACAACACGTACATCTTCCACTTCATCCGGGACCGGACGTGGCCGGAGAACGCGAAGAAGGAGTTCATGGGCCAGCTGCACCGCTTCATGGCCACGCTGACGGAGCAGGCCTACTCGCAGGAGGGGTTCACGGAGCTCTACATCCCGAGCGAGCAGTACACGGACGCGGAGCAGGCGGTGGCGGACAAGGACCTGATCCAGCGGCTGGAGACCACGCTGATCCACTGGATCCGGCAGATCAAGGAGGTGGTGAACAACCAGGACTCGCAGCACGACCAGGAGAACGCGGGCCCGCTCGACGAGATCAACTACTGGCGGCAGCGGAAGAACAACCTTTCGTACATCGACACGCAGCTGGACAAGCCGGAGCTGCTGCAGATCAAGAAGATCCTCTCGATGACCGACTCGTCGTACCTCAAGGGCTTCGAGGAGCTCACGACCAAGATCAAGGCGGGGTCGGTCGAGGCGGACGACAACCTGCTGTTCCTCAAGAGTCTGTACGACCCCTGCAAGAAGCTGCAGGACTGCGAGAGTCCCAAGCAGATCCCCGAGATTCTGCCGAGTCTGCTCAACAGGTAGGCCGTTTTTATCTATCTAAGCCTAGGGTGCGCATGATTTGGGAGAAGTCGAAGTTCTACAACACGACCGAACGCATCCAGGGCATCCTGCACAAGATCTCGAACGAGATCATCAAGCGCTGCAAGCAGCAGATCAACATCAAGGACATGCTCGACGGCGACGTGGAGAAGTGCATGCAGGACCTGCAGGACTCCATCGACTGCGGCCGCAAGTGGCGCAAGATCTACGAGACCACGGCGGGCATCATCGTCAAGAACAACAAGCAGAACAGCTGGGACTTCAACCTGAACACGATCTTCGCGCAGGTGGACGCCTTCGTGCAGCGCTGCGTGGAGCTGAAGGAGATCTGCGAGGGCCAGCTGCAGTTCGCCAGGAAGGGTTCGGACAGCTCCATCCCCTAGTTCGGGGGCAGCAAGTACCGACTTAAATTTGGCGCTAATTTAGGGGGCCTGAGATCGTGAACATCCTGGAAGAGATTAAGGTGACCTTCCGGAAGAGCATCGAGAAGATCCGGTCCTCCGAGCAGGACAAGATCCTGGACGTGAAGGCGAGTTCGTGGCACGACGAGTTCAACGCGTTCAAGATCGGCATGAAGGACCTGGACATCATGTACCAGAAGGTGATCACCTTCGCCTTCGAGGGCGTGATGACGGTGAAGGAGGGGGTCGAGATGCTGGAGGCCTTCGACTACCTGGCGAAGCGCGACACCATCAAGCTGGCCGTGAAGAAGAAGGCGCTGGAGGTGATAAACTTCTTCCAGCAGGAGCTGGAGCAGACGAAGTACGAGTTCGACCACATGAAGCACATCAAGAACCTTGTGCCGCTGAATCAGTACCAATGTAACTCTAGGGGCAAGTTCTCGGGGCAGGCGGTGTGGGTGCGCTCGCTGATCCACCGAATCGAGCAGATGAAGGAGCAGGTGGACCGGCTGACCTTCGTGGAGGAGGCGGTGAAGAAGCCGGCGCTGGACAAGTACGACCTGTACTTCTCGACGTTCCGGCAGTTCATCATCCAGTTCAAGCTGAAGGAGTGGCGCGAGGAGAACAAGGACATGGAGGACTCGCACAACCCGATGGAGGGCAAGCTGTCGAAGGCGATCCTGGTCAAGAACGAGGAGAACGTGCCGGAGGCGAAGAACCCGCTGCTGCAGTCGAAGCCGGGCCAGCTGGAGTCCAACTTCGACCGGCAGCTGTACAACCTGATGAAGGAGGTGGCGACCTGGAAGAAGCTGGCGAACTTCGGCGCGGTGGTGCCCTCGTACGCGGACGACATCTCCACGATGCACAAGGAGCCGCTGCGCGTGCTGCGCGAGTACGTGATGCTGGCGGTGCGCGACTACAACCAGATCATCGAGTCCATGGAGGAGTTCGAGGAGAACAAGCACGACCAGCTGTACCGCAAGCTGTTCAAGCAGCACCTGGAGCAGACGGAGAAGGTGATCCAGCCGGGCCTGAACAAGCTCAAGTGGAGCAGCAAGACCATCCTGGAGAACTTCGTGCGCGACGTGCGCAAGAGCTGCAGCGAGCTCAGCAACAAGCTGTTCGTGTTCAAGGGCAACACGCTGAAGATCTACGCGAAGTGCGCGGAGATCTCGCAGATCTCGCTGATCCTGATCGACAAGAAGGTGGAGTACGAGATCAGCCACTTCATGGACGAGCAGGAGCGGCACCGCAGGCTCATGCAGGAGAAGATCGTGCACCTGCTCGAGGAGATCAAGCAGATCCTCTGCGAGTCCTACGAGTACTTCCTGTTCCAGCGGCAGGACATCCAGAAGCAGTGGTTCAAGTACGTGGCGCAGATCGACAACAAGATCGAGGAGGCGCTGAAGAAGTCGCTGAAGGTCTCGCTGCTGACGCTGCTGAAGACGGTGGGCGACGAGAAGACGAACCCGATCCCGCAGTTCCGGCTGAGCGTGGAGCTCGAGAACAACTCGCTGGGCTTCCGGCCCACCACGGACTTCCTGATCGCGCAGATCCGGCAGACCACGGCCGCGATGACCGAGGTGGTCAAGGACTTCCGCCGCATGGAGATCCTGATGCACGCCGAGCGCGTGGCCAAGCTCACCGAGGTCAACCTGCAGATCGAGAAGGAGACCAAGAACCCCGTGCCGGGCCGTCCGCAGAAGCAGCCCATCAAGTTCGAGGACATCTACATCGAGGACGACGGCAAGAAGCTGCCCAGCTTCTACGACCGCATCAGCGAGGACCACGACATCAAGCGCTACACCGACAAGATCCTGAACAACCTCAAGAAGACCTGCGACGGGCTCGGCGAGCTGCTGGACCCCTGGCGCAAGCGCGACAACTTCTGGCTCAAGATCGACATCAAGGAGAAGATGACGCGCATGATGGCCGAGCAGAACGAGAGCATCACGCATTTAAAGAGCAAGATCGAGAACTACGAGATCATCCAGTCCGAGATCCACGCGCAGAAGACCAGCGACAAGTCGGGCTGCATCAGTCTGGACAACACGAGCATCAAGAACACGCTGATCGACATCATGGCCGTCTGGCAGAACGTGACGCTGACCGCCATCCAGGAGAAGGCGCTCAAGGACCTCACCGGGCTCTACCAGCTCTTCCAGACCAGCGCGGTGCAGCTCTCGGTGCCCATCACGGACCTGCCGCAGTACAAGAAGTCCAGCGACCTGCTCAAGAAGCTGGTGGAGGACAAGCCGCAGCTGGAGGCCAAGCTCATCCCGCTGGAGGAGAAGTTCAAGCTGCTGGACGAGTACAACCTGGCGCTCAAGGACGACGAGATGAACAAGCGCAACATGCTGCGCCAGGAGTGGCAGGACTTCTGCGTGATGCTCGACAAGGCCACGGGCACCATCCAGAAGGCCAACAACGTAGGCTGATCTAAAAATTTAACTGAAAGGAACTCTACCTGGACCAGTCCAAGAAGCTGGACGACTTCATGAAGGAGTCCGGCGAGAACAAGGCGCGCTTCCTGAACGACGCGCCCTTCACCTCCACCACCATCAGCAACGACAAGGCCTTCCAGCTGATGGCGCAGTTCAAGGAGGACACGCGCAACCTGCGCGTGCGCGAGGAGCAGCAGAAGTTCGGCGTGGACCTCTTCAAGATCAACTACATCCCCTCCGCGGAGCTCGAGTTCGTGGAGAAGGAGATCGTCGCGCTCGAGAAGGTCTGGCTGCACAAGGAGAGCTGGGACAAGCGCTGGAAGCACATCATGACCTACCAGTTCCGCGGCGTGAACATCGAGCAGATCGAGGACGAGATCGAGGACGACTTCCTGAACCCCATGAAGGAGTACCCCAAGGACGTCAAGAAGTGGGAGGTCACGCAGAACATCAAGGTCACGCTCGAGCAGGTCAAGAGCACGCTCCCGCTCATCCAGATGCTCAGGGAGCCCTACATGCGCGAGCGCCACTGGGACAAGATGCAGCGGCTGCTCGGCAGCCTCATCGAGCCCAACTCCGAGACCTTCAGCATCGGCGAGGTCTTCAAGCTCAACCTCATCCAGAACGCCGAGGCCGTCCGCGAGATCTGCGAGGTCGCCCGCGAGGAGTACAAGATCGAGAGCGCGCTCTCCAGGATCGAGCAGACCTGGGAGACCCTGCAGATCGAGATGGAGCCGCACAAGAAGACCTACAAAATCAGGAAGACTGACGAGATCAACGCCGTGCTCGAGGAGCACATGACCACGCTGGCCTCGCAGAAGACCACGCTCTTCTACGAGAGCTTCAAGGTCGTCATCGAGAACTGGGAGAACACGCTCACGCAGATCATGGAGACCATCGAGATCCTGATCCAGGTGCAGCGCCAGTGGATCTACTTAGAGTCCATCTTCGCCTCGCAGCAGAACGACCAGGACAAGCAGCTCATCGGCGACATCACCAAGTTCATGGCCGTCAACACGCGCCTCTCCTTCCACATGCAGCGCATGTTCGAGGACCGCAACGCCAAGCGCGCCTTGATCGTCGCGGACTTCCTCAACGACCTCTACGACATGTCCAAGAAGCTGGACGAGTCGTAAAAGATCCTCTTCCAGCTGCTGGAGCGCAAGCGCAAGGAGTTCCCGCGCTTCTACTTCATCTACAACGACGACCTCTTCGAGCTGCTCGGCAACTCCAAGGAGCCCCAGCGCGTCAACAAACACGTCAAAAAGTGCTTCGAAGGCATCAAGAAGCTGGAGTTCAACCAGGTGACCATGCCCGGCCGAGGCCGGGGCCAGGAGAACTGGGAGGTCAGCGCCATCTACTCCCCGGACGGCGAGTACCTCCCGCTCTTCTCCAAGGTGGTCTGCGAACTCGGCGTCGAGAGCTGGCTCTACCACGTCGAGAAAGCCATGAAGGACACGCTCAAACGCAAACTCATGGGCACACATCTCGGAATCAAGAAGAAGGACGCCCAGGGCATGAAGTGGGTCGACAAGTGGGTGCAAACCTGGCCAGGCCAGCTCTTGATCACCGCCAGCCAGATCTTCTGGACCAACGAGTCCTTCAACGCTATAAACCAGATTTACAACAGCGAGAAACCGGACAAGGCCCGCGCCTGGAAGACTGCCAGAGATGAAAAAAAGCAGTACATCGAGGAAATGACGCGGCTGGTGCGCAAGCCCAATTCGGACGTGGACAGACAGAAACTCGTGGCGCTGATCACCGTGATGGTCCACTCGCGCGACATCATGGACTAGCTGTTCAAGACCTGCGTCTCGCCCAACTCCTTCGACTGGATGAAGCAGCTCCGGTTTTACTTCGTGCAGCAGTCCGAGTCCTACGACTGCTACGTCGAGCACATCAACACCTTCAAGTTCCCTTACGGCTTCGAGTACCAAGGCAACAACGGTCGGCTGGTGGCCACCGGCCTCACCGACAGGTGCTACATGACCTTGACCGCGGCCATGATGCTCAAAAAGGGAGGAGCCCCGCAAGGCCCGGCCGGTACCGGTAAGACAGAAACAGTCAAGGACCTGGGCAAGGGCCTGGCGAAGTTCGTGCTGGTGTTCAACTGCTCCGACGGCCTCGACTACAAGTACCTCGGCAGGATGTTCAGCGGATTGATGCAAACGGGCTGCTGGGGCTGCTTCGACGAGTTCAACCGCATTGAGCTCGAAGTGTTGAGCGTCGTGGCGCAGCAGGTGCACTAAATATACAATGCGCTCAAGCAGTACAACCCGGAGTCCTGCACGAGCTTTGCCTTCGAAGGTGAGGTTATCCCGATCAAGGAGCAGGTGGCCATCTTCATCACGATGAACCCGGGCTATGCCGGACGCTCCGAACTGCCCGACAACCTGAAGTCGCAGTTCCGGCCCATCTCCATGATGCTGCCCGAGATCGCCAACATCTGTGAGATCATGCTGCAGTCCGAGGGATTCAAGTACGGCAAGCTGCTGTCCGTGAAGATAAAGACACTGTTCAACCTCATGATGCAGCAGCTGTCCAAACAGGACCACTACGACTTCGGCCTGAGGGCCATCAAGTCCGTGCTCAACTGCGCAGGCGTCATCAAGCGCGACAAGTCCTCGGACAAGGAGCGGGAGGCTGCGCAGAAGGAGGCGCAGAAGGAGATGTCGCCCAAGGAGATCGAGCAGGAAGAGATTCAGCAGGAAGTCAAGATTCTGATGAAAGCCATCCGCGACATGAACCTGCCCAAGTTCGTCGCGGAGGACGTGCCGCTGTTCAACGCGCTCTTCCAGGACCTCTTCCCGAACATCGACATGGTGGAGACCGTGAACTAGGAGCTGGCCGAGTCCATCGAGACCACGCTGAAGACCATGAACCTGCAAAACAGCAGCGCACAGATCTCCAAGATCCTGCAGCTGTACGACTCGATGGTGACCCGCCACGGCAACATGCTGGTCGGCAAGACCCTTTCCGGCAAGTCCACCTGCTGGAAGGTGCTCAAGTCCTCGATGAACAGTCTGCACAAGCTGAAGCCCAGCGAGCACCCGCTGGTGAAGCACGAGGTGCTCAACCCCAAGTCGATCACCAACAACGACCTCTTCGGCGTCATGGACCTGAGCACCATGGAGTGGACTGACGGCGTGCTCTCCTCCATGATGGCGCGTCTCTGTCGTGACGAGTCCAGCGACCTGCGTTGGATGGTTCTGGACGGCCCCGTGGACACGCTTTGGATCGAGTCCATGAACACCGTGCTCGACGACAACAAGGTGCTCACGCTGCTCAACGGTGACAGAATCTCGCTGCCCGCCTAGGTCGGCCTGCTCTTCGAAGTGGAGAACCTCTCCGTGGCCTCGCCCGCCACCGTCAGCAGGGCGGGCATGATCTATTTGGACATCAACGACCTGGGCTGGGAGAGCTACGCACAGACCTGGATCGACTCCTACAAGGACGATCTCATCAAGGACACGCTGCACGAACTCATGCAGAAATGGATCCCCAAGGTGCTCAAGGCCAAGTCGCAGTGCAAAGAACTCATCCCCATCCCCAACACCGCCGTCATCATCTCCTTCTGCAAGCTCCTCGACGCCTTCCAGAAACTGGACCCTGCGCTGTCCTTCGACAGCAACAAGAAGGACGACAATCTCTACATTTCGCTGCTCGAAAAGTGGTTCGCCTTCGCGCTCATCTGGTCTGTCGGCGCCTCGGTCAACGAGGACGGCAGGAACATTTTCGACTACCACATGCGGGACATCGAGTCCATGTTCCCTCACAACAACACCGTCTACGACTACTACATCAACACTGAGAAATAGGAGTGGGCTCTCTGGGAGGAGAAAATAGGCGCTATTTACAAGCCCCCGGCCGGAATCCTCTTCCACAAGATGTAATTGCAATAATTTTTTTACATAACAGGTTTGTACCGACGACTGACACGACTAGAAATCGCTACATAATCCAGTCCCTATTGAAACAGAACATCCATGTTCTCTGTGTCGGCATCACGGGCACCGGAAAGACCGTACTGCTCAACGGCATCCTGTCCGATCTGGACGACAGTTACAGCACCGCCTCTCTTGTTTTCAGCGCACAGACCAATGCGGCCAAGGTCCAGGACTTCATCGAGTCCAAGTTAGTGAAGAGGACCAAGAACAAAAGTAAACAAAAAGCGGTCTTTTTAAATTCAAGTGGTGCCGACAGGGAAGAAGGCCATGTTCTTCATTGACGACCTGAACATGCCCAGAAAGGACACGTTCGGCACGCAGTCGGCCCTGGAGATCCTGCGGCAGTGGCTCGACTACCAGGGCTGGTTCGACAGCGTCCAAAAGGAGCTCTTCAAATACATCATGGACATACAGATCGTTTCAGGCATGGGCCCTCCTGGGGGAGGCCGCGCCGAGATTTCCCAGCGCATCCAGTCCAAGTTCTACGTATTGAACTTCACATTTCCCAACGACAAGCAGCTGCAAAGGATCTTCCAGTCCATCTTGGCGCACAAGTTCTCGGAATTCGATGAGGAAATCAAGCCTCTATCTGAGCCACTGGCCGTGGCCACGATCAACATCTACAAAAGGGTGTCGGACACCTTCCTGCCGATCCCTGCCAAGTGTCACTACATGTTCAACCTGCGCGACATGTCGAAGGTCATCCAAGGTACTGCTGTTTTTATAATCTAATACAAGGTCTCTACTAAATAAACCGTTTCTACTGCGACTCCAAGCTGAACCTGATACGAGTGTGGGTGCACGAGTGTCTGCGGGTGTTCCACGACCGACTCGTGGACCAGGACGACCGCAACGAGATGAAGAAGATCATCGCCGAGCAGATAGAGATGACGCTTCTGACAAACATGAAGGAGTGCACCAACGAGAAGGAGGAAGACACCATTTTCGTGGACTTCTTCGACGAGAACGCGCCGAACGTGTACCAGGAGATCGGCTACAACGACCGAGCGAAGCTGAAGTAGAAGGTTGAGGAGAAACTGACCGAGTTCAACGAGAAGGCGAAGAAGAGCGTGATGAACATCGTGCTTTTCCAGGACGCGATCAACTACATCTGCAAGATCCACCGGATTATAAAGCTGTCGAAGGGGCACGGGCTGCTCGTGGGCGACGGCGGCAGCGGACGGCACTGTCTCACGAAGCTGGCGGCCTACATCGCCGAGTACGACATCTTCCAGGTGGAGCTGCACAAGAGCTACAAGCTGCGCGAGTTCCGCGAAGACGTGAAGAAGTGGTCGATGCAGTGCGGCATGAAGAATCGGCAGGGCGTGTTCCTCTTCAGCGACAACGAGATCGTGCAGGAGAGTTTCATGGAGGACATTAATAATATTTTGACGGTGGGCGAGATCCCGAACCTCTTCTCGCCGAAGGACGACCTGCCCGTGATCAGGGAGAAGGTGCGCAAGGACTACATCGCCGAGAAGAAACTCACCAAGGACTCGCGCATCCACGACGAGGAGCTGAACGAGTTCTTCTACGGACGCGTGCAGGCCAACTTCCACCTCATGATCTGCATGAGCAAGACGGGCGACGGACTCAAGAACTACACGCGCATGTTCCCCGGCCTGGTGAACAACACGACCTGCATCTGGTACTTGCCGTGGCCCTCGGAGGCCCTGGTCGAGGTGGCCCATCAGTATCTGCACAGCATCAAGGTGGCGCCCAAAGAGGAGGAAGCCAGTGACTACATCGAGAATCTCCACAACGGGCTCGCCAAGTTCTGCGGCACCACCCACACCTACGTCTTCAACTTGGCCAGCAAGCTCTACGAGGAGCTCAAGCGCACGTACTACGTCACGCCCACGATTTACATCGACCTGGTGAACGGCTACTAGTAACTGCTCGCCAACAAGCAGCAGGAACTGGGCCACGAGGTCGAGAAGCTTTCCAAGGGGTTGCAGAAGCTGGACGAGGCCGCCGACAGCAGCGAGATGCTGCAGAAGCTGCTCGGCGTGAACCAGATCGAGCTGAGCAAGAAGTCCAAGGACTGCGA